>Ga0207643_10000206_pt1 | contig 41162 bp, 36 predicted proteins | sample KBSMisM62_FD_184313 | JGI IMG/M metagenome (GOLD analysis project Ga0207643, IMG submission 184313) | Miscanthus rhizosphere microbial communities from Kellogg Biological Station, Michigan, USA - KBS Miscanthus M6-2 (SPAdes) (version 2) | ecosystem: Host-associated > Plants > Roots >... | reverse complement strand
GCGAATGGTTGGGCGCTGCGACTCGCAGTTGCATGCTTGCTCCCGATGACCGTTACGACAATGCCAGCCGCGCCTTCTCGCTGCGCTCGACGAGCCTCTCCGAATCGATCCGTTGCGCAAGCTCGGTGAAATCGGCGCCGGGTCCGCGCCAGCCAAGCTCGTCGACGTCGCGGAAGAGCGCGGCGTCGGTGCGCAGCGTGGCGAGATTCTTGAACAACTGCGCCAGCGCGTGCTTGTCGCCCAGCACCGATGGCGGAAACTGTTCGATGCTGCCGTGCTTGTTCACGAGGCGCGCTGCCGTCACCGCGCCGATGCCAGGAATGCCAGGATAGCCGTCGGCGGCGTCACCCACGAGCGCCAGGTAATCAGGAATATGCACCGGGTCGACGCCGAACTTGCGCCGAACACCGGCCGCGTCGCGGATGCTCTTGCCCGCGCGGTCCATCTGCACGATGCGATCGCCGACCACACATTGCGCGAGATCCTTGTCGGGCGTCCAGATGCAGACCTTGTCGACGCGCTCGTCTTCGGCAGCGATCCGCGCCGCCGACGCGAGCGCATCGTCCGCCTCGAGCTCGGTCATCGGCCACGTGACGACACCCATCGCGACGAGCGCATCCTCCAGCGGATGGAATTGCCGCCACAGCGCGGGCTCGATGCCGGCGCCGGTCTTGTAGCCGGCCCACAGGCGGTTGCGAAACGATTCGATGACGTGGTCGGTGGCGACACCGATGTGCGTGGCACCCTGCTCGATCATCTGCAGCACGGTCTGCAACACGCCGACGACGGCGCCGTAGGGCCGATCCTCGCCCTTCGTGAATCGACGCAGCCCATAGAAGTGCCGGAACAGCTCGTACGTGCCGTCGATCAGATGAACGACCACGCGATCTCCCTGCGTCATTGCGCGGCGCCGGTTACACCGCCTCACCCGCGGCGGTCGCCGATGCCCACGCCCACTGGAAGTTGTAGCCGCCGAGCCAGCCGGTCACGTCGACGACCTCGCCGATGAAGTGCAGGCCCGGCACGCTCACTGCGGCCATCGTCCGCGACGACAATTGACGCGTATCGACGCCACCCGCCGTCACCTCGGCCTTGTTATACCCGAGCGTGCCCGACGGAAGCACCTCCCAGTGATTCAGTTGCGCACCGAGCACTCGCAGTCGTTGCGCGCCGAGCTCTCGCAAGGGTCGCGCGGCAGTCTGCGCTATGGACCATTGCTGCGCGAACCGCTTCGGTAACTTGTCGGCGAGCAGCGTATCGAGACGCGCATTCGACGTCGCGCGTTCGCAGAGCCATTCGCCCGCGTCGATGTCGGGCAGGAGGTCGATCGCAAGCGGCGTGCGCCCGTCCCAGTACGACGAGATTTGCAGGATCGCCGGCCCGGACAGGCCGCGATGCGTGAATAGCAGGTTCTCGCGAAAACGCCCGTCCCCGCACGTGACGTCGACGTCGATCGATACACCCGACAGATCGCCGTAGCAGTCGAGCGCATCGGGTGCGAACGCCAGCGGCACCAGCGCCGGCCGCGGCGCGATCACCGGCAGGTCGAACTGCTCGGCGACCCGATAGCCGAAGGGCGTCGCGCCTATCTTCGGTACGGTGAGGCCGCCTGTTGCGATGACCAACGACGGCGCCCGCGCTCGGCCCATCGACGTGGCAACGGCAAATCCGCTGCGCTCGACCGATACGCGCTCGACGCCGCACGGCATTGCCCAGGCAACGCCGCCGAGGTCGCACTCGGCCTTCAGCATCGCGATGATCTCGCGCGACGAGTTGTCGCAGAACTGCTGGCCGAGTTTCTTCTCGTGATGAGCGATACCGTATTGCTCGACGAGTGCGATGAAATGCGCCGGCGTGTAGCGCGCGAGCGCACTGCGGCAGAAATCCGGATTCTGCGACAGGTAATTCGCCGGTCCGGCATTCGCGTTGGTGAAGTTGCAGCGACCTCCGCCGGAGATACGGATCTTCTCGCCGACGACGTGATAGTGCTCGATCAACAGCACGCGGCGTCCGCGCTTGCCTGCGACCGCCGCGCACATCATGCCGGCGGCACCGGCGCCGACGACGACGACATCGAAATGGCCTTCGGCCGCGCGCGCGCCCGTCGGCGTCGCGACCGCCGTCATTACAGCACGGGCTGGATGCGCAGTTCGACCTCCGGACGCGGCGCCGTTCGAGCGAACTCGGCGTTGCCGGCTTCGAGCTCGCGGTCGAGTGCGTCTAGCGCATCGAGCAGCCGGGCAGCAGCATCGCGAGCGCCGTCGGAAAGTCGATAGCTCGAACCGACGTACGCCGGTGCGTCGCGGATCAGGTCGGGATAAGGAGGATGGTTGTCGAGCACGGTGGCGCCCTGGTGAATGTCGCGCAACATCCGCTGCAGCACGCCGAGCAGCGAGCGTGCGCGGACCCAGCGATGGTACGTGAAGTGGTCGGATGCGAGATCGGGCGCACGGGCAAACGCGTCGATAAGCCTCTGCGCGCCGGCCTCGCCCGACGCCGCCATCGCCGTGATGTCGTCTTCGGACATATCGAGGTTGAGCCCGCCTTCGAGGGCGGTGTGGCGGATCGTCAGCACCCGATCGCGAAAACCGGGCGCTGCGCGCTGCAGATTGTCGCGCCAGTTCTGCATCGTCCGGATGATGGCCGAACCGAACGAGAACACGCCCGCAGCACCTGCATCTGCGATCGCGTAGTCCTCGGGCGGCAGCGCGCTGCCGCGCGGCGGCAGGTACGCGCGCTCCGCGGCGCTCGCCGGTTCGGTCAGGTCGTCGCGCAGATTGATGCCGAACGTCGGCCACCCGGGCAGGACCGCGTCGAACATCTGCAGCGGAAAGTTGCTGCAGATGCCGCCGTCGCTGAACAGCACGCGACGCACGTTCGCCTCGATGAAGCGCGGTTCTCGTGCAGTGGTTGCCGCGGCGCTCGGGGCGGCGTCGACGTCGGACGTGTCATCGCCAGGCGGTATCGCCGCGTTCTCTGCAGCGTAGGTTCCTTCGCGGCGAGCCGCCCCAGCACCCGTGCCGCGATCGAACCGCTCCCACGCGTAGCGATAAAGCGGCACCGCGGACAACAGCACGGGAAACGACAGGCTCAAGCGGACGGCGACGATCACCGGCAGCGTCGCACGCATCGGCAGCGGCTGGTAGCCGAACGACCGCATCGCATCGTCGCGCGCGCGGTTTGCGTTGCTGCGGTCACCGGGTTGCGCGACGATCCACTCGATCACGTCGGCGGGAAAGTACAGCGCAAGCTCGTCAGGCTTGAAATAGAACTGCTCGTTGTCGAACGGCAGCGAATAGGGACGACCCAGCGACAGCGCGGTCGTCATCATCTGCAGATCGATGCCACGTACGCCGGTCGCCGGGTCGAGCAATACGCCGTCGAGATCGCCGAACGTCAACGGCTCGCCGGAACGCTTCCCGGCGAGATCCTGCAGGTAACCGTGCAGCCAGTCGGTGAGTCGGGAACGATCGCCGCTCGTCGAATGACCTCGCACGAGGCCGAACTCACAGGCTGGAAGCAATCGCGCGAGCGATGCCGTCGCCGCGACCGCCGCACCGACGATGCCGCCGGCGACAGCGAACAACGCGGCGATCGCAGCGGCAACGATGCCGAGCGGCGACCCGCCGTGGGCGGCGGCGACGAGGATCAATCCGGGAATCGCTCCCAGCACGGCGGCGAGCGGAAACGCCCATGCCAGCGCCCGACTGCCGTGCAGCACGCGGGCGGCGACGCTCGTGCGGTTGAGCATGGCCGCGAGGATCGCGAAATGCCTTCGCGCGGCGGGCACCGGCTCGAACAGCCGGAACAGGCGCGAGTGCCCCTGTCCGGGTCGCCCGCCAAGGAACCCCGGCAGCCGGGCAAGTTCGGCAAAGCCGTACCCCGGCTGGACCGGATCGGTCGCCCGGCGAAACTCCGCGGCCGCGGCCCCCGCGGCCGCAATCGCGCCCGCGGAGGTTCCCCCGATATGCCGAAAGCGATATTGTGTGGACAGTTGTGCAACGGCGGTCGGAAAGACGATTCCCGAAGTGATACCGCCTTTCATCACCAGGTCGCAGAACCGGCGGCCCGTGTCGCCGGTGTCGGGAATCGTGTCGGTCATCATCAGGTCCTCTACACAGCGTCGCGGTGCGGCAGACTGCCGGAATCCCCGTCGCTTCGCCGGAGCTCCGGCAGCAATGCCGTATGCTCCGGGCCGGATCGAACACAACGGGTGATCGGACTACGTGAAGCGCGGCCAGAAGCCCACCCAGTCAAAACCAAAGGACAGTCATGCCAAACATCGGTGCCCTGCTCAAGCAGGAAATAACGCGCCTCGCCCGCCGTGAGGTGCGCGCGCAGGTACAGGCGACGAAAAAGGCGTCTACGCAGTACCGGCGGCATATTGCCGCGCTGCGACGGCAGGTGGCGACGCTCGAGCGGCAGATGGCGCTTGTCCGGCGGCAAAGGCCTGACAGCGGCTCGGTGCCGGCGCGCGAGGGGCCGCAGAAGATCCGGTTCGTGGCCAAGGGGCTCAAGTCCCAGCGCGCGCGGCTCGGCCTGTCCGCCGCCGATTTCGGACGCCTCGTCGGCGTGAGCGCCCAATCGATCTACAACTGGGAACAGGGTCACGCATCGCCGCGGGCGGGTCAGCTGGCTGTGCTGGCGGCGCGCCGCGGCATCGGCAAGCGGGAGGCGCTGCAACTGCTCGCGCAGCAACAACCGGCCAAGAAGCGCGGGCCGTCCAAGCGCAAACGCTGAGGCGAAGCGAACCCGAAGCTTCGAGAGGCGTCTGACGGTCGATGGATCCAACCCAGACGGTCGACGATGCCGTGCGGGCGCTTCCGGCGGACGTCGACCTGCTGGCGGGCGTGCTGCCGCTTGCGACCATCGTGCCGTTCGCCGACCTGCTGTTCGGCGGCGCGCTGCTCGTCGCCGTCGTCGTGCTGCACGGCGGCGGCGTTCGCCTCATCGACGGCTTCTTTCGCAAGCGCTGCTTGGCGTTCGCCACGCGTGCCACGTCGGCACTGCGGTTCGACGTGCTGTTCGGCACGGTCATTTTCCTGCTGCTCGCGCTGCACCTCGGCGAGATCGTGTTCTGGACGGCGGCGCTCGTCTATTCGAAGCTCGTCGTGGACTGGCGTTCGGCCGCGTTCTTCGTCGCGAACACCTACACGACTGTCGGCTACGGCACGTTCGTCCTGCAACCCGCGTGGAACATGCTCGCGCCGATCATCGCCATCTCCGGCCTGTTCACGTTCGGCTGGACCGGCAGCGTTCTCGTCGGTTACGTCGACATGCTGAATCGCGCTCGCGCCGGGCCCAATACCGCCGGCTGAGCCGTCCGACCAGCGCGCGAGGCGCTACGACCTCGCGACGGCGAGCGTCGGGCCCCAGGCCGGCCTCGAGGTTTCACAGGCAATCATCGTCGTGATGACGGACAAGGGCCTCAATTCGCTGATGTCGACAACCTTCAAGGTCGGCGGCGACGCGAGCATCGCTGCAGGCCCGGTGGGCGCCGGTGCGAAGTCGACCGGGACCGGCGGACCTCGTGTCGTTCACGCGCTCGAAAGGCGTTTATGGCGGTGTGAATCTCGACGGCACCGTTGTGCACGCCAATACCAAATTCAATGGCGAGTTCTTCGGTGCGAAGAAGGAAGTGCTGCCGCCGGACATCGTCATGCGGCATACGGACAAGAGCGCCAGCGCCACGCCGCTGCTGAACGCCGTTGCCAAGGTCGCCGGCAAGTAGGCGCGCGACTCCCGCGGCATCAACCGGCCGGGCTGGGGAAGTTGACCTGAACGGCAGTAATCGCCGCGAGCGCATCGGGCGTTAGCTCGCGTTGCGCTGCGACGATGTCTTCCGTGAGTTGCCCCATCGACGTCGCGCCGATGATCGACGCGCCGACGAACCAGCGGCTGTTCACATAGCCTAGCGCCAGTTCCACGAGCGTCATGCCCAACTGCTCTGCGACGGCCGCGTAGGCGTCGATCGCAGGCGCAACGTTCGGCTTGCGAAAGCGCAGGCCGAAGTTGTCGAACAGCGTGAAGCGGCCGTCGGAGGGTCGCGCGCCGCCCCGATATTTTCCCGACAGCATGCCTCCGGCCAGCGGACTATAGGCGAGCAGCGACATCTTCTCGCGAAACAGCGCTTCGGCAAGGTCGTTGTCGACGCCCCGCGACAGCAGGCTGTAGCTGTTCTGGATCGTCACCGGGCCGGGCACGCCAAGCTCGCGGGCCACACGCCGAAACTCACAGACGCCCCACGCCGTTTCGTTCGACAACCCGTAGTAGCGGATCTTGCCCGCCTTGATCAGCGCGGCCATGCCTTCGACCTGCTCGCGAATCGCCGGCCCCGGCCGCTCCTTGGACCGGTCGAATTCGGTCTCGCCGAACATCGGCACGTTGCGCTGCGGCCAGTGGATCTGGAAGACATCGATGCAGTCGATCTGCAATCGCGCGAGGCTGGTGTCGGCCGCTTCGGCGATCACGTCGCGCGTGAGATCGGTACGCCCGCCGCGGATCCATTCGCGCCGACCCGGGCCGGCCACCTTGGTCGCGATGACCAGGTTGCTCCGCGGGCGCCCGGCGAGCCAGCGGCCGAGTATCGTCTCGGTGCGGCCCTGGGTCGTTGCGTTCGGCGGAACCGGATACATCTCGGCCGTGTCGATGAAGTTGATTCCCTGCGCCGTCGCGTAGTCGAGTTGCGCGTGCGCGTCGGATTCATCGTTCTGTTCGCCCCACGTCATCGTGCCGAGGCACACGCGCGATACTTCGAGGTCCGTGCCCGGTAACGTCTGGTATTGCATCGATGCCTCGCCAAGTTGCTCGAAGTCGGCAGTCTAACGGCATGCGGTCTCCGGCCCCGAACGGACGGCGCGCATTCCTGGGCTCGCTCGCCGGATCGGCGGCCGCGCTGCTGCTGGCGCCGCGCAGCGCGGGCGCGCAGCAGCCACCGATCACCCGCGCGGTTCCGTCAACCGGCGAAGCGCTGCCCGTCGTCGGCCTCGGCTCCTGGATCACGTTCAACGTCGGCGAGGACCGCACCGCGCGCGACGAGTGTGCCGACGTGATGCGCGTGTTCTTCGAGGCCGGCGGTCGCATGATCGACTCGTCGCCGATGTACGGGTCGTCGCAGCAGGTGATCGGGTATGGCCTGCGCAAGCTCGGAATGCCGGCGCCGCTGTTCTCCGCGGACAAGGTCTGGATCGCGTCGGGCTCACGGGGTGCTGCACAGATCGAGGAATCGCGCACGCACTGGAGCGTGCCGAGATTCGACCTGTTGCAGGTCCACAACCTGCTGTCATGGCAGGATCATCTGCCGCTCCTGTTCGCGATGAAGGCCGCCGGCCGGTTGCGGTACGTGGGCATCACGACGTCGGAAGGACGCCGCCACGCCGACATCGAAGCGATCATGCGCGCGCACCCGCTCGACTTCGTGCAAGTCACCTACAACGCCGTCGACCGCGACGTCGAAGCACGGATCCTGCCGCTCGCACGCGAGCGCGGCATCGCCGTCATCGTCAACCGGCCGTTCCGGCAAGGTGCGCTGATCAGTGCGACGCGGTCGGCGAAGCTTCCGTCGTTCGCGGCCGACGTCGGATGTGCCAGCTGGGCCGCGCTGCTGCTGAAGTTCGCGGTGTCGCATCCGGCCGTCACCTGCGCGATCCCCGCGACGACGAGCGTGGCGCACGCCCAGGAGAACATGGGTGTGGCCCGCGGACCGCTGCCCGATGAACCGATGCGCCAGCGCATCGCGACACTGTTCGCGAAGCTCTGATGTCGGAGTGGTGGACGTACCGGATCGCAAGCTTCGTGCTGTTCTCGCCGCGCACGTATCTGCGTCTTTGCGAGATCTACAACGACGCGATCTGGCCGCTGCAGATCGTCACACTCGCCGCGGGAATCGCGCTGGTACTGGCCGCATGCGTGGGCCGCCCCTCGTCAGCACGCGCGATCCCGCTGGCACTCGCAGCGCTGTGGCTGTTCGTCGCGTGGGCGTTTCATTACCGCCGCTACGCGACGATCAACTGGGCCGCCCAATATTTCGCGGTCGCGTTCGTCGCCCAGGCGCTGCTGCTGGGCTGGAGCGGCGTGGCGGGTCGTATTCGCTTCGGTGGTGTCGCGGCATGGCGGCAACGCGCAGCCGTTTGCGTCGTGGCGGCAGCACTCTTCGGCGTTCCGCTGCTCGAGCGGTTGGCCGGGCGCGGCTGGAGTCAGCTCGAAGCGTTCGGGACCGCTCCCGACCCGACGGCGATCGGCACGCTCGGCATCCTGCTTCTCACGCGCGATCCGTCACCGTGGCCGCTGCTGACGATTCCGCTCGCGTGGTGCGCAGTGAACGGGGCATTCCAGTGGACGCTCGGCCTGGCCGACGCGCTCGCGCTGCCGCTCATTGCGCTAGTGGCACTGGCACTGCGGGTGGCGTCGGCACTGCGTCAACCACTTCGTCCGTCCGCACGATGAACCGCTGCAGCGTGTTCGGGCCGAACGTCGTCGTGATCGCGACATCGGAGGCATCGCGGCCGCGCGCGATCAGCACACGTCCGATACGTGGAACGTTGTTGCGCGGATCGAACGTGTACCAGCGCCCGTCGAGGTAGGCCTCGAACCACGCGGCGAAGTCCATCGGTCCGTACGGCGGCGGAATGCCGATGTCGCCGAGGTAGCCCGTGCAATAGCGCGCCGGAATGTTCATGCAGCGGCAGAATGCGACGGCAAGGTGCGCGTAGTCGCGGCACACGCCGGTCTTGTCGTGCAAGGCCTCCCACGCGGTGCGTGTGAAGCGCGCGTGCTCGTAGCCGAACGCGATATGGTCATGCACATAGTCACAGATCGCCTGCACGCGCGGCCATCCGGGCCGCGTCGTCCCGAATAGCTGCCAAGCGGTGTCGGACAAGCGGTCGGTTTCGCAGTAGCGGCTGCCGAGCAGGAACAGCAGCGTGTCGTCTGGCAAGGCCTCCACCGGTGTCTGCCGCGCATCCGGCGCGGCGACATCCGGCAGGCCGGAATCGCGGACGACGGCATCCGTCGACAGGCGCAGCGTTCCCTTGGGCGCGACGATGCGGCTGCACCAGTTGCCGAACGTGTCGCGATAGGCGGTCATCGCGACCGGCGGATCGGCCACCAGGTGATCGGGCACGACGAGATCCGACACGCGCGAATAGTGAACGCTCAACGTCAGGATCATCGGCGTCGGCTGCGGACAGTCATAGGTGATTTCGAAACCGACACGAATCTTCATTGCTTGCCTTCCCGGCACCTGCGCGCCATGGGGGTCATCATTGCAAATCGGGAAGGCGGCTGAACACCTCCCGGACGCCATCGCGCCACTCTTTGCTGAGCGCCGTGAAGTACGGGTCGCCTTCGTCGAAGCGGCGGCGCATGCCGATCTCGAGGCTGTCGTGCCGATAGCAGATCAGGTCGACAGGCATGCCCACCGACAGGTTGCTGCGCATCGTCGAATCAAACGACACGAGCACGCACTTCGCCGCGTCGAGCAGCGCCGTGTGGCGCGTGATCACGCGTTCGATGATCGGTTTGCCGTATTTCGTCTCGCCGGTCTGCAGGTACGGCGTCTCGATCGACGCCTCGATGAAATTCCCTTCGGCATAGATGCGGAAGAGCCGCGGCGGCTCGCCCTTGATCTGGCCGCCGAGGATGAACGACGCGTTGAAGCCCTGCCCTTCGGCGAGATACGCGCCGTCGCGGTTGTCGACGTCGCGCATCGCATCGGAGATCAGCATGGCCGTGTCGAACATCGAACGCGACGTCCACAGGCTCGGCACATCGCCGCCGGCGTCCGCACGTTGCCGCAGGATGCCGATCACCGCCTGCGTGCCGGCCAGGTTGCCGGAGCTCAGCAGCACGAGCACGCGATCGCCGGCGCGCTCGAACACGTTCATCTTGCAGAACTTCGCGAAATTGTCGACGCCGGCGTGCGTCCGTGAGTCGGACGCGAGGATCAGGCCGCTATCGAGCATGATACCGACGCAATAGGTCATCGTGCCGCCACTGTACGCGACCGGCGCGCCGCATCATCGGATGCAGCGCGGCTCGAGCAGATGCGAATGGAAAAAGCGCAGCATCGCGCCCGTCGCATCCGGGCCTGCAGAGTCGGTGCAGGAACCTTCCGCCGATCCACCCGACCACGCGTGCCCGGCTTCGTGAACGATCCATTGCTCGACGCACGCGCCGCCGCGCGAATCGGCATACGTCGTGGTCGTGTGCGCGCGCGAGCCGGCGCTGGGACCGTGTTTTGTCGCAATTCGCCCGCGGGCCTTGGCGCAGCCTTCGACCACATCGGCGACGATCGCCGATGCGTTGATCGGATGAACCGTTTTGTCGGCATCGCCGTGAAAGGCGATCGTCGGCACCCGCGCGAAGGCCCTTCGCGATGGCGGCGAATCGGCAGGACCGCGCGCCATGACGTCGAGCGCCGAATAGACATCCGCTGCTACCGCGTACGGTAACCCGGAATGCGAGCCTACGGCTGCATACACGTCCGGATATGTCTGCCCCAGCACGACCGCCATTGCGGCGCCCGCCGAGAGTCCCGCCGCATAAATGCGCCTGGGCGAGATGTCGTGCTCGGCGACGATAAAGCGGGTGAGCGCAACGAGCACCGCCGGTTCGCCCTGCCCTCGCATCTGGTCCTGCGCGACGAACCAGCTCCAGCAACGCAACGGAACGTCGCGGTTCTGGCCCGGATACAACACCCAGGTATCGCCCGCGCCCGCATGCTCGTGCATCCGTGTGCCGAGCGCGAAGTCCCCTGGATCCTGCCCTGCTCCATGCAGCATCACGACGAGCGACATTTCGCCGCCCGACCTCGATGCCGGCGGGTAAAGGCGATATTCGAGTGCGCCGCTTGTGGTTTCGAAGCGGCCTTCTACGACCTTCGCGCAAGGCGACGCCACACGGAGGTCGCGAGCGGCTGCGCTTTGCCGTAACGCATGCGCTGGCTGCACGAGATGCAGCCCGCGCGCATTCGCTGGCTCCGGGTCCCCGTCCACCGAAACTCGCTCGGTGTTTTTCTCCAGCAGTGACTTCTTAAGCATTTGTTCGAGTGTGATGCTCACGCCTGACTCCAGCCCGTGACCCCCTCGCGTCTGGGCTCTTGCGTGTCCCATGACCGGCCGATCATGTCATGCTGCGGTGCAGCAATCCATTCCAAACGTCGCGTTCACGTGTAGGACAACGACTGCACGAAGCGACGCCAGACCTGTCGTACGAGCGCAGGAAGGGGCGAACTCTCGGCAAAGCGAATGGATGAACAGGGACGCGTGCGGGCGAGCCGGTTGCGGTCCTCGTCATCGGGCGAGCGCGGCGATCCGTGCGACGTATTCGCGGATGTCGGTTTTGCGCTCGAGACCGGCAGCGTTCATGTAGCGGACGTTGCCGAAGATCGAGCGCTCGGGCCACGGCCGGTCGTGAAGGCCGAATACCCAACCGACGTTCGCATACGAATTTGCATCGCGGCCGTCGAGGAAATAGCGGTTGTTGAGGTTCAGGAGCGCCGCGTACCCGTCCTCCGGCGAGGCCGACCACTCCAGCACCTTCTTGCCCCAGTACATCCGCATGTAGTTGTGCATGAAACCCGTCACCAGCAGCTCACCCATCGCCGCATTCCAGTACGGATCATGCGTGGCCGCGCGCGCGAGCTCGTCTTCCTCATAAAGGTGCGGGCGCACGTCCCTACGATGCGCATCCAGCGTGCGCCGTGCCCAATCAGGCAGGCAGTCGTAGCGATCGTAGTTACGCGTCGTGTTGACGAAGTTCATCGACAGCTCGCGGCGAACGAGCAGTTCCTCGAGATATGTGTCACGGTTCGTTGCATCGACGGACGCGTCGCGCACGGTGAGCGCGATCTCCACCGGTGAGATCTGACCGAAGTGCAGGTACGGCGACATCGTCGAGACGTGCGGGTGGCCCGGATGCGCGCGGTCCATGACGTAGCGCTCGAGGTGCCGCGTTACGAACCCGCGCAGGTGCCGCCGCGCCTCCCGATAACCGCCGCGCAGACTGGTGACGGCAGCCACGCCGTGATCGATGCGCAGCGCGCGCACCAGCGCGGGAATGTCGCCGAGGTCGAGGTCGCTGCGCACGTCGAGCGAATCCGCACGCACGCGGACACGTTCCTTCGCGAGTGGTGTGAGAAATTCGTCGCGCCGCCTCGCAAGCTTGGGCCGCAGCGTTCGGGCGGCGATCTCGTGCTTCGCCGACGCGGCGCCCACCGGTACGACCACGTCGCCTTCCACTTGAACGAGGCGCCGTCCGGCCTCGGCTGCCACGCGCGTGCGCCATGCCCTCTGCGGCCGCAGGTACCCACGATCGCACACCACGAGTGCTGCGCGCTGCGCGAGCGCGATGGCGACGTCGTCCGGTCCGCCGCGGCGAATGACGAATCGCAGTCCGCGCGCGTCGATCGCCTCCGCAGTCTCGGCGAGACCCTCGAGCATGAACGTGTAGTGACGCGCATTGGCCTCCGGGTAGCCGTCGGTCAGGCCGAAGCCGACGACGACCGGAAGCGCCAACCTGTTCGCCTGCGCTACTGCCATCTCCAGCGCCGGGTTGAACTGCGCGCGCTGCGATTGCTGCATCCAGTACAGCACGTAGTCGCCCGGTCGCTCCGGCGCCTCGTTGAGTTCGACGATGCGCTCGGGCTCGATCCAGGCTTCGTTCAACCCGACGCTCCGGCGCGGGCGAGTTGCGCGGCGTACAACGCCTTCACGGTGTCGATCGTATCGGCATCGACCGGCGTCTTGTCGGGACGGTAGCGCTTGACGCGCGCAAAGCGCAGTGCGAGCCCGCCCGGATAACGCGGACTTGCCTGGAGGTCGTTGAACGCGATCTCGACGACCAGTTCCGGCCGCAGGTATACCGTCCAGTCGTCGCGGCGCGTTTCGCGTTCCAGCATCGCACGCGTCTGCCATGCCAGCATTTCGTCGGTCATGCCCTTGAACGTCTTGCCGAGCATCACGAAGCTGGCGCCGTCACGCGCCGCGAGATGCAGATTCGACAACCAGCCCTTGCGGCGGCCGTGACCCCACTCCGCGGCGAGCACGACGAGATCGAGCGTGTGCAGCCGTTTGATCTTGAGCCACGATGCGGCGCGACGACCCGGCTCGTACGGCGCCGCCAATGCTTTCGCCATCACGCCTTCGTGGCCGCGCGCAAGTGCGTCGTCGTAGAACGCTTGCGCGGTCGCAGCGTCGCCCGTCACGATGCGCGGGATGACCAGCGGCGGGGGAAGCGCGCGTTCCAGTGCGGCAAACCGCTCGGAGGCCGGCGCTGCGGTCAGCGCCTCGTCACCGCGCCGCAGGCAATCGAAGAAGAACACGGACAGCGGCAGCGACGCACGCATGTCGGCGACATCGAGCGTGCGACCGAACCGGCGCATCGTCTGCTGAAACGGCTGCGGCGCCCCGTTGTCGCCCAGTGCAATCGCCTCGCCGTCGAGGATGAGATTACCCGCATCTACGTTGCGAAGCGCCTCGACGATCTCCGGCACCGACGCCGTCACGTCGTTGCGCCGTCGCGTGAACACGCGAACGTCGTCGCCGGCCTTGTGCACGTGCACGCGCGCGCCATCGACCTTCCACTCGAACGCGGCGGTGCCGAGCGCGCGCAACGCTTCTTCGATGTCCGCAGCGGGTTGTGCGAGCATCGGTGCCACCGGCTGCATCAACTCGAGCGCGAACGGTGCGAGGCCGGCGGCGCCGTCCACCAGTGCCGCGCGCGCGACGCCGGAAACACCGTGCGCCACCATCGCCGCGCTGCGCACCGCTGACGCGGGGAGCGATGCGGCCACCGCCACCGCATCGATCACCAGCGATTCGAGCGCGCCCTGACGCAACTCGCCGATCAGCAGCCGCGTCAGAAAGTCGCGCTCGACTTCCGTTGCACGTTCGAGCAACGCCTGCAGCAGCCGCGTGCGCGCTGTCTTCGAGCCGGCGCCCGACGTCGTCGCCAGCGCCGCGAGCGCTGCATCGGTATCGGCGATCGACAGTGTCGGCACGTCGACGCCGCCGGTGGGGCGCGCGTCGCGAATCAGCGCATACCCAACGCCGCTGCGTCCTTGCGGAGTTTCGCCCGACAGATACGCAACGGCGATGGCGATCTCGTCGGGGTCGAGCTTCTTCAGCAGCGCGGCAAGCGCTGCGACCTTCGCATTGCGCCCGGATGTCCCGGCGACGCACCGCGACGTCTCGACAAGTTCCGCCAGCATCGTCATCGGTGCATTGTACGGGCCTGATTCGCACGCATGCGCTCCTCGATCAGGTAACGTCGTGCCAAACTTCAGTCGGCCGTAGAATCGAACGATGAAGATCGCCACGTTCAACATCAACAGCATTCGCGGCCGGCTGCAGCATCTCCTCGCGTGGCTCGCCGAAGCGGCGCCCGATGTCGTCTGCCTGCAGGAGTTGCGGATCTATCACGACGAGTTTCCGGCCGTCGCGCTCCGCGACGCCGGTTATGGCGCGCTGTGGCAAGGCCAGAAGCCGCGCTACAACGGCGTCGCGATCCTCGCGCGCGGCGCCGAGCCCATCGAGGTTCGACGAGCGCTTCCCGGCGACCCCGACGATTCGCAGGCGCGCTATCTGGAGGCCGCCGTCAACGGCATCCTGATCGCGTGCCTGTACGCGCCCAACGGCAACCCGCAGCCCGGGCCGAAATTCGATTACAAGCTCGCGTGGCTCGCCCGCCTCGTTGCGCACGCCAAGGGACTTCGCGATTCCGGCGCACCCGTCGTGCTCGCCGGAGACTTCAATGTCGTGCCGACGCCTGCCGACATCTATTCGACGCACTCGTACGACGACGACGCGCTCGTGCAGCCGCAGAGCCGCGCGGTCTTGCGGAAGCTGCTCGACCAGGGATGGACCGACGCGATCCGCGTCCTCCATCCGAAGGCGACGATCTATACGTTCTGGGACTACATGCGCAAGCGCTGGGACCGCAACGCCGGCCTGCGCATCGATCATCTGCTGCTGAACGCTGCCTTGAGCCGCCGACTCGTCGACGCCGGTGTCGACAAGGCGGTGCGCGGCTGGCCGAACGCGAGCGACCACGCGCCGACGTGGATCGAAGTCGAATGATGGATGGTTCATCTGCCGGCTCGTGCCCGCGATCACGACGTGGATTCCGACGTGGGCGCTCGGGCCCTGAAGCACCGCCGATGTCAATCGTGGCTGTCGTGCCGATGCCGGTGGTGCGCATCGGGCACGTGGACGTGCGAATGATCGAGCGGGTGGTGAACGTGGGCGTGGATGTGCGGTTCGGTGCCGTCCAGGTCGGCTTCGTGCGTGTGTTGATGATGCGCGTCGTGCCGGTGCGCGTGCGTGTGACGCAGCATCTCGTGAACGTGCCGGTGGCGATGGCGCTCGGACACGTGGAGCCAGACACCCAGCGCCATCAGCGCGCCCGCGAGGCCGACGGCGAACGTGAACGGTTCGTGCTGGACGGTGATCGCGTAGAGCGCGCCAAAGAACGGCGCGATCGCGTAGTAGGCTCCGGCGCGCGCCGTGCCGAGGTGGCGCAGCGCGAGCACGAACAGCGCGAGGCTGACGCCATATCCTGCGAATCCGAGCGCAAGCGCCGATACGGTCGTCCGCACGTCCGGAACGTCCGCGCCAAACGACAGCGCAAGCGCGAGATTCACCGAACCCGCGACCGCACCCTTCGTCGCCGCGATGACGAGCGGGTCGCGCAGCGATACCTTGCGCGTGAAGTTGTTGTCGAGCGCCCAGCACACGCAGGCACCGGCAACCAGTGCAGCTCCTTGCGTCAACCGCATCGACTCGCCCGGCGTCCACGCCAGCACCGCCCCGCCCGCGACGATTGCCGCCATGCCGAGCGCGATCCGGCGATCGAAGTTCTCGCGGAACAGATACCACGCGAATAGCGCCGTAAGCACCGACTCGAGGTTCAGCAGCAGTGACGCCGTCGCCGCCGGCGTCGCCGCCAGGCCGTACATCAACAGCGGCGGTGCGGCTATTCCGCCGAGCGCGATCGCTGCCGCGAGCCAGCGCAACTCGGAACGCGCGGGCCAGTCGAGCGCACGCGGTCGCGGTGTCAGCAACGCGCGAACTGCGATGACGACCGCAAGGCCCGCGCCTGATCCGCAATACAGGAGTCCCGCGAGCAGCAACGGGCTCGCCGTTCCGAGCAGCTCCTTGGCGAGCGGCGTGCTGATGCCGAACAGCATCGCAGCCGCGATCGCGTACTTCACGCCGGTGCTCAGTGTCGACAAGCCAGCCTCGTGTGCGCCTGTCGACTGCCGGGAGGCCGCTGAACCATGGTGCACCGCGCAGCCTAAAAAGGCCGCCCCAGCTGGAAATACGCGTTGAAGATGCCGCCTGGCGCAGCACCGATGCCCAGGTAGAGCGGGCCGAAGCCGGTGGTCATCCCGGTAAACACGCTATAGCTTTGGCGTAGCGAACCATTTCCGAACTCGCTCTCCTTGATCCATACGCTGCCCACTTCGGCGGACAGTCCCAGGAACAGGTCGCGAAACGGCGGCATTTCGAAGTTGAGTACGGGCGTAAGGTACGTGAGTCGACCATAGAGCAGGAAGTTGCCGGCGAACTGATTGGTCGGATACGCGGACAGATGCTGGAAGCCGCCGAGCGAGAAGCCCGGCGGTTGCGCCTGATCGCTCGCGCCGAAGTCGCCACCCGCCTCCAGCGCGACATTCAGCGTGTGGCGGCCGCTGGTCAGCGCCAGCAATCCGTTGCCGTGCACCTCGCTGAAGCGATTGCCGGACAGGATCGACGTCTGGTCCTCGAGTAGCAGGTAGTAGCCATGCCGTGGATAAAGCGCGTCGTCGAGTTGGTCGAGCACGAGGCGCACGCGTGGACCGAAGAGCCGTGTTCGGGTCGTCGGGAGAAAGTTGTCGGTGCCCTCCAGTCCGATGATATTCGCAGGAATGAAGCTCTTCGGCCTGAACAGGAACTTCACGTATTCGATCCCGACGCGCAGCTCGCCGAGCCGTTCCAACGGCACGCCGAGGTCCAGCCCGGCGCGCGCCGTCGTCAGCTGATAGCGTGCAAACGGCAGCGTGTTGGCTGGCTGATTGAGGATCAGGTCGTTGATCGTGATGTTCTGGTTCTCCTGCTTGAAGTCGGCGTAAGGCGCGACGTACAGGTTCGCCGCACCCGGCAGCGGCTGGCGAAGCTCCGTGCGCGCGCTCGTGAGGTCGCTGCCGAAGACCAGATCGTTGCGCCACTCGAGTCCCGAGTCGGTGATCCACGGCAACCGATGGCCGAGCGCGAACTGAAAGGCGCCGTCGCCCTGGAAATTGCTGTCGAGGCTCAACCCGAACAGGAAGAAATTGGGGCCATAGCTCGCACTGCGCACCTCTACGCGCAGCGTCGTCGTGCCGTCCGCCTCGATGAGCTCGTGCGTTACGTTCTCGAATCGTCCGCTCGTCGTGAGCGCCTGCATCGCGTCACGCATGTTCTCGGCGTTGTAGAGATCACCCTCCTTGACGTCGAGGTTGCGGCGGACGTACGCGGCCGGCACGCGGCCGCCGGTGACGATCTCGATCCGGTCGATTCGCGGATTCGACGGTGCGAGTTGTGCGAGTTGCCGTTCGCGGAATGCCGCGTACGCCGGCGCGTCGAGCGCGTACTTGCGCAGCGCCGGCAGCGCTGCCTCGGCGGCCGCTTCGCCGACGGCGATCGCCGATGCCGCATGCGAAAAGTCGGCGAACCCGAGGTCGCCCAGCGCGGGCGTGATCAGCACGTCGGTGCTGCGCAGCAGTTGCTTCTGCGCGCGAACGTTCTGGCCGACGAGGATGCCGATCATCTGCGACGACACCGCGAGCGGCGAGTCGACGTCGGAAGGAGGCAGCAGCGGACTCACGATGTCGACGGCGATGACGACGTCCGCACCCATGTCGCGCGCGACCTGCACCGGCAGGTTCGCGACGAGGCCGCCATCGACGAGCGTGCGGTTGTCGATGGTGATGGGTGCGAACAGTCCCGGCGCCGCCATGCTCGCGCGAATCGCGTGCGCGAGCGAGCCGCGGGCGAGCAGCACCTCGTCGCCATTGGCAAGATCCGTTGCGACCGCGCGAAACGGTATCGGCAGCCGGTCGAACGATGCGTTGCCCGGGACGCGCGACGTCCAGTCCTGCAGCAGGATCAGGAACCGGTTGCCCTGGACGAAGCCGCTGGCGACCTTGAACTTCCCGTCGCCGTAACCGGCCTCGAATCCGAGCGGATAGTCGTATTCGTCCTCGCGCAACGCCTGCGACAGTGACGAACGCGCGTTGCGGTCGTACGCGATGTTCGTCAAGTCGACTTTCGATAGCCGGCTTATCAGGTCGTCGGCCGACAGGCCACTTGCATAGAGGCCGCCCACGACCGCCCCCATGCTCGTACCCGCGATGCAGTCGACCGGGATCCGGTTGCGCTCGAGGACGCGCAGCACACCCAGGTGCGCGTATCCGCGCGCGCCGCCGCCGGAGAGTGCCATGCACACGCGCGGCCGGCCGGATGGCGGCGAAGGGTCCGCGGCCGCAGGGAGCGCCGCGAACGCCGGCAGCATCGCGACAACGGCAAGTGCCGCGATCGCACGCTGGCATGAGCGCCGGCACGTCCGGCGCCGGATCGTCATCGGGAACGGTGTCGCAGGTGCGACGAAAAGTGCGCGGTCATCGGGTGAGTGTTTGGTAGCGGGTTCATGCTCGCGGGGTCGAAGGTGCTCCGCGACCATACCAAATGCGGCGCCAGTTGCCTTGCCGACGCGCCGCCGATATGCTCGGGCGGCGCTCGATCGTTGCATCCGGCGCACTACTCGCGCCGCGGCCAGCGGGGCGGAGAACCCTCGCACGGGACGATGACATGCGAACGCAGATTGGCATCATCGGCGGCGGCCCGTCGGGCCTGTGCCTCGCGCGCCTCCTCAGCCTGCACGGCATTGCGAGCGTCATCCTCGAGCGGCACACGCGCGAATACGTCGAGGCGCGAATCCGCGCCGGCATTCTCGAGCAGGGCATGATCGACCTGATGCGCAAGGCCAACGTCAGCGCCCGGATGGATCGCGAGGGAATCGTCCACGACGGAATCGTGCTGACGTTCGCCGGCCGGCAAGAGCGCATCGATCTCGCCGGCTTGACCGGCGGCAAGCGCGTCATGGTTTACGGCCAGACGGAGCTGACGAAAGATCTGTACGACGCGGTGCTGCAGGATCGCAACGTCACCGTCGTGTTCGAAGCGCAGGACGTCGCGCCGGCAGGCTTTCTCGAAAGCGAACCGGCCCTCGACTACATGCAGAAGGGCGCGCGCGGCCACGTCGACTGCGACTACATCGCGGGCTGTGACGGCTACTACGGCGCATCGCGCGCGTCGGTCCCGCGCGCGATGATCACCGAGTACGAGCGGATCTACCCGTTCGGCTGGCTCGGGCTCCTGTCGGACACGCCGCCCGTGCACGACGAGCTGATCTACGCGAACCACCAGCGAGGCTTCGCGCTGTGCTCGATGCGATCGCACACTCGGAGCCGCTATTACATCCAGGTCGGCCTCGACGAGAAGGTGGATGCGTGGCCCGACGAACGCTTCTGGGGCGAGCTTCGTCGCCGGCTGCCTGGCGGCATGGCCGCGAAGATGATCACCGGGCCGTCGATCGAAAAAAGCATCGCGCCGCTGCGCAGTTTCGTCGCCGAGCCGATGCGTTACGGCAACCTGTTCCTCGTCGGCGACGCGGGGCATATCGTTCCACCGACCGGCGCCAAGGGCCTGAACCTCGCAGCGTCGGACGTGTACTACCTGTCGACGGCGTTCATTGCGTTCTACGAAGCGAAGCGGACGGACCTTCTCGACCGTTATTCGGAAACGGCGCTGCGCCGCATCTGGGCGGCGGTGCGCTTTTCGTGGTGGTTCACGTCGATCTCGCACAAGTTCAACGACGACCCGATCGAGCACAAGATCCAGCTCGCGGAACTCGACTACCTGATGAGCTCCACGGCGGGCAGGACGACCATCGCCGAGAACTATGTCGGGTTGCCCTTCGAGCCCTCGTTCGTCTAGCGTGCTGCCGCGCCGATTCCGCTAACGGCGCGCGGGGCGTTGCCAGCCATGACGGCTTGCGCTTGACGTCGACGCTTCGCATCGACGATAATGCGAATCGTTCGCATTATCAGACGCAGGGAGACCCGCATGTTTCGAATCGCCGCGCCGCAAGCGCTCGGCGCAGTCCTCGCCGCGCTTGTTGCGTGCCCGGCAGCGGCGCTCGAATATCCGGTCGGCGCACCGAAGAACGCCAATGGCATGGAGATCGCCGCCGTCTACCTGCAGCCGGTGGACATGGAGCCGGAGGGTCACATGCGCAAGGCTGCCGAAGCCGACGTGCACATGGAGGCCGACATCCACGCGCTCGCGAACAATCAGAACGGCTATCCCGAAGGCGCGTGGGTACCGTTCCTGCAGATCCGGTACGAGCTCACCAAGCTGCCGTCCGGTGAAAAGGTCACGGGCAACTTCATGCCGATGGTGGCGAGTGACGGTCCGCATTATGGCGACAACGTCAAGCTCGCGGGGCCGGGCAAGTACCGGCTGAAGTACACGATCTACCCGCCCAGCGCCAAGGAGAACGAGCTTGGCCAGCACTTCGGCCGCCACACGGACCGCGCCACCGGTGTTCGCCCGTGGTTCAAGACGTTCGACGTCGAATGGGAGTTCACGTACGCAGGCGTTGGCAAGAAGGGCGGCTACTGAACCGATGGGCGCACGGTTGACGGGCGGGCTCGCCCGGATCCTGCGGACGAGCGCGTGGCTGCTCGCAGTCGCGCTGGCAGCGCCGGGTTACGCGGCGGAATTGCCGACTTACGCGATCACGCTCGATTCGGGGCGCATCGAGCCGTCTCGCCTCGAACTGCCGGCCAACACGAAGGTGAAGTTCACGCTGCGCAATACCGGCCGCGGCGCCGTCGAATTCGAAGGGCGCGACGTGCGCGTCGAGAAAGTGCTTGCACCGGGCGCCGAATCGTTCGTGGTGTTGCCCCCGCTCAGGCCGGGCACGTATCGGTTCTTCGACGAGTTCCACCCGGACGCGAAAGACATGCTGGTGATCGTCAAGTAGCGTGCCGCGACCGGTGACGTGACGACGATCCCGATCCTGCCGGCAGCGACCGCGGTGCGCTCCCGCGCCACGCTCGTGCGCATCGGCGATGCGCTGCGGCGTCACCGGCGGACCATTCTCGCGCTGCAGTGGCTGGTCGTCGGTGCGTATGCCGTTCTTGTCGCGATTCCGGCGTTCCTGCCCCTGCCGCCCGCAGGCGACGGCATCCTGTCGAACCTGACCCTGTTCGCCCAGTTCGCGTTCTGGGGCCTTTGGTGGCCCTTCGTCATCGCGAGCACGATGCTCGTCGGGCGTGCATGGTGCGGCATCCTCTGTCCGGAAGGGACGCTGACGGAGTTCGCGAGCCGCCACGGTCTTGGCAAGGCGATCCCGCGCTGGATGCGCTGGAGCGGCTGGCCGTTTGCTGCGTTCGCGATCACGACGATCTACGGCCAGCTCGTCAGCGTCTACGAATACCCGAAGGCGGTGCTGCTCGTGCTGGGCGGGTCGACAGTGGCGGCCATCGCCGTCGGATTCGTCTATGGCAAGGGCAAGCGTGTCTGGTGCCGGCATCTGTGTCCGGTCAACGGCGTGTTCGAACTGCTGGCGAAGGTCGCGCCGCTGCACTACGGTGTCGACGAGGCCGCGTGGAAACGCTATCAGGGGCCGCCTGCCCGGGTCGATTGCGCACCCCTTGTCGACCTGCGCCACATGAAGAGCGCGTCGCCGTGCCACGCGTGTGGCCGCTGCAGCGATCATCGCGGTGCGATCGCCCTCGCCGCGCGCTCGCCGAACCGCGAGATTCTCGCGCTTGCGCCGCACAGCATCGATGCGAGCGTCGCGCTGTTGCTGCTGTTCGGCGTGCTCGGCGTAGCACTCGGCGCATTCCAGTGGACCGTCAGCCCGTGGTTCGTCGCGCTCAAGCAAGGGCTTGCGCAATGGCTCGTCGAGCGCGATTGGCTCGCACTGCTCGACGATCACGCACCCTGGTGGCTGCTGACGCATTACCCGGAAGCGAGCGACGTGATGACCTGGCTCGACGGCCTCTGCATCGTCGGCTACATCGTCGGATTCGGCGCGGCGATGGGGGCCCTGTCGCTCGCCGCACTCGCCACCGCCGCGCGCATTGCCGGTGGTACGCGCTTCGACTGGAAGACGCTCGCGATGGCGCTCGTGCCGATCGGCGGCGTCGGACTGTTCCTCGGCTTGTCGATGCTGACGCTGACTCAGTTGCGCAACGAGCATCTCGTACTGCCCTTCGCCAGCGCGTTGCGCGCGGCCGTGCTCGCCGCAGGGGTGCTCTGGTCGGCGTGGCTCGGCGCGCGCATCGTGTCACGAAGCGACGCGACGATCGCCGCCCGCGCGCTCGCGCTGCTGCTGTATGCGGCCACGCTCGCGCTGCCGGCAGTCACCTGGTATTTCATCCTCTGGCGCTGGTAGGCATTGCCCCGAACGGGACTCTGCCGGCGCAGCCACGGCGATCGCCGGCGCCTTGGGGTAAGCTGTGCTCCGCGCCCGCTGCCTGTCGCAGGCGGATCGCCGCCCTTACCCTGGAGGTTTCCATGAAGCGCACTCGCTTCGCATACATCGCCGGTCTCCTCGTCGCCTTCGGCGTGGCCGGATCCGCGACCGCGCAGGACAACAAGCTGCGCCTCATCACGTGGGCCGACTACGTGCCCGCCGACGTCGTCGCGCAGTTCAAGAAGGAAACCGGCATCGACGTCGAGGTCACGCTCTCGAACAACGAGGAGATGATCTCGAAGCTGCGTGCAACCGGCGGAGCCGGCTTCGACCTCGCGCAGCCGTCGCAGGATCGGATCGTCGGCCCGCAGCAGGAGTTCGGCATCTACAAGCCGATGGATCTCACCAAGGTCAAGACGGAACTCTTCATTCCGTCGATGCTCGACGCGACGAAGAAGAACACGACACTAGAAGGCAAGGTGTATGGCCTGCCGCACATCTGGGGCACCGACGGGCTCGTCGTCAACACGAAGCTCGCGAAGATGACCGATTACCCCGACCTTTGCAAAGCCGAATTCAAGGGCAAGACCAGCGTCCGCCTGAAGCGTCCGACGCTGCTCGCCTTCGCGTTCGCGAGCGGCAAGGATCCGTTTGCGCTCTACGGCGATCCGAAAGCGTATGCGGCGCTGATGGACGACGTCGGCAAGACGCTGGCCGCATGCAAGGGCAACATCAAGTTCTTCTGGGACAACAAGGACCAGTTGCTCAACGGCGCGCGCACCGGCGAGATCGTCGGCGCGATGATGTGGGACACCGGTGGCTGGAAGCTCAACACCGAGAACGCCGACATCCAGTACATCGCGCCCAAATCGGGCGCGCTCGGCTGGATCGACACGTTCGCGCTCCCCGCCAAGGGCCGTAACGACGCTGCGGCGTACGCGTGGATCAATTTCAACATGCGGCCGGACATCGCCGCGAAGGTCGCGGCTTCCGCCGGCAACTTCACCGGTTCCAAGGGCGCCGACGCACTGATGGATCCCAAGCTCAAGGCGCAGTTCGCGAAGAGCTTTTCCGAGGAAGCGCTGAAGAACGTCAAGTGGTATCCCGCAGTGCCGCCCGGCATCGAAGACATCGAAGGCAAAGTGCTCGATCGCGTGAAGGCCGCAAGCTGAGCCGCGCAACCAGGGAGGCTTTGCCAACCAGCGGGCGGCGCGCGTATGGCGCGTCGCCCGCGATTTTGTCGCGCTCTCGGTGGCCATGCAGCCCGATCTCGAAGTCGACCGCGTAACCAAGCGCTACGCGGGACTGCTTGCCGTCGACGCACTGTCGCTGTCCGTCGATCGCGGCAGTTTCTTTTCCATTCTCGGCCCCTCAGGCTGCGGCAAGACGACACTGCTGCGGCTGATTGCCGGCTTCCTGATGCCCGACGAGGGCGACGTGCGGATCGGCGGCCACTCGATGCGCGGCGTCCCGCCCAACCGGCGCCTGGTCAACATGGTGTTCCAGCATCTCGCGCTGTTCCCGATGATGTCGGTGGGCGAGAACGTCGGCTACGGCCTCGCACGGCGCGGTATCGGACGTTCCGAGATTACCGCGCGCGTCGCGGCGATGCTGAAGCGCGTCGGGTTGCCGGGTGCGCACGACAAGCGTGTCGATCAGCTTTCCGGTGGGCAGCGACAGCGCGTAGCGATCGCGCGGAGCCTCGTGCTCGAACCGACGCTGCTGCTGCTCGACGAGCCGCTCGGTGCGCTCGATCTCAAGCTGCGCGAACACATGAAGATCGAGCTCAAGCAGCTGCAGGCAGACTTCGGCACGACCTTCGTCTACATCACGCACGACCAGTCGGAAGCGCTCGTGCTGTCCGATCGCGTCGCCGTGATGAACGCCGGGAGGTTCGAGCAGATCGGCTCGCCGCAAGAGCTTTATTACGAGCCGCGGACACCGTTCGTCGCAGGTTTCGTCGGTGCGAACAATCGCCTTCTCGGACGCGCCCTGCGGATCGACGGCGACGTCGTCGAGATCGCCACCGGCGCCGGATTGACGGTGCGGGCGCGCAAGCACGGCGACATCGTGGTCGATCAGCCCGTCGAGGCGTTCGCGCGGCCCGAGGCATTCGACCTCTCGCGCGACGCGGCCGAATTGCCGCCTGGCGCGCAGCGTTTCACAGGCAGAGTGGAGAGCCTGCTGTTCGACGGCGCGAACTCGGCAGTGCTGGTCCGTGAAGTGCGTTCGCACGCGGAAATCCGTATCGCGCTGCCGCAGACCGGACGCTTCGCGGACCTGGCGGTGGGCGAGACGATCGCGTTCGGCGTCGAGCCTGCCCGCGCCGCATGCTTCGCCGCGCGCAGCGATGGCAGCTGACACAGTCGACCGATACGGGTCGCACCATCGGGTCGCGCTGGCGCTGCTGCTCGCGCCGGCACTGGTGTGGCTGGTCGGCCTGATCGTGCTGCCCCACCTCGAGCTCGCGGTGATCTCGTTTCGTGCGCGCGTGGCGCCGCGCGTGTATGAGTTGAGCCTCGACCAGTATCGGACGTTCGTCGACGAGCCGCTGTACTGGCACACGTTCGTGCGCACGGCCGTGATGTCCATCCTGGCGACAGCCTGCACGCTGGCGATTGCCTTTCCCGCGGCATGGTACATCGCCAAGATCGCGCGCGGGCGCACCAAGGCTACGCTGTTCGTCCTGTGCCTCATTCCGTTCTGGATCAGCGAAGCGGTGCGCACGCTCGGCTGGATGATCCTGTTGCGCGAATCCGGCGTGCTGCCGCGTCTGCTCGTGCAGTTAGGCGTGACGGACGCGCCGGTCGAACTGCTCTATCACGACGCGACGATCCTCGTCGGTCTCGTCTACACGTCGCTGCTGTTCATGATGGTTCCGCTGGTGAGCGCGCTCGAGAGTCTCGACGACTCCCTGATCGAAGCCGCCTACGACCTCGGCGGCAACGGCTGGTCGATCTTCCGCCAGATCATCGTGCCGCATGCAGCACCCGGGATCGCGGCCGGGTCGATCGTCGTGTTCATGCTGACGCTCGGCAACTACCTGACACCGACACTGCTCGGCGGCAAGAACTCGCTGTGGTTCACCGAGCAGATCTACACGCAGTTCATCACCCGCTTCAACTGGGAACAAGGCGCCGCGTTCGGATTCCTGCTGCTGGTGCTGTCGACAGCGATCGTCTGGCTGGGGCTCGCCGTCAGCGGCCAGCGCTTGGGCGACGTGCTGAGGCGCTCGTGATCCCGTCGCTGCCGCGTTCCACGGTTTCCCGCTTCGCCACCGGCGGCTACGTCGCAGCGTTCTTCGTATTTCTGTTCGTGCCGCTGATCGTCGTCGCCGTCTTCGCGTTCAACGACGCTAACTATCCGGCGCCGCCGTGGCGCGGCTTCACGCTGGACTGGTTCGTCGGCGGCCACGGCCGCACCGGACTCTTCACCGACCAGCCGTTGCTGCGCAGCGTCGGCACGAGCCTCATCGTTGCGCTGTCGGTGACGATGCTGTCGGTGGTGGTGGGCACGGCAAACGCGTTCCTGCTCGAGCGCGCGCAGTTTCGCGGCAAGTCGGCGCTCTCGATGCTGATGCTCGCACCGCTGGTGATCCCCGGCGTGATCCTCGGCATCTCGATCCTCGCGTTCGCGAGCCGCCTCGCGCAGTTCGCGGACGATCTCTTCGGACTGGATCTCGATTTCCTGCGGCCCGGCCTGCCGCTCGTCGTCGTCGGCCAGTTTTCGTACATCGTTTCGATCGCCACGCTGACGATCGCCGCGCGGCTCAAGCGTTTCGACGGCACGCTCGAGGATGCCGCGTTCAACCTGGGCGCATCCCGGGGCGCCGTGTTGTGGACGGTGACCCTGCCCTACCTCAAGCCTGCACTGATCGGCGCGGCGGCGATCTCGTTCCTGATGTCATTCGAGAACTTCAATACGACGCTGATGCTCGTCGGCTCCGACCCGCCGCTGACGGTGATGATGTACGGGCGGATGCGCGAAGGCGCGAGCCCCGTGCTGAATGCCATCAGCCTGCTGTTGATGGTCGCGTCGGCGCTGATCGCCCTCGTCCTCATGCGCCGGCCCGCGGCGGCGGCGACGACGTAGGGTCAGCGCCGCATCGCGGCGCTCCGGTTTTCCCCTTTCGAGACGGCGCGCGCCGCCGCATTCCACCGCGCGCGCGGTGGAATGCGGCTTGCAAGGCTCGGCCGGTCAGCGTCCCTTGTAGTTGAACTTCTGGCCGCCGATGCTTGCTTCGTACATCAGCCCGCCTTTCGCGACGGTGAACGTCGCCATGCCCTTGTTGTAGCCGCCCACGTTCTTGGCCTCGTTCTTGGTAACGCTCGCGCCGGCCGACGAGCCCGACGTGTTCGCTTTCGCGCTGGCGCCCGCGGTAATCGCAACGGCAGACGCTTCGGCGCCGAACTCGAAGTTGCCGCTGGTGAACGTCTTCAGCGATTGTGCGTCCTGGAAGAACACGATCTGGCTGTACGCCTGGCCGCCCAACTGGAAGCCGACGGTGACCTGCGACATCGACGTGTCGCCGATGTACTTGCCCTTCTCGTACACCCGGCCTTTGCCGTATGCGCCGCCGACGCCGACGCCACCTTTGCCGATCGTCGGGAACACCGCATAGCCGTACGCCGTCTTGAAGAAGGCCGAGCTTTCGGTCGCCTTCTTGAACACGTTGATCGTGTCCTGGTACTCGTCGGCCCACGCGGGGGACGCGACGAACGCCATCGAGAACAGCGCCAACAGTGAAGCAAAACGCCTGATCATGAAGATACCTCCGGAATGATGCCGCGAACCCGCGGCGAATTGACAGTAACCGCTGGAACAATACGCCTGGACGCTTACTTGGGTTTGACCACGCTTTCCTTAGCGGCCGCGGCGCGAGCGCCGGCATCCCGCGACAGTCGATACGACACGTAGTACTTGAAGATGTTGCGCACATAGGTCGTCGTCTCGATGCCGATCCTCTCCGCCGTAACGATCTCGACGTTATTGAACCAGACATTCGGGTCGAGCCCGCGCTTCTCCGCTTCCTTGCGCGCCTTCGAAATGTTGCCCGGTCCCGCGTTATAGCTGGCGAACGCGAACAGCGTGCGATTCTGCTCGTCGAACTTCGCATCCTTGAAGTACTGGGTCATCAGCTGATCCATGTACTTCGCACCGCCGTGCACGTTCGACTCGGTCACCTTGATGTCGCCGACCTTGAGCGACTGGCCGGTTGCCGGCATGATCTGCATCACGCCGATTGCGCCGACCGGACTCTTCTTGCTCTGGTCGAGCGCCGACTCCTGATAGCCCTGCGCTGCCAGCATCAACGGGTCGAAGTTGTATTGCTTGCCGTATTTCTGGAAGAGCGCAATCGTCTGCTCGAACCGCTTGTAGTCGGCGTTCGCGCCCGGATCGTGCAACGCCTTGATCGTCTTCATGTACTGCTTCTGTCGATACGGCACGACGCCCTGCTTCTTGACCCAGTTCGCATAGAAATCGTTCAGCATGGCGGCAAGCTGCGGGCTGTTCTTGCGAATCGCCCAGCCTTTTTTAGTCGGCTGCCGGAGCACGACGTCGTCGTGCACGACGAGCTTCGGCAGCACCTGCTGCCACAGCTTTGCTTTCCAGTCGTCGACGACCATCACCTGCAGCAGTCCCGCATTCATCATCTCGAGCATGTCCTCGTCCTCGAGCGCGTCGGGGACGAGAACGACGTTGATCCCGGGCTTGCCGGCCGCGCGCAACCGCTCGTTGACGGCCATGACGCTCTGGTAGTAGCTCGACGCCTTGCGCACGTGCAGCGTCTTGCCCGATAGATCGTCTACCGACGCGATCGCCGGCGACGCCGGGCCAGTGACGATGACTTCGACGTTGACGACCTTGTCGTCCGGCGCCACGAAATCGACGACCTTGCTGCGCTCGTCGGTCACCGTCAGGTTGCCGATCGCGATATCGGCGAGCCCGTCGTTGAGATCGCCGAGCAGCTTGTCGCGCGTCGCGGCGACGATATAGACGGTCACGGGCCGCTTGCCGAGCTGTTTCGCGTATTTCTGGTTGACCCAGCGCTCGAAATCGCGCACGAGCTCGGCGCCGAGGCCACGCTCGCGCCCCTTGTCGATGAAGTAGAGCGAGCGGCTGTACGGCGCATAGACGCGAATGAGCCGGCGCTCGAGCATCGCGTCGAAATCGCCGGCCCACGGCTTGTTGTTGAGCGCGAGCTGCCGCGTTGCAGACGGCGCCTTTGCAGGGTCGGTTGACGCCGGCGGGGCCGCCTGCGCGCCCGTCCCGGCGGCGGCAATGACGAGGAGCGCTGCGGCAAGCGCGCGGCTCATGCATCGTTTCATGGTGGATCGTCCCAAGACATCAGCGCGCAAGCGGCGCGCGGCGCGGATTATCGCCCAGGTGAGCGACCCGTGACCACGGATCAAAGCAGCGGCTCGATCGGAAGCAACGAATAGAATCCGGACATCCAGCGCTGCCACGCGGTGCTTTTCGGTTCGACCGAGTAGCGGACTTCCCGGTCCCCCTCGCGTCCCACCCACTCGGCGTGCATTCCGCCGGTCGCAGAGCTCCGCAGCTCGACGCGGTACGCACCCTTGGCAAGGACGTCGTCGAGCACGCTGCACAGGCGCACCACTGCCTCGGGCGCGTCGACGACGATGCCGATCTCGGTATTCGTCAGCGCGGACCGCGGGTCGAGGTTCATCGAGCCGACGAAGAAGATCCGGCAATCGACGACCAGCGTCTTGGCATGCAACGCGGCGCGCGAGCGACCGCTGCCGTGCGTCTTGTCGTCGTCACCGGCGCCGCGGCGCCTGCGCAGCTCGTCGCGGGTTGCGTCGGGGTTCAGCTCGTAAAGCTCGACGCCTGCTTCGAGCAGCGCGTCGCGATACTTGGCGTAACCCGAGTACACGGACGGTTCGTCCGTCGACGCCAGCGAGTTCGTCAATACGCGGACCCGGATGCCGCGCGCGCGCAACCGGCGCAGCGTCTCGACGCCATCGACGCCGGGCACGAAATACGGCGACACCATCAGAACCTGCTCGCGCATGCCGGCGAGCTCCGGCATCAGTTGGGGCATCAGGTTCTTCGAGCGGTCCTCGTCGGGCCGCTCGACCTTCGCGGGATCGTCCGCGAGCACCTTGACCGATCCCCCGCTGAACGCGACGCGCCCGGCCAGCAACTGCTGCGCCAGCTCGTTGTTCCGCAGCGCTTCCGCATATTCGCCGTCGCGCTCCTGCCGCGCAAACGCCTCGAGCTCCTCGCGCGCCTTGGCGTAGGCGGCCGCATCGGGCCGTGTCGTCGTCAGATCCTGTATCGCATAGACGACGGAACTGTTCCAGAACGCGTCGAAGCGTCCGGACACGTCGGCGACCGCCGCGCCGACCGTCAACGAGTCGAGGTCGCCGAAGTTCACGTCCTGCCGTGCGCCGAAATATTCGTCGCCGATGTTGCGCCCGCCGACGATCGCGACCTGGTTGTCGACGGTGAACGACTTGTTGTGCATCCGCCGGTTGGTGCGCGAGAAGTCGAACAGCAGGCCCATGAGCCTTGCCGAGCGCGATGCAATGGGGTTGAACAGGCGCACCTCGACCTTCGGATGCGCCGTCATCAGCAGCAGGTTCATGTCGTTCGCCGCAGATCCGACGTCGTCGATCAATATGCGCACGCGAACGCCCCGGTCGGCCGCGCGGAGCAGCCACGCAAGCAGCAGTCGCCCGGTCGTGTCGTTGTGCCAGATGTAGTACTGGGCGTCGATGCTGCGCTCAGCAGCGTCGGCCAGAGCCAGCCTCGCCAGGAACGCATCGGGACCCTGGTAGAGCAGGTGCACGCCCGACGGCTCCTTCAGGTTGGCGAGCGCGCGTACAGCCAGGACGCCGAGCTTCGTGTCGGCCGTTCCCGTGAGTGCCGTGCTCGGCGCCGTCGAATGCTCGCTCGGCAGCGACGCGCACGCCGCAAGCGCCAGTGCCGCACACGCCACGACGAGTCGGAAACTAACCATCGGCGATCGTGAACAGTTCTTGCGGTTCGCCGATGCCGCGCAGCGCGTGGACGCCGAGCGATAGCAGCGCGCCATTCGCGGGCGCGGCCGCGTTGTGCACCGCGCTCGACACGAGGACGTGGCGCCCGAGTGGCCGGCAGAGGCCCTCGATCCGGCTCGCCTCGTTGACCGCGGATCCAACGACGGTGAAGTCGAGCCGCTCCTTCGTGCCAATATTGCCGTAGAGCACTTCGCCCATGTGAATGGCCACGCCGAAATCGAGCGTCTCCTTGCCATCGGCGCGACGCGACGCGTTGAATTGCGGCACGTGCGCAACGAGCTGGCGCGCGGCCTGCACGGCGTCGGCGCACACCATCTGCTGGCTGCGGGCCGCGAGGTCGAACGTGGCGAGAAAGCCGTCGCCCATGAATTTCAGGATCTGGCCCCGATTGTCGAGCACCGGCCGCGCCATGATTTCGAGGTAGGTATCGAGCAGCTCGACGAGCGCGCCCTGCGAAATGCGACTGGCCATCCGGGAGAATCCGCGCAGGTCGCAAAACCAGATGACGGCCTGGATGTTCTGCACCGAGTGGCGATCGATTTCGCCCGTCAGCACGCGTCCGCCTGCATCGGGCCCGAGATAGGTTTCGAGAAGCGTCTGCGCGACGTCGAACGTCGAGCGCGACTTGACGGCCAGCGCAAGATACGGAAGCAACTCGCCTACTTGGTGCAGATGGCCTTCGTCGAAGCCTTCGGGCGCATCGGTGGCGCAGGAAAAGAAGATTCCCTGCATCAGATCGGGCCGGTTGCGCTTGGGATCGAACAGCTTCGTTGGATCGCGTTGCGGTGCTTCACCGAACGAGACCAGGCGTGCGGCGTAGTCGGTCATGCCGGCTTCCCGCAGGTCTTCGAGAATCGGAAAGTCGATGGGGCCGCCGGCATCGAGCCGGCGGCGCAGCGTGACTTCGTCGGTATTGCGCAACCGATAGATAGGGCTTTTCAGGTAGCCATCGCTCACCCCCTCGGGCCGGCGTGGATGGAGCTCGGTCGCAAGACCCTCGTCGCGCCGCCACACGTAGCTATGCGCACCGTGGCGCGGGTGCAGCGTACCGATCGACATGTTGAAGCGGCGCGCGCGGAAGCCGGCCTGCGTCACGTCGCGGCAAAACGCATCCACCTGCTCCGCAACGGGCAGCCCCTGTAGGCCGCGTTCCACGAGCGTGATCGCAAAACCCGATAAGTCGAGCGTGTTCGGCATGATGGGACCTGCACGGGCGCCTGGTGACAGGCAGGGTTGCGCCGAACAGGAGCGCCCAGTCTACTTGACCGAGCCCAGCGTCAGTCCCGCAATGATGAAGCGCTGTCCGACGAACATCAACACGAGCGCGGGCAGCGTCGCCAGGATCGACGCCGCGGCCATTTGCGCGTGCAGCACCTCGTAGTCGTTCGAGAACTTTGCGACGATGACCGGGACGGTCGAGTTGGCCTGCGACGTGAGATTCAGCGCGATCGTGAACTCGTTCCAGCTGAAAATGAAGCTCAGCACGCCCGTGGCGATCAATCCGGGCGTCACCAGCGGCAGCGTCACGCGCCAGAATGCCGACAGCGGATGGCAGCCATCGACCAGCGCCGCCTCCTCGATCTCGGGCGGCAGCGCCTTGAAGAACGACATCATCAGCCAGACGGCCATCGGCAGGTTGATCGCGACGTGGGTCAGCACCAGCGCCGTGCGGGTGTCGTAGAGCCCGAGCGCCTTGAACACGAGGTACCACGGGCCCACGAGCGTGATCACGGGTATCACGTGAAACGCGAGCATCCAGCCGAGAAACACTGCGACGACAGCCCGCGACCAGCGCAGCCGGTACAGCGAATAGGCCGCCAGCGTGGCGACGACGAGGACGACCGCAGTGCTGACGGTAGCGACGATGAGGCTGGTCAGCACGCCGTGCCCGAAGTCGGAGCGGCGGCTGAAGAGCACGTCGGCGTAGTTGTCAAGCGTAGGCGTGAACAGCCATGCGCCGCTCAGGATCGAAATCTGGTTCTTGAACGAATTGAGCAGGATCCACAGGAAGGGCGCCACGACGATCACGAGCGCGAGTGCGATCAGCACCCAGCCCGCGACACGCGCGCGCGTCGCGGCGTGCGCGCGATTGGCATCGTCGGGTAGCGCTGCCGACCTGGAATGAGCGCTCATCACCCGCGTACGCCGGTGACGAGCCGGCGTCCTGCGCCAAGCAGCATCAGGACGCCGACGATCGTCAGCACCGACAGCAGCGCGCCGTAACCGAGCTGGTTCTGCTCGAAGAAGACGCGGTAGAGGTGCAGGCTCAATAGCTCGCTCGACGTTCCCGGACCGCCGCCCGTCAGCAGGTAGACCTCGTCGAACGCCTTGAACGCCAGGATCGACCGGAACAGCAACGCGACAACAATCGCCGGCTTCAGCAGCGGCAGCGTCACGTGGCGCAGCAATTGCCACCGGTTCGCGCCATCGACGCGACCAGCGTCGAGTACTTCGCCCGGCAAACCTTCGACGGCGGCGAACAGGATGAGGAACACGAACGGCACCCAGTGCCAGATGTCGACGAGGATCACGGACCACAGCGCCATCGACGTCGATCCAAGCCAGCTGATCGGCCCGATGCCAACGAGGCCGAGCATCTGATTGAACACACCGAAGTCATAGTTGTACATCAGCTTGAACATGCTGCCGATTGCGACCGGCGGAACGAGGATCGGCACGATCATGATCGTTCGCATCAGGCCCTTGCCGCGCGTCATGCCGCCGACGAGCAGCGCGAGCGCCAGGCCGAGCAGCATCTCGGCCGTCACCGCCACCACGACGAAGACCAACGTGTTGACGAGCGCCGCACCAAGCGACGGATCGCTGAACAGCGCGTCCCAGTTGCGCCGTGGCGTGAACGACCACAGGTCGGCATTGCCCTTGAACTGGATCGTGGAAACGCTCATCCGGAACAGGTTCAGCACCGGGTATGCGGTGAGCACGGCGAACAGGATGACCGCGGGCAACAGGCTCCAGTGGCGGAACGTGGCATTGAGCCAGCCGACGACGCCGCGACTGCCCGGATGCGCGCTCATGTCGAGGCGAGGCTACTGCAGGCGCAAGCCGGTTGCGCGGTCGAACAGGTGAACGTGTGCGGGACGCGCGGCCAAGCGTACGGCGTCACCGGCGCGGGGACGACGCGAGCGGTCGACGAGCAGGCAAACGCGCCCGTCGTCCGTCTCGACGAAAACGTACGTCTGATGTCCGAGGTTCTCGACGACGCCGATCCGGCCGGCCAGCGCGCCCTGCTCGTCGATGTCGACGTGCTCCGGCCGAACCGCCGCGCTCACGGCTTGCCCGGCAATCAGTGCGCCGGCGTCCGCGAACGTCGCGCCGCTCCGGGTCACGACGTGACGCGTGGGTGCCGCGTCGTCGACGATGGCGTCGAAGACGTTGATCGCAGGGGCGCCGATGAAGCGTGCGACGTGCAGCGTTTGTGGGCGATCGTACACGTCGAGCGGCGCGCCGATCTGCTCGACGCCGCCGGCGTTCATCACGACCATTCGGTCGGCCATCGTCATCGCCTCGACCTGATCGTGCGTGACGTAGATCGACGTCGCGCCAAGCCGCTGGTGCAACGCACGGATCTCGGTGCGCATCGCGATGCGCAACTGCGCGTCGAGATTCGACAGCGGCTCGTCGAACAGGAATACCTTCGGATGCCGGACGATCGCCCGCCCCATTGCGACGCGCTGGCGCTGGCCGCCGGACAATTGCCGCGGGAAGCGCTCGAGGAGATGGCCGAGGTTCAATACGCCGGCCGTCTCGCCGATCTGGGTGGCAATGTCGGCCGGCGTGCGCCTGCGCAACTTCATACTGAAGCTCATGTTGTCGCGGACGTCGAGATGCGGATAGAGCGCGTAGCTCTGAAACACCATCGCGATGTCACGCTCGCGCGGCTCGAGGTCGTTGACGCGCCGGCCGCCGATCAGGATGTCGCCCGCCGTGATCGATTCCAGTCCCGCGATCATCCGCAGCAGCGTCGATTTGCCACAGCCGGACGCACCGACCAGCACGACGAATTCGCCGTCGGCGATGTCCAGGTCGATGCGCTGCATGACGACGACGTCGCCGAAGCGCTTGTCGACATTGCGAACGCTGACGGACGCCATGGCTTAGACCCTTCGCTCGCGCACCGCGACGCGAGCCGTTCGCGCGTGCCTCGCGCGGCACCCGCGATGCGCGGATGTCTCGTTGCGGTCCTGCGGCTTCGTCACTCGGGAAGCGGCTGCCCGACGCCGGTCCGGCGCTTGTTCTTGTCGAAGATGTCCTTGATTTCCTGCGCCGCGAGGTTCAGTGCCTTGCCCGAGGATAGCTCCCCGATCATCGCCTGATTGAGCCGCAGCCCAAGTACCTGCTCGACCTGCGGTCCCTCGAGATAGCCGAGCTCTTGGCGGGCAGTCTTCAACGTCTCCGCATACGCCGGCATCCAGCGATAAGCGGGGTCGCGTGCGAGCTCCGACGCGAGCACGTCGGAACGATTCGGAATTCCACCCGCTTTCGCGTACGCGATCTGCGCGTCGTAGCTGATGAACCATTTCGCGAACGCCAACGCGGCCTTCTGACGCGCCGCACTGATGTCCTTGGGAATCGCGTAGTTCCAGTTGCCGATCACCGCGCCGTTCTTGCCATCCGCGGCGCGCGGAATCGGCACGACGTCGAGCTTGCCCACCACCGCCGATTTCTTCGGATCCTGGAAATTCGCCCACGCGGCCAGCACGAGTTGCCCCTGCAACGCCTTGCCGGTCGCAAGCAGCTGGATGACGTCGCCCTGTCCGAGCGAGCCCGGGTTCGGCGCTCCGCATTTCTTCGCGACCTCGATGAAATCGTCGAGGGCCGCCTTGTTTTGCGCACTGTTGACAGTGACCGTGTAGTCGCCGTTCTCCGGATCCTTGACGACGGTGCCGCCCCGTCCGACCATCCATTGCATCCATTCGTAGCGAATCCCGTTGCCACGCTCGCCCCGCAGCACGGCGCCATACGTCGAAGGCGGCTTGCTGAGCTTGGCACACGATGCGAGCACGTCCTGCACCGTCGTCGGTGGCTTGATCGCGGCGTCCTTCAGCGCATCGGTGCGGTAGTACCAGACGGGGACGTTGCCGAGGACGGTGAAGGCCATCAGCTTGCCGCCCTTCGACGTCCGCCAGCGCTTCTGCTCGTTCCAGTATCCGGAATCGTCGTACGTGAGCAGTTCCTTGGGCGCGGCAAAGGCTGTGTCGATCTCCTGGAACGGCACGAGGAAGCCGCCTTCGTACATCTCGATCGTCCACTGCGTGTCGAGCAGCACGACGTCGTAGACGCCGCCGCCGCCACGAACGTCGTTGCGCGCCTTCTCGAGCACGCCGCCGAACGGATTCACGTCGAGCTTCACCTTGTTGCCGGTCTGCTCTTCATAGAGCCCGACGAGGCTCGTGAACGCCGGTAACCACGGCGTCGACGGGGTCAGGATCGTGATCGGTTCCTGCTTGCCGACGTCCGCGAACGTCTTGTCGGCGGCATGGGACGCGGCCAGCGGCATCAGCAGCGCTGCCGCCAGTGCCGTTACGGTTTTGACGAAATGCATGTTTTCCTCCTGATGTTCTGCTGTTCTGTGAAGCGGTGCGGATTGCATTTCAGCCCATTGCCTCGCGCGGCGGCTGGCCGCGCGCGGCATAGATATCCAGCGTTACATCCCACGCGATGACGCCGACCCGATCGGCCCAAGCCTGCCAGTCGTGCGCAAGGTCCGCGACGACGTCGGGATGCCGGGCGGCGACGTCCGCGAGCTCCGACCGGTCGTGTGCAAGGTCATACAACTCCCACGGCTTAGGATAGTCGCGAACGAGCTTCCAGTGTCCCCGGCGAATGGCGGCATTGCCGGTGTGTTCCCAATATTGCGTGCCCTCGACGACGGACTCGCCGCGCAGCGCCGCGAGCATGCTGCGGCCTTCGAGCGGAATGATCGGCCTCCCATTGTGCCGCGTCGGATAGGTTGCGCCAGTCGCCTCGAGCACCGTTGGCACCACGTCGGTCAATTGGAAGGGCGTATGCGTGACGCAACCGCTGCGCAAATTGCCCCCGGGCCAGTGAACGACCAGCGGGGTCGCGATGCCGCCCTCGTGCACCCATCGCTTGTAGTAGCGAAACGGCGTGTTCGACAGGTTGGCCCACGCGCGTCCGTAGCTCGCATACGTGTCCTCGGGCCCTGGCACGATCGACGGCTCGTTGCCGATCCGCACGGGGCGCGCATCGCGCGTTTGCGCACGCAGGATGTCCGTGCGCGTCTTGAACCGCTCGAGCTCGACGAGCGGCAGCGCCTCGTCGGAGGCGCCGTTGTCGGACAGGAAGAGGAGCAGCGTGTCCTCGAGCGTGCCGCCTGCGTCGAGCGCATCGACGATCCGGCCCACCGCGTGATCCAGCCGGTCGATTTGCGCCGCATAGACTTCCATACGGCGCGCCTCCCAGTCCTTGTCCTTCGTGTCGGACCATGCCGGCTGCGTTGGATCACGCTCACTCAGCGTTGCAGCGTCGTCGAGGATCCCCTCGGCGCGCAAGCGGCCCAGCCGGCGTTCGCGCAACGCGTCCCAGCCTGCGTCGTACGTGCCTCGATAGCGCGCGACGTCGGCGTCGCGCGCATGCAGCGGCCAGTGCGGCGCCGTGAACGCGGCGTAGAGGAAGAACGGTCGTGCCGGCACCGCTTGGTGCGCGTCACGGATGAACGCGCAGGCCTCGTCGGCGATTGCGTCGGTGTAGTAGAAATCGGGATCTAACGCCTCGTCCTCCACATTGTCCTCGCCGCGCGTCAGCGTGCCGGGCTGAAAGAACGACCCACAACCGGTCAGCGTCCCGAAGAATCGATCGAAGCCGCGGCGCGTGGGCCACGCGGCGTTTGGCGTGCGCATTTCCGACGCGAGGTGCCACTTGCCCGCAAGACAGGTCGCGTAGCCGGCTGCCTTGAGCACCTCCGCCAGTGTCACGCAGCGATCGTTGATCGTCCCCGGATATCCGCGCGGCCGGTCGTCGTTGGTGAGGATGCCGATGCCCGTCTGATGCGGATGAAGCCCCGTCAGCAGCGATGCACGACTCGGGCTGCAGCGCGCTGTGTTGTAGAACTGCGAGAGCCGGACGCCGGAGGCCGCCAGGCGATCGACGTTCGGCGTGCGGATCTCGCCCCCGTAGCAGCCGACATCGGAGAAGCCCATGTCGTCGGCGAGGATCAGCACCACATTGGGTCGCGTCATGGTTCTTCGGGCGATTGCCGGTCGCGTCCAGCCAGCGCCAAGGGTGCCGCAGTTCAACTATACTGATGATGAGTTTTTTCGCCCGTCCCATGAGTGCTTGGAATGTCATCGCTTCGCCACGCCCATTTCTTCCGGCATTTCCTCGCCGTCGTGAACGAGGGTAGCCTGACGGCGGCGGCACAGAAGGTCGCCGTGACGCAGTCGGCGCTGACCAAGAGCATCCGCAAGCTCGAGCAGGAACTCGGTACACCGCTGTTCGAACGGCTGCCGCGCGGAACGGCGTTGACGATCTACGGCAAGACGCTGCTGCCGCATGCGCAGCGGATCGTCGCCGAGTGCCGGCTGGCCGACCTCGAGCTCCAGGCGTTCGGCAGTGGGCACTCTGGATTGCTGAAAGTCGGCGCGGGGCTGATGTTCGGCGCAACGATGGTACCGGCGGCGATCGCGCAGCTGTACGAGCACTACCCTGGCATCGCGTTCCAGCTCGTGTCCGGCGTCACCGAGGTGAACTTTCCGCTGCTTCGTGCGGGCGAGCTGGATCTGATGTTCGGCTTGCTGCCGCCCTCGGCGACGATCCCCGAATACCTGGCGTATCGCCCGATCATCGAATTGAGCTCACGCGTTGTCGCAGGTGCCGATCATCCGCTCGTGCGCGGCCGGAAGATCGTGCGCGCGGCCGATCTCGCCGATTATCCGTGGGTCGTCATCCAGCACGATCGGGAGCTCGTAAACAACATCCTCGCCGCGCTGACGACCGAAGGCGGGCGAACGCCGCGAATCAACGTCGAAGTGACGTCGCTGAGCTCGCTCGTTCGCATCCTGCGGGCGGGAACGTACCTGAGCTCGTTCGCCGATGCGATCGCCGCGATGCCTGACCTTGGCCTGGCGCTCGTTCCCTACGAGCAGCGCATCATCCGCGGCGAGGCCGGCGTCGTGTATCACCGCTCGCTCGAACGCTACGGCCCTGCCCTGCGACTGATCGAGCTCGTGCAGAGCGCCGCCGCGCAGATGCGGCTTTGACGGGCACCACCGACCGCGGCGCAATCGGGGAATAACGCGCCGCATCGTGCTGTTGCCCTATTCATCCGCCGGGCCATGCGCCACGGGCGCCACCTGGGCGGCAACCCGCGAACCGCGTCGGCGAGCCGGCATCCGCAAAAAAGTGCCCGCGCCGCCGCGCGCCATTCGCATCGCGAGGAGCGATCGATGCGCAAACTCTTTCCAGCACTTGCCTTGGTGTCGATGGTGGCGCTCGGTGCCGCGCAGCCTGCCGGCGCAGACCCGCCTTTCTACAAGCAGCGGAACCTGATCTCCGACGATACGACGCTGATTCCGGCCGAACATCGGGACGGCCTGCTGCTGAACGCGTGGGGCCTCGCGGCCAGCGCGACATCGCCGTGGTGGATTGCCAACAACGGCAGCGATTCGTCGATCCTGTTCAATGTGACCACCGGCGCGATCCAGTCGCTGGTCGTCGCCATCCCCGACGGCGCACCGACCGGCCTCGTGTTCAACAACAGCGGCGGCGGCTTCGTCGTGACGAGCGGCGCCTCGAGTGCGCCCGCGGTGTTCATCTTCTCGAGCGAAGCCGGCGTGATCTCGGGATGGAACCCCAACGTGCCGCCTCCGGCACCCTCGACACAGGCGCAGGTGGGCGCGACGGTTGCAGACGCGATCTACAAGGGCCTCGCTATCGCAGGCACTGGCGCCGATGCGCGGCTTTATGCGACGAACTTCCACGCCGGCACTGTGGATATCTTCGACAACGCGTACACGCTGCTTGCGCTTCCCGGTGCCTTCGTCGATCCCAACCTGCCGGTGGGCTATGCGCCGTTCGGCATCCAGAACATCAACGGCACGCTCTACGTCACCTACGCATTGCAGGACGACGATGCCGAGGACGATGTCGCGGGTCCTGGTAACGGCTTTGTCGATGCGTACGACACCGCCGGCAAGCTGCTTCGCCGCGTCGCATCGCGCGGTTCACTGAACTCGCCGTGGGGATTGGCACTGGCGCCCGCTGATTTTGGTGCATTCAGCAATAAGCTGCTCGTCGGCAACTTCGGCGATGGACGCATCAATGCCTACGACCTCTCCGAGAGCACGAGTACCGGCGAAGCGGTTGCGGTGGGTCCGCTGCACAGCGCCAAGGGGCCGCCCGTCGAGATCGAAGGCCTGTGGGCGCTGCAATTCGGCAACGGCGCCGGCGCCGGACCGAAGAACACGCTGTTCTTCACGTCCGGTCCGTTCGACGAGAAGCACGGGTTGTTCGGCTTGCTCGAACAAACGGGACCGCCCGGTGACAACAAGTAGCCGATCGCTTCGGGCTCGCCGACGGCGCGGCGGCGGCACGTCGCCTCGCCGTCACGCCCGGCGATACGCTACGCTCGATCCACGAGTAGCGCCTTGCTGGCGAGAACCTGCAGCGCCCGGTCGAGTTGAGTGCGTCCCGCCGGACCGGCAAACGGTCCATCGAGTGCGGCGCAGAGGTCGTCGCGCGTACGCGTGCCATCGAGCAACGCCAGCAACTTGCGCGCGAGCGGATCCTGGTAGCGGAGCGCCTCGTGGTAGAGGCTCGGAATCACGTCGTGGTCGCGGTTGATGAAACGCGCTGCGCCGAACGCTTCCGGCCGCTCGCCAGCCGCAACGGCAACGGCCACCGGCTGCGCGCGCAGGTCTACACGGCCGGCCGCATACAGCGCGGCGACGCGCTCTCCGATGTGCGGTGATCCGTTCGCGCGCTCCGCGGCGCCGGCGCGTGCCGCGGCCCATTCGCCGAGTTCCGTGACGGATACGCAGCGCGGCCAGCACGCGAGCAGGTAACGTTCGAGCGGATCCATCACCGCCGCCGGTTGCGTCGTGCCGCTCGCCGGCAATGCGGCGCGGCGCGTGGCGAGCGACGGCAACGCGTGCAACGCGAGCACGCGCGACGGCTGCAGCACGAATTTCGCCGGTGCGCCCGCGTGGCACAGCAGCGACTCGCGGAAGTGACGGAAGTGGACGAAGTCGAGGTATTGCTCCCGGGCAAGCCGGTCGAGTCGCCCGAGCGCCTGCCGCACCTTCGGCGCGACCCCTGCGCCCAGCATCGTGTCGAGCCGCGCCTCGGCGAGAAACGTCAGGCCCGAACGCGCGGCATCGGCGACGAATTCGTGAAAGTAGAACGGATGATTGGGCTCGCTCAGGTCGTCGTGCGCGAGCGACGCGTCCGTGCCCAGCGCGGCGCTGCGAACCTCGGCGCGCAGCGCCTGCTGGCCCGGTGTGTCGTCGTCGACGGGTGTCGCGACGAGCTCGAGCAATGCGCGCCCCGCCACCACCTTGCCCGCTTTGCCGCTGATGTCGCGCGTGTGGTACTTCAGCATGTCCCAGACGACGCCGCGCATGTGGCAGCCGGGCATCGCGTTGTAGCTGA
>Ga0207643_10000205_pt1 | contig 41221 bp, 39 predicted proteins | sample KBSMisM62_FD_184313 | JGI IMG/M metagenome (GOLD analysis project Ga0207643, IMG submission 184313) | Miscanthus rhizosphere microbial communities from Kellogg Biological Station, Michigan, USA - KBS Miscanthus M6-2 (SPAdes) (version 2) | ecosystem: Host-associated > Plants > Roots >... | reverse complement strand
CCGACGGTAGGACATCACCGACATCCATTTGCGGTCCCGTCCGCTGACGCGTGCCGCCATCCGAATCTATTGTTCACCATCGCCACGCATGCGAAGAGCACGAGTGCATTGCCGCGGCGAAACGATGGTTCATGTGCACTCGACGGATCACCGACTTATCAACGCGGAGCGGCAGATTATGAAAACGATCGTAGGTTCGTTCGACAGTTTCGAAGTGGCAAAGCGCGTGTCGCATGCCTTGCTGGATGAAGGCTTTCGCGACGGCGACGTCAACGTCGTTGCCAGCAACCTGCGCGGCGATTACGCCGGCGGCGCGCCGGGCGATTACGCGCGTACTTCGCCCGAGGCGGCGCTGCCGGCCGGCGGCGAGGGACTGGTGCGTGATCGAGTGGTGGACAAGGATGTTGCGGACGACACGAGCGGTGCGGCAGCCGGTGCCGTCACCGGCGGTGTCGTGGGGGGGGCGGCCGGTCTCGCGGCGAGCCTGATGGGCCTTGCGATACCGGGCATCGGCCCGATCATCGCGGCCGGACCGATCGTGGCCACGCTGAGCGGCGCGGGCGTAGGTGCGGTCGCGGGCGGTCTCATCGGCGGTCTCACCGACATGGGCGTCTCCAAGACGGATGCCGAGTACTACGCTGAATCCGTGCGGCGGGGCGGGGCGCTCGTTACCGTGCGCGCCGATGATTCGCGTGCGGATCGCGCAGCCGAACTCATGCGCGAACACGGCGCAGTGGACATCGAGCAGCGCGCCGAGCAGTGGCGCGAGCGGGGCTGGACAGGCTGGAACGACAAGGCCGATCCGTATACGGCCGCCGATCTCGATCGCGACCGCGACCTCTATGGGGATGCGGACCGCGTGACCGGGCTGGCGGGCGGAATGATCGGCGATCGCCCGGCGCCGGCCGCCGACCGCGACACGACGGGTGTCAGGAAGTACTGACGTCACTTACACGCGGTGCGAGGCGACACAGCCATCCTCGACCCGCGCGAAAAGCAACGCCGGGATGCCTGCAGGGGTCCCGGCGTTCGTGCAATCTGCTCGAAGGCGTGCTTGAACGGCGCGTCCGGAGGAAACACCGATGACATCGCCGTCCCGCAACACCGTCGGCGTCTATGATCGGCCACACCCGCTGCGAACGCGCAAGGTGATCGTGCCGGTGCTCGTCGCAGTCGTCGTTACGATCGGATACGCTGTGTTCTTCTATCTGCGCTGATCGAAGGTTACGCGGCGCGCAGCGCGTGCGCCGCGGCGTCGAGTTGCGCATAGGCGTCGCGCAGTGCCGTACGCAGCCCTTCCTCCACCACCGGGTGGTAGAACGGCAGCTTGAGCATCTCGCCGATCGTAAGGCCAAGCTGGTGCGACCACGCGAGCAGGTGTCCCAGGTGCTCCGCATCGGGACCGATCATCTCCGCGCCGAGCAGCAGGCCGGTACGGATCTCGGCGTAGACATGCAGACTCCCACGGTTCCGCTGCATCACGCGCGCGCGACCCTGATCGTCGAACGACACGCGCCCGGTCACATGCGCGACCTCACGCGCACCGCGCCAGCCGCTCCCGATGACGGCGATCTGGGGATCCGTGAACACGACCGACAACGGGCTGCGGCGCATCCCGGCATGCACATCGGGAAAACGCGCGGCGTTGTCGCCTGCGATGCGCCCTTCATCCGCCGCTTCGTGCAAAAGCGGAACGTCGGCGTTCACATCGCCGGCTATGAAGATTGGCGACGATCCGCATTGCATCGTCTCGCGATCGAACAGCGGCACGCCGTATTCGTCGAGGGATACCGACGTGTGCTCGAGGCCGAGCTTGGCGACGTTCGGCCTGCGGCCGGTGGCTGCCAGCAGATAGTCGAAATGCTCGGTGCGCGTTTCGCCGTCCAGCGCACGGTAGCGGACGGCCACTTGCCCCGCTTCGAGCGACACTTCGGCATGCGCGTCGGTATCGAGATAGAACTCGGCGCCGAACACGCGGCGCGCTTCGGTGACGAGCTCGGGATCCGACAGTGGACCGACTCCGCCGCCGCGACCGAAGACCTTGATCCGCACGCCGAGCCGATGCAACGCCTGGCCGAGCTCGAGCCCGATGACGCCGGGTCCGAAGACGGCCACGCTTGCGGGTAACGAGGTCCACTCGAACAGCGTCTCGTTGGTGACGAGGCGATCGCCCAGTGCATTCCACGCGGGGGGATATGACGTCGTCGAGCCGGTTGCGATGACCGTCGCATGAGTCTCGACGATGACGTCGCCGACGGCGAGCGTGTTATCGCCCACGAATTGCGCATACCCGACGAGCTTGTCGGCGGCCGGGATCGCCTCCACCCCCTGTGTGACGAAGCCGACGAAGCGATCCCGCTCGCGCCGCACGCGCGCCATCACGGCCTCGCCGTCAACGCTGACGTCGCCACGCAATCCGAACGCGTCGAATCGCTCGACGGCATGCGCCGCCTCGGCCGGTGCGATCAGCAGCTTGCTGGGCATGCAGCCGACGCGAGCGCACGTCGTGCCGTGCACGCCGCCTTCGATCAGCAATGCCGAGCGGCCCGCGGCCTTCGCCGCGCGATAGGCGGCGAGACCCGCGGTGCCGGCACCGATAACCGCAACGTCGGTCTTCAGCGTGCGCATGAGGCTGCCAAGCTTACGCGGCTTTGCGCAGAAACGCTTCAAGCTCCGCCGTCCCGCCGATCAGCTCGCCGTTGATGAAAATTTGCGGGACCGTCGTCGCCGCGGCGATCGCGCCGAGCGCCTTCGTGCGCACGGTGTGCGGCAGCGGAATCTCCGCATAGTCGAAGCCGGCGTCGTTCAGCCGCTCCTTCGCCTTCGCGCAGAACGAGCAGCCTTCGCGCGTCAGGATCGCCACCTGGTCCGGCTTGGTCGCCTTCGGATTGATGTAGTCGAGCATCGTGTCGGCGTCCGACACCTTGAACGGATCACCGGGCTCCTGCGGCTCGATGAACATCTTCTCGATGGTCTTGTTGCGCACGAGCATCGAATATCGCCACGAGCGCTTGCCGAAGTTCAGGGACGTCTTGTCGACGAGCATGCCCATGCCTTCGGTGAACTCGCCGTTGCCGTCGGGAAGCAGCGTGATGTTCGCAGCCTCCTGGTCCTTGCCCCATTCCTCCATGACGAACGGGTCGTTGACCGAGACGCAGACGATGGCGTCGATGCCCTGCGCCTTGAACACCGGCGCGAGCTCGTTGAACCGCGGCAGGTGCGTCGACGAGCACGTCGGCGTGAATGCGCCCGGCAACGAGAACACGACGACGTTCTTCTTCGCGAAGATTTCGTCGGTGGTCACGGTGGCCCAATCGCCGTTGCGGCGTACGCGGAATGCGACGTCGGGAACCTGCTTGCCTTCGCGGGAAACGAGTTGCTCTTTCATGCCGGATCTCCTGGGTTGGGATTGGAAGCGGATGCATGAATGATGGTGGTGCAGAGGCCATAATGCAAATCAATTTAGTCAATTGCATCAATACACAAATACTATGACGTGGCGCACGCAGGCGACTTCGACGTCGTGCAGGCGCAGCGACGGCGCACGGTGTCGCCAAACGGGCTATTTCGGCCGCGGCGGCCGCAGTTCGCTGCCTGGATGCGACAGCCGGCCGGCACGCAGCTCTCGGACGGCGTCCACGAGCGCGCGCGCGACGTTGCGGACTTCTTCCTGCAGGCCCGTGTCGCGGTCGAGGGCCTCGTGGCTCGTCGCGTAGGGCTCGTAGTAGCCGAGCATCCGGTCGATCCGCGCGTTGAAGCCGGCGTCGATCAGCCCCATCCAGTCGAGCCAGTCGCACAGCGTCCGCCGCAGTGTTTCGGTGCCTGCGACGTCGCCGTGCACGACGACGCCATACACGCGCCCGGCAAGATGTTGCGGATACGACCAGCCGTCGAGTTCGAGCGCCTTGGCCTTCGCCGGATTCTTGCCTGCGGTGGACGTAGGGTCAGGGTTCCCGCCGTCGGCGCAGACGAGACGGTCGATCATCAGTTTCAGCACGCTCGGCGCCTGATACCAGTAGACCGGTGTCAGGATCATCACCGCATGCGCAGCCGCCCAGCGCTCGTAGATATCGGCCATTCGATCGCCCGTCTGGTCGAGCGCATGGTTTGGATAGCAGCTACAGGGCCAGTGGCACAGAGGCATCGCCGTCGACACGCATCCCTTGCATGGAAAGATTCGCTCGCCATAGCCCGACGTCAGCGTGCTGAGATCGAGCACGTCGGTCGCGATCGACGCCCGCGCGAATATCTCGCCCGCCCATGTGGCGAGGCGGAACGTCTTCGATATTTCGCCCGGACACGTGCCGTCGTTGCGCGCGGCACCGATGACGACCAGCACGCGCGACGGTGCAGCGGGATCGCGCTGGCGCACCTGTGCGGCGGCGATGCGGTCACGTGTGGCGCGCCACTCGTCCGACAGCTTGTAGTCGGGATCGACAAACCCCGGTCCGGCCGCGTGGGTCAGCGGCGCTTTGCGTCCCTTCTCGTACGCGTGCCACGCGATGGTCTCGAGTCGGGCGATCGCGTCTTTTTCGACTGCGAATGCGGGATCGACGAACGATTGCGCGAACCGGGTCCGGAATGCGTCCCGATCGAGCGGAGGAGGTGCCTGGCCCTTGCGAACATCCGGCATGCCCGACAGACAGCGCGGTCGGGCGAAAGTGCCGCATGCCCGACGTTCAGGACTGCATTGCTTCGATGACGTGCGCGACAGCAAGTAGCCGGGCGTCGGAAAATTTCGGTCCGGCGATCTGCACGCCCACCGGCAAGCCCGCTGGCGTCCTGCCGCAGTCCACGCTGATCGCCGGCATGTGGACGAGATTCACCGGGCACGTGAAGCCGATGAGATTGCGATTGGCCTCGCCGAGCGTATCGCCGTCCGGATAGAACTCGCCAATCGCGGGGGCGGCGATCGGCGCTGTCGGCGATATGAGCACATCCTGCGAGGCGAAAACGGCAAGGAGGTCCGCACCGAGCCGGTTGCGCTCATCCTGCAGATACTGCACGTCGTCGGCCGTGATGCCCGCGGCAAAGTCGAGCATGCTGGCCACCGCGACGGGCTCGTCGCCACTGCGCCTGGCTGCGCGCAGGCGCAGTCCCGCTTGAATCATGTAGGCACGGAACGGGTCGCGGCATATGCTTTCGATGCGGGTCACCTGCGCGCCGGCATTCGCCATGCGCGCTACCGCCGTTTCGACGCATCGCGCGACCTGCACATCCACATGCTGATAGCCGTAACTCGGGCTCCACGCGATACGCAGGCCGGCGAGCGTGCCACCGATCGTCGCTGCGACGTAATCGGTACCATCCGGTGGCAGCTCCATCCAATCGCGGCCGTCGGGCCGGGCGATTGCGTTCATCGCATGCGCGCAGTCCCTGACACTACGCGCGAGGGGGCCGGCCACGGTGCGGTCGGTCTGACCCGGGTAATAGGGCACGCGTCCGAGTGTGGGCTTGTGACCTGCGATTCCGGTGAAGGCCGCGGGCAGGCGAATCGAGCCACCGCCGTCGGAACCGATGGCGAGGGTGCACAGGCCCGCAGCCACCGCGGCTGCCGCACCACCGCTCGAGCCGCCGGGCGAGCGCGACGTATCGCAGGGGTTGCGGGTGATGCCGAACGCGCGCGTGTGCGTGACGGGTATCACCGACAGCTCGGGCATCGTCGTCTTGCCCAGGATGATCGCGCCGGCTTCACGCAAACGCGCGGTTACGGGCGAATCATGCGTCGACCGCGCAACACCCGCGAGCGAGAGTCCGCGCGGGCTCGTCATCCCGGCGACATCGATATGGTCCTTGATCGAAACCGGCACGCCGTCGAGCGCGCCGAGCGCCGCGCGGGCGCGATGGCGTGCCTCGCTGGCACGCGCAGCCGCGAATGCCGCTGGCGTGGCCAGTTCGTAGTACGCAACCAGGCGCGGATTGATGCGGGCAATTCGTGCGTACATTGCGTCCGTCACCTCGATCGGCGAGAAGGTGCCGGCACGGTATCCGGCCGCGAGTTCGTCCACCGATCGGAAACACAGCGGGTCATCGCGCGGATCGTCAAACCGCTCGTTCATCGTTCGGCCATCGTTCAATCATCGCTCGATCGTCACTCGACCGACACTTACGCGCCGCCAAGATACGCTTGCCAAACCGCAGGATCGCCGGCGAGCGCGGTTGCGGTATCCGATTTCACCACGAGTCCCGACTCGATCACGTAGCCACGTTGGGCGACTGCCAGCGCCATCCGTGCGTTCTGCTCGGCGATCAGCACGGTCGTACCGTCGGCGTGAAGGCGACGGATGACGGCGAAGATCTCGGCCACGACGAGCGGCGCCAACCCCATCGATGGCTCGTCGAGCACCAACAGGCGGGGGCGCGCCATCAGCGCGCGTCCTATTGCGAGCATCTGCTGCTCGCCGCCCGAAAGGGTGCCCGCCAGCTGGTCCGCGCGCTCTTGCAAACGAGGGAACATTTCGTAGATACGCTGCAGATCTGCTGCAACCGCGTCGTCCTCGCCGCGCGCCAGGCGAACGTAGGCGCCGATCTCGAGGTTGTCGCGCACGGTGAGCGGCGCGAACACGTGCCGGCCTTCGGGAACGAGCGCGATTCCGGCGCGCACCCGCACGTCCGCGCCGCGATTCACCGAGCGGCCCGCCAGGAGGCGTTGGTCGAATTCGATTTCGCCTGCGCGCGGACGCAGCAGTCCCGCAATCGTTTTCATCAGCGTGGTCTTGCCCGCGCCATTGGGCCCGATCATGCAGACGATTTCCCCCCAGTCGACAGACAGGTCGATGCCGTTGAGCGCGGTGACCGACCCATACCCCACCACCAGACCGCGCACGCTAAGCACAATGCGCCGCTTCGATATCGGCTCCAAGATAAGCCGTGATCACATCGGGATGTGCGCGCACCGATGCCGGGTCGCCTTCGGCGATGCGGCGGCCGAAGTTGAGCACCAGGATGTCGTGGCTGACCGACATGACGACGCGCATGTTGTGCTCGACCAGCAACACGGTAACGCCTTCCGTGTTGATCGCGCGGATCACCTCGGCCACGCGGCTCGCTTCCGATGCTGGCAATCCGGCGGTCGGCTCGTCCAGCAACAGCACGGTCGGCTCGGAGGCGAGCGCCCTTGCTATCTCCACGATCTTCAGATCGCCGAACGACAATGCCGACACCGGCAGATCTGCCTTGCCCGCCAAGCCGACACGGCCGAGCAGCGCCCGCGCCCGATGGCGCGCAGAAGCTTCTTCGCGCCGACCGGACGGCAGGCGCAGGAGCGCCGAGAAAACGCCCGCATGCAGCCGCGCATGCATCCCGACCACGACATTTTCCAGCACGCTCATGCCTGAAAACACCTGGAGATTCTGGAACGTCCTGGCCAGTCCGCGACGCACGCGCTCGTGGGGAGGGCGTGACGTAATGTCTTCACCGTCGAGCAGAACGCTTCCCGATGTAGGCGCCTGAATGCCGGAGATCACGTTGAACAACGTGGTCTTGCCCGCACCGTTCGGGCCGATCACGGCCTTGACGGTACCGCGCGGCACCGCGAAGTCGAGGTCGGACAACGCCGCGAGCCCGCCGAACTGCACCGATACGCCGCGCACGGCGATCATGAATCAGGCCTGGCGCGGTTGGCCGCAGCACCCGCCGCGTGGATGTTGGACTCCCTCGCACGGAAGCGACTCGCAATGCGCTCGCACAACAGGTCGAGCGCGCCACCCAGCCCGCGCGGAAAGAACAGCAGCACGACGACGAGACTCACGCCGTACACGAGCAGTTCCAGATCACCGAACGAGCGCAGGAGCTCCGGGAGCAATGTGTAGATCAGCGCCCCGAGAAACGCACCCCACCAGTTGCCCGTTCCACCCAGCGCCACCATGACCACCAGCATGGTACTGACCAGGAAGTCGAATGACTCGGGCGAGACGAACGCGTTGTGATGCGCGTAGAGGCAGCCGGCGAGTGCTGCGAGCATCGCGCTCACGACGAACACCAGGATCTTGTACCGGTGTACGTTCACACCCATGCACTCGGCACCGACCTCCGCGGTCGAGAGTGCCCGCAGCGCGCGTCCGATGCGCGAGTCGAGCAGGTTGAGCAACAACACCAGCGCGACGCCGACCGCGGCGAGTGCGAGAAAATAAAACGCCCGATCCGAATCGAGCTTCACGCCGAACAACGTGTAGGGCGGGATGTTGACAAGCCCGTTGGGACCGCCGGTCCAATCGCGCCATTCGACGAACAGCACCGATGCGATGGCGTTGAACCCGAGCGTCGCCATGGCCAGATAATGGCCGCGCAGTCGCAATGTCGGCCAACCAACGGCAAAGGCCACCAGACCCGTCGCGGCGAGCGCCAGTGGCAGGCCGATCCACGGTGACACGCCGTACTTTGCCGCGAGCACGCCGCTCACGTACGCACCGATGCCATAGAAGGCGCCGTGCGCGAGCGAGATCTGCCCGCTGTAGCCCATCAGCAGGTTGAGGCTCGCCACCAGCAGCACGTTGGTGAGCCAGAGCGTGGCGAGATTCAACCAATAATTGTTGGGCGTGATCCACGGCAGCGCAATAAGCAGTACCCAGAGAATTGCGAGCGCGCGATAGGTCGTCGTGGAAATCTGCGCGTGCATCGCTAGATCTTTTGAACCTGGCTCCGGCCGAACAATCCCGCAGGACGGAAGAACAGCAGCAACAGGAGCACGACGAACGCGACGGCATCCTTGTACTTGGAGGAAATGAATGCCGCTGCGAAGGATTCGAGCAAGCCGAGCAGCAGCCCGCCGGCCAGCGCGCCACGAAGATTACCCAGGCCGCCCAGCATCGCCGCCGAAAAGCCCTTGAAGCCCAATACGGTGCCGGCCGTGAACGACGTCAGGGTGATCGGGGTGATGATGATGCCCGCCAGGGCACCGGTGCCGGCAGCGATCACGAAGCACCACATCACCGTGCGCGCCACGTTGATGCCGACCAGCGCCGCCGCCTCGCGATCTGCGGCGGCCGCTTTCATCGCGCGACCGAGCAGCGTGCGCTCGAAAAAGAGATGGACGCCAACCATGGTCGCGATGAGCAGGCCCACGATCCATAACGCCTGCGGTTGCAGGCTTGCTCCGCCAACCCGGATCGGCTCGACACCGGAAAAACTGGGCAGGCTCATCGGCTGCTTGCCAAGCAGCAGCATGACCATCGCCTTGGTCGCGATCGCGATGCCGATGGTGACGAGGGTGACTGCCATTGGCGAGGGTCGCGACAGCGGATAGACGGACAGCCGTTCCGAGACCAGGCCAAGCAGCGCCACGCAGATCACCGCGAGCGGCAATAAGGTCAGAAGCGGCCAGCCGAATTGCTGGTGGATCCAGGCGGCCATCATGCCGCCTGCCATCACCCACTCGCCCTGCGCGAAATTGATCGCGTCGGTGGACTTGAACACCACGTTGAATCCGAGGGCGACCAGCGCGTAGATCGAGCCCGTCGTGATGCCGCCAAACGCAAGCTGGAGCAGCAGGCTTGGGTCCAAACGCTCCTGCCTCAGGCTGGGACTGTGAGGCGGCCGCGAATGTCCGCGATCGTCACGCCCAGGCGGGCGAGATGGTCCCGCGCCTCGCCGAGAAACTGCACCACGATCGCCGATTCCTCGGCAGCGCTCATCGCGCCGAGTCCCGCGCTGCGCGTGATTTCGTCGGCGCTTACCACGTCGTCGGCAATCCCATTCCCCGCGAGCCACGCGCAGATCGCGCCCGAACACAGCAACCCCTCCAGCGCCTGATCGATCTCGGCGCCGATTTCTGCGCGCTGAGCGTCAAGCCAGTGGGGCGCGTGCTCGGTCAGATAGATCCAGCCAAACGCGACGTGCCGCTCCTTGTCCTGCACCATCCGCTTGAGAATGGCGCTTGCGACCGGGTCGGTTGCGTGGCGGAGGAACCCGCGGTTCAGTTCGAGGTCGAGTCCATCGAGGATCGCCGAATGCACGGCGATATAGGCGTCGACCGAAATCCCCGGCTCGAACGCCTCGCGATGGAAGTCCTGATTGAAGAGGCGCGCGTATTCCGGATTGGCGGGCCTGTCGACGTAGCCGCCGGCCAGATCCGCGAAGCGCCAGCAACACTCGGTGTGCCAGGCTTCCTCGCTGCCGCGAACCGACAGGAACATCTTGGGATCGCTCTCGCCGTCATGCTCGAGACAGAAACGGATGATGATCGCCGGTGTTTCGGGCAGCCCGCCATACTCGGTCCACGCGCGCCGGCTCCATGACAGCGCCGCCGCGCGCAACTGTTGCGAAGTGAACTGCGACGGATCGAACTTCGCCCACGGAATGTTCTTCTCGGGATCCCAGTGCGCTGCCTTCGCCTGATGGTAAAGCCCGCGTATGGTCTGGATGTGCGGTTCGAGATGCAGCGGAAAACGGCGTTCGACCAGCGGATCGGCGCGGCGGCGGCGCGCGCGCCGCGTCTGCGGGTCCTGAGCAGTGGCCAGCAAGGTCATCAGAACACTCCAAGAATCTTGACGGCGCGTATACCGCGGTCGAGCCGGAAACGCGATAGCAGTGTGGCGACGAGATCGCCGTCGAGCGAAAGTCTCATCGCCACGTCCTTGGTCGGTCGGGAATACGCGTGCGTTAGATCGTGCCGAGCCTCGGATGGTAAAACGGTTTGAGCGTGAATCCCCACGGCTGCATCAGCTTGCGCACGCGCTTCACCGTTCCGATGAACACCGGCTTTTGCAATGTTTCAACGGTCGCACCAAGGCCCGCTTCGTAGGTAATGCGGTCGGCTTCGACTTCCTCGCGCGACGCCGGCGTGTCCGGCGCCAGCCACGGCTCCTGATAGCCGTTGAGGTAGACCTTTTCGATCATGATCTCGGTGGCTTCCTGGACATGCAGGATTTCATCGCGAGTCATCGTCGGTATCCGGTGTTCCATGTAGTACCAGCCGAACGCGCAATGACGCACTTCGTCGCGGGCGATCAGCTTGAATACCGTTTTCGCCGCGAGGTTCGTCGAAACCTTGGCGACGTGATGGATCATGTCGAAGGCAATTTCCTCGGCGGCGCACACGAGGCTGGCGATGGTCGCGGCGAGCGGAGTGTCGAGGTCAAGCGCCATCTTGCGCACGCCGTGTGTGGCCACCGAGCCCTGGAACGCGGCCTTCTTCGGCTCGGCGATGTAGCCACCGAGTTTTTCCGCGAACAGGTAGGAGACCTCGGCGTGGCGCGATTCCTCCTGCGTGCGCAGCGTGAAGAAAAAACGCAGATCGGGCTCGTGATGCTCCTGGCAGAACCGAATCTGCAGCGCAGGCGATTCGGAGATTGCGCCATATTCGCTCCAGGTTCGCCGGCTCCAGTACATGCGCGCGGCGAGACGCTGCTCTTCGGTGTAATCCTCCGGACGCAGCGTATTCCACGGAATGGCCTTCAGCGGATCCCATTGTCTTGCGGTCGCGACGCGATAGAGCTCGCGAATCTTCGGGATGCGGATGCCGAGGTCGAGCGGGAAGCGCGACTCCGATTCGTCCAGCAAGCTGCGCATTGCCGTAGCGCCCATGGTCGTTCCTTCGGTCTTTAGTAGTTCGCCAGGTGCCAGCCGTTGTCGCGCCACGTGATCACCACCGCGTCGTCCTTGGTCAGGCCGGAGTGCGTGGTCGGCGAGAAGCTGAAATTGCCGCCCACGCCCTTGAAATCCTTCATTTCTTCGAGTGCCACGCGAATCTTGTCCTTGTCCTTGCCACCTTTGGCCAAGGCATCGGACGCCATGTAGATCGCATCGTAGGTCTGGGCGACGAACTGGTTGGGTTTGGTATTGAATTTCTTCTCGAACCGGGCGGTGATGTCGGCGATGCGCTGCTTGAGCGGATCGGTCGCTGGCAGGTCGGTGCCCACGGGGAATTTCTGCGACATGAGATCGATGCCCTCCGCGGCGCCTTCGGCCTGCTTCATGTAGCGGTCATCGACGAATCCGTAGCTGTGCATGATCACGCGGTCGGAGAGGCCGAGCTGTTTCGCCTGCTTGATGAACACGACGCCCGCCGGTGTAATGGTCCAGCAGATGATGGCCTTGGCGTCGCTGGCCTTGATGCGGGAGAGTTGCGCGGTCAGATCGGTGTCGCCCGGGTTGAACGTTTCGTAGATCACCTTCAGGCCCCGCTTGGGAGCGACCTTTTCCATCTGCTCCTTGGCGCTCTGGCCGAAGCCCGAGCTGTCGTACAGCAGCGCGACCGAAGTGATGCCGCGCTTGGCGAAGGAATCGGCAGCGCGCTCCAGCACCTTGTCGTCGTCGAGGGTGCTCTTGAAGGTCCATTTTCGCTCGGCGACCGGGTTCACGATCTGCATGCTGCCCTCCGTCGAGATGAAGGGGAGCTGCGCCTTCTCGACCAGAGGGACCATCGCCAAAGCGAGTCCGCTGGCGTTGCCGCCGCCGACGATGATGTCGACCTTGTCGTCTTCGATCAGGCGACGCGTTGCGGTCACCGCCTTGCTGGCCTGCGTTTCGGCATCGTAGAACACCCACTCGATCTTGCGGCCGTTGATGCCGCCCTTGGCATTGATCTCATCGATGGCAAGCTCCATCCCGCGTTTCATGTGGTCGCCGAGGAACGCGCCGGGACCCGTCACCGAGAGCACCGTGCCGATCTTGAACGGCGCATTGGCCTGCGCCATCGCCGCGGCCGGGGCCAGCGTTGCGAGGCCCGCGACGATCGTCGTGATGATTAGCTTGCGGCGTACGCTCATGCTTTCACTCCCCATGGTTGATGGCCGGCTTCCTTGATCGCTTGTTTTCTTACACTCGCAGCCCCGGGTCGCTCAATAGATGCCGAGGCCGCGCAGGAACGCTCCAGCGCCCGATGCTCCGCCTGCAGCGCTTTCAGATGCCTGTCGAATGCAGCTTCGAGGCGCTGGAAGGGGCCCGCCACGCCGAGCGCGCAGCACTCGCCGTTCACTCGAACCGGCAAGGCAATCGCCATTACATCCTCGATGTGCTCGCCGCGATTGACGAACCAGCCGCGCTGCATGGAAAGCGTGAGTTCCTTCAGTAGCGCAGGGCGGCGGGTTATGGTGTTCCGGGTCATGCGGTCGAGCGGCAGGCGCGCAACCAATGCCCGTCGCTCCGGCTCGGCCAGCGATGCCAGGATCGCCTTGCCGCTGGCGCTGCAGTGGATCGGGAAAAACTCTCCAGCCTGTGCCGCGTATCGGATCTTGTGTGTCGATTCGATCACGTCGACATAGACCACTTGGTCGCCGGCGCGCCGCGCGAACAACACGGTCTCACCGGAACGCGCGCTCAACGCTTCGAGAATGGGGCGCGCGACATCGGCGAGCGGATCGTGCTGGGCGATGCGGCGTACGTTCTCGAGCATCTTGCGGGTCGGGTAGAAAGCACGGCGCGCGCCGAACGAATACAGGTAGCCACGTTTTTCGAGCGTGTTCACCAGCCCGAAGCAACTCGATACCGGCGCACCGATGGCGCGGGCGATGTCGGAAAGCGACAGCGGCTTGCACTCGCCGGTGAACGCCTCGAACAGGTCCAGCGTCCGGGCCGCGGTTTTTACATCCATGAAATCATCTTACGCCGGCTGAAAACGTCAGGCAACCCGTCGCACCGAACGGCGCACGAATTCTCGCCATGCGCGCGCGCCGCGAACCCGGTCATTCGCGACGCGGGATGCGAACCGTCACTTCGTCTTGCCTGCGTCGGCAAGTTGCTTCAGCGTAAAGGTGTAGCTCACCTTGTCGAGGGGCTTGTGGCAGGCGAGGCATTCGGCCTGGTTGACGCCCGCCCGCCGCTCTTTTGCGGTCGTGAACACCGCATAGTTCCAGTCCTCGTTGCGCAGCATGTCGGGAATGTCCTTGCCCCAGCCGGCCTCGCGCCCCATTGCCGTATAGAACAGGAGATCTCCTGCCACGAAGAAGCCGTCGCTGCCGGTGACGGGCTTCTTGTCGGCGTCGAGCTTCGCCGCATAGACCTCGGCAAAGAGTATCGAGCCGTCGGGCAAGGACTTGCCCGCCTTTGCGGCCTGCAACGCCGTGTCGTTGGCGTAGTAGTAGCGGACCTGACGCGTGTCGGGAAAATTGATCGTGTGGTACTTGGTGAACGTGGACTTGTAGTTCTCGGGAAACGGCACATTCGTCTTCGCGACGTTGGGCAGGAAATCGGACTTGGCGCCGGCCATGGCGCCCTGCTGCGCGGAAAAATGCGCAGCCAGATTCGCGATGTCCTCGGTCGAAAGTTGCGCCGCGATCGCATTCATCAGCGCATTCTTGCGGCTCCCGTCCTTGAGCGCGTTGAGCTGCAACTCGATATATCGCGCCTTCTGGCCCGCAAGATTGGGGATGGTGTCGCTCACGCTGACGCCGAGCGCGCCGTGACATGCGGCACACACGGTCGCCGCCTTGGCCTTGCCGGCCTCGAGGTCCGCCGCAGATGCGATCGGAATGCCAGCGAGCATGACGAGCAAGCCAACGGGAATTCGCATCGGAGCCTCCGTTCGATGGGACCGGAGCGAAAAGCGTAGCACGTCGCGAGCAGGATTGGTCGAACGTGGTCGGCAGCCACATCGTGACGCCCGATCGCACGGACGCGGCGCCGATGATGTCGATTGCTTGTGTTCGCGCCTGCGCGCCAGCACGAGGCCGGCGGCCGCCGTGGCAGCGTGTCAGAAGTTGCTTGCGACGTTGCTGTTCGAAGCCTTCCGGGGCACGGGGTGCAGCCGGCGGAACGGTGCAGGCATCGCGATGGCATACCCTTGCGCGTAATCGACGCCGATTGCGGACAGTGCACGCAGCGTTTCGCGATTCTCCACCGATTCGGCGATGGTTTTCTTCCCCATGATGTGGCCAATCCGGTGAATGGCCTCGACCATCGCGTGATTGACCGGATCATCGAGCATGTCCCTGACGAAGCTGCCGTCGATCTTCAGATAATCGACCGGCAGATGCTTCAGGTACGTGAACGACGACACGCCAACGCCGAAGTCGTCGAGCGCGAATCGGCAGCCGGCTGCTCGCAGTGCGGTCATGAACTCGGTTGCCTTCGTCAGCGATGCCACCGCCGTGGTCTCGGTAATCTCGAAGCACACCTGTTCCGGTGGGATGCCGTGTCTTGCGAACTGCTCCTGCACGAAGCCCAGGAAGTCGTCGTCGCCGAGGGAAGCGCCCGAAACGTTGATCGCGCATACGCCGGTCTCGGTCCACGCCGGCCCGCGCGAGATCCGATAGCGTGCCAGGGTCGCGAACGCGCTGCTGATCACCCAGCGATCGATCGTCGGCATCATGTGGTAGCGCTCGGCCGCGGGAAGAAATGCCGCCGGCAACACGAGCCCGCCATCGTCGTCACGCAGCCGTAGCAGCAATTCGGTGTAGGCCGGTGAGGCGTCGTCACCCACGGTCGCGCTCACCGGCTGGGAGTAGAGGCAGAAGCGGTTGTCGGCGAGCGCGTGATGGATGCGATTCACCCATTCCATCTCGCCTTTGCGCAGTGCAACCTCGTCGCTGTCGGGGCTGTAGAGCTGAACGCGGTTGCGGCCCTTGTCCTTTGCCATGTAGCACGCGGCGTCGGCGGCGGACAGCACGCTCGCCAGCGTTTCCGGGCTGCCGGTCACATCGACCACACCCACGCTGACGCCGATCTTGAACGATCGCTGCCGCCAGACGAAGTGGAAATCGCCGACGGCCTTGCGCAACCCGTCGGCGATGACCATCGCAGAGGGGAGATCGCAGTGCTCGAGCAGAACGCCGAACTCGTCGCCACCGAGGCGCGCGAGGGTGTCGCCTTCGCGCAGGCGGGGGCGCAACAGTGCGGTTACCTGGCGCAGTAACTCGTCGCCGGCCGCGTGCCCGCACGTGTCGTTGACGACCTTGAACTCGTCGAGGTCGAGGTACAGCACCGCGTGGTGGTGCGCGTGCTGTCGACGATCGCCCAGCGCCGCGGTGACGCGGTGCTCGAACTCGCGACGGTTGATGAGGCCGGTCAGCGCATCGTGGCTCGCAAGGTGCGCGAGCCGCGTCGCATATTGCCGCTCGCGGCTCATGTCGTGGAAGACGAGCACGACGCCGCTGACCGATCCGGCGCGATCGCGGATCGGCGCTGCCGAGAAGTCGATCGCCACCGGCCCGGCGTGGCGGCTCAGCAGCACGATGTTGCCTTCCGAGCCGACGGCAATTTCCTCGGCGAATGCCCGGGCCACCGGATCGCCGACCGGATTTCCGGTGGCCTCGTCCTCGACCCTGAACACCGTCGGCAACGGGATTCCGTGCGCTTCCTCGTTCGCATAGCCGGTCAGCCGCTCGGCGACGGGATTGATGTATTCGACGTTGCCCGCAGTGTCGATCGTGATGACGGCGTCGGCGATCGACGCGAGCGTCACTTGCGCGCGCTCTTTTTCCTGCAACGTCTGCGCTTCCGCTCGCTTGCGGTCCGACACGTCGGCGAGCGATCCCGCCATCCGCTGCGGCTTGCCCCGCTCGCCCAGGACCGAGCGGCCGCGCAGCCGGAACCAGCGATAGCTGCCGCCGGCAACGCGCAACCTGGCCTCGAGATCGAACGGATCGCCGCGCGTGAGGTGTTCGCGCAACGTCGAGAGCAGCTCGCGGCGGTCGCCCGCGTGCATCCGGCGCAGGAACGTGCCGGCGGTTTCGCGAAGCGTGCCCGGCGCGTAGCCGAGCAAGGACTCGAATCGCGGCGAGCAGTACAGCTCGCGCCGTTCGAGGCTCCAGTCCCAGATGCCGTCGTTGGTGCCGCTGACGACGTAGTCGAACCGTTGCTGGCTCGTGCGCAGCGCCGCGAGAAAAGCGTCCTCCTTGCGGATCAGCCGCTGCGTGCGCACCAGCGCAACGAGCACCAGCACGACGCCGAGGGCGATCGTGACGATCATCAGCGCCGCCTCGACCTGTCGCGCGGCGCTCGCGAACGTGGCCGCGAACGAGCGCTCGAGTGTCGTCAGTGCGCGATCGAGCGTGCGCAACTCGACGAGCTCCGGCTCGAGATCGCCGGTGTTACCGCGGCCGCTGCGGATCAACGCGTGGATCTCCTTTGCGAGCGCTTCGATCCGGCCGAACAGCGCATCGGCTTCGGTCCAGATCCGCACGCCACCGGCCATGAAGCCGACGGGACGAAAGCGGCGGAACAGCACGATCATGCCGTCGATGTCGGTCGGATCGTTGCGCGCATCCAGCAGGCCGGCGCGTGCGATGTCGAAATCGGGGAACGGCTTTTCGAGCTCGATGCGCGCCATGCGCGCGCCGGCAACGACGCGAGCTTCCTCGATGTAGCGGTCGAAGTGATCCTCGTTGCGCGTCTGCGCGTACTGCTCGAGCGCCTCGACCGCTGCATTCTGCGCGTTCGACCACGTGCTTTCGGCGGTGATGTAGGCGCGGAGGCCGCGGATCACCTGCAGGCTCGTCGTGCCGAGCACGAGCAGCAGCAGCACGATCGCCATGAACGGCCATATCAGCCGGACAAGGCGTAAACGGGCCGATGGCTGCGTCGCGGTCAGGAGCATCGTGGGTATGGGCGCGGCGCTGCCGGCGGGACCGGGCGCGCGACCATTGGGAAGCAAGGCATGGGCCATGGGTCCGTTCAGCGCGCAACCGCCTGGCGCAGCAGGCCCGTGACTTGCTACAGCCTTCGTAAGGGGCCTTCCCGAGATCGTTGATTTGACTATGAAACGAACCTATTTTGCGACCAGCGGCGCAACCAGTACGCCAAGCGGGCGGGCGCCGTGATGCACTGCCGGATGTGCAGCCAGAGACTGCCCCGTCCGGGCAGGCTGTGCCGCGAATGCGAGCAGGAGCTCGAGCTCGCGCGCTCGGCCCGGCCGCAGGGAGGCTTTGCCCGGGGACCGCGGCCCGACGAGCTGTTGTTGATCGGCGCCAGCCCGTGGCTGCGCATGCGGTCCCGTCCGGCTGTCGTCGTCGCCGCATTCGCCGTCGGTCTGAGCGCCGCGGCCGCCGTTTATGCGATCCATGCGTCGTGGGGCACCGGCGGTGCCGAATCGGTGATGATCGATCGCTCTGCGGGTCGCGCCCGGTCGCAGCAGAGGCCGGCGCGCGAGTCGGTCGTGAGCGTCGAGGCGCTGGTGCCGGTAGGTGCAGCTGCGCCGGATGCGCACGATCCGCCGAACGACAAGATCGCGGTCGTGTCGTCGCCCTCGCATCACTCGTTCGATCGCGTGCTGGGCCTGGCCGACGCGCTCGACAACTGCGCTCGCGAGCCGCTGTTTGCGCGCCTGGCCTGCGAGGCGCGGGCCCGCACTCGTTATTGCGACGGCGCCGCGGCCAGCATCCCTCAGTGCGCGGATTCGACTAGCCGCGAATAAGCTGCAACCGCCCGTGACACGTGATTGCGCCAAGTGCGCGATCGCGGCGTCGCGAATGTAATGGGCGCCAGTGCGTTCACGTCGAGTTCACCCAGCCGTTGACGGTGAAGCGCGCATCGCCGAACGCTCCCGACGGCATGCGCACCGGCATCACCTCGTGCATGGTTCGCGCCCAGAAGAGCACGAGCCGGTTGTGCAGTGGCTCGATTACCTGGAATGTCTCGCCCCGCGCCAGCTTGCCGTTGCGCAGCACGTCGTCGTACACGCGGAGCTCGCCGCCTGAAAACGCCTTGGGTTGCCGGTTGAAATAGTAGACGTACGTCAGGTAGCGCTTCGGAACCTTCTGGCGGTCGGCGTCCGTATGCACGCCGAAGAAGCTGCCGTCGATGCTCGCCGTGACCTGCGCCTCGACGACGCCGACGGTGATCGGTTGCACGCGCAACTCGGGGAGCACGTCCGGCGTAAGGCTTCGCACGCGCCGCACCACAGGCTCCACGAGATCCGGCGGTGGATTCAGAACGAGCGAGTGGCGATAGTCGGCACGCGCATCATGCGTTGCCGACGGCTGGAACTGTGCTTCGCTCGCCAGCACCCGAGCGAGCAGCGCCGACCACTCGGCATCCCCGAGCAGTCCGTCGACGATGACGACCGGGTGACGGATGGTCCGCGGCGCGGCGGCAGCAGTCGATTCCACGGATGAACGGGCCTTCGAGGCGGAGGCAGGTGGCCGGGCCTATTTTATGCCACCGCCGCCACCGCGGGCCCATACTTGTCCGCCGTGTCCGGCGCCCCCATCTGCCGACCATTGCGTCGCTCGAGCGGCGCGCTCCGGCGAGACTGCATGCCACCCGTCACCACCGCGCTCATCGTCGCCAACGTCGCGCTGTTCCTGCTGCAATCGGTCGTACCCGGCCTTGTGGTCCCGTTCGCGCTGTGGCCGCTCGCGACCGCGAGCCTTGGGCAGGACGTTTCGTTCATGCCGTGGCAGGTCGTCACGTACGCGTTCCTGCACGGCAGCCTGCTGCACCTCGCGTTCAACATGTTCGCGCTCTACATGTTCGGCGGCGCGATCGAACGCGTGTTCGGTCCACGCCGCTACGCACTCTTCTATTTCGTGTCGGTAGTCTCCGCGGCAGCCACCCAGCTGATCGTCGCGGCACTGTCGGGGGGCATCTACCCGACCGTCGGTGCGTCCGGTGGCGTATTCGGCCTGCTGCTCGCGTACGGCATGTATTTCCCGCACAACCGTGTGATGCTGCTGTTCCCGCCCATTCCGCTGCCGGCTCGCGTGTTCGTCACACTTTACGCGTTGATCGAGCTATTCCTAGGCGTCACAGGATCGCAGGAAGGCGTCGCGCATTTCGCGCATCTGGGGGGGATGATCGGCGGCTATCTGTTGCTGCGTTTCTGGCGCGCGAGTCCGCGTCGTCCCGTGCGCTGATGCGCCTGGCGCGAGGTGTCGGCGCGCTTTACGATGTCGTGGGCAAGTGTGGTGCGCTTGCGCAGCGCGCTCATTCGGTGATCGCGATGTCCGCCGGACGTTGGCAAAGTTCTTGCAACGTTTCATCCATCGTCGCTTGAAGCATCGCGCTTGCACTTCTCAGGTTATGCTGGTGCAATCGCATGCTTCGCGCATGGAGGTGTGCAATGAAATCCATACTCGATCCCACGTTCCGTTACACGTCGAGCGCCAACACGGATCTGCGCAAGACATTTGCGCGCATACGGCGTGAATCCCGCAGGCAAACGCAGGCAACTGGGCGCGACGAATCCGAGACTCCGCAGAAGGTGACACCGATTTTTCGCGGCCAGCGGCCCGCAGCCTGACGCGTTCGGCGTGTTTTTTCGATGCCGATTCGTCCGCATCGCGCGGGTGAATCGAGGCGCCGCCCTCGCGATTGTCGGCAAATATTTCCGATCGCCGTCGCCACTTGTTACGTGTTCGCGGGAGCTCGCGCGCTAGCGTCGTTTGATCTGCCTTGGATCGCGCGGCCGCGCGGTGCGTGGTAAAACGGCGCGTCCAACTCCTTCCGCGTCTTCATCATGGTGCGTTTTCCTCGCCGCGTGCACTGCGGTTGTGCAATTTTGCCGCCCCAGATGCTGCGCCGGATCGCAGCGCGCGGAACCGCGCCGCAACGCGACGCGGCGCTCGAGACGCTCGCCACCGACCAGACGATGCGGCTGGTGCGCGCAACTCACGAGCTCCTCGAGGCGCGTTCGCAGCGAGGGCTGCTGAGCGGTCCGACGGCCGCCAAGCAGCGCACCGTCTACGATGCCCAGAATACGGAGACGCTTCCCGGATTGTCCGTGCGCGCCGAAGGTGCACCGCCGCTCGCGGACGCCGAGGCGAACGAGGCGTACGATGGCCTTGGGGCGACGTTCGATTTCTTCGCGGGCGTCTACGATCGGAACTCGATCGATGACGAGGGACTGCACCTCGACGCCACTGTCCATTACGGTCGCCGCTACGACAATGCGTTCTGGAACGGACAGCAGATGGTATTCGGCGATGGCGACGGCGACCTCTTCAACCGCTTCACCGTTTCGCTCGACGTCATCGCGCACGAGCTCACGCATGGCGTCACCGGCGACGAGGCGGGGCTCGTCTACCTCGGTCAGGCCGGCGCGCTGAACGAATCGATCTCCGATGTCTTCGGCTCGCTGGTCAAGCAATATGCGCGCGGCGAGGCGGCTGACAAGGCGGATTGGCTGATCGGCGCAGGACTCTTCACGTCCACGGTGAACGGCGTGGCGCTGCGGTCGCTGAAGGCACCGGGCACGGCCTACGACGATCCCGTGCTCGGCCGCGATCCGCAACCGGCGGCGATGTCGGGCTACGTGAAGACGTCGACCGACAACGGCGGCGTGCACACGAACTCGGGCATCCCCAATCACGCGTTCTACCTCGCCGCGATTGCGCTCGGCGGTCATGCGTGGGAAAAGGCGGGGCGCGTCTGGTACGAAACGCTACGTGACAAGCGGCTGAAACCCACGGCGACATTCGCGCAGTTCGCGCGCTACACCGTCGCCAACGCCGCGCATTTCTTCGGCAAGGTCGAGCGCCAGGCTGTGGCCGGTGCGTGGAGCGCCGTCGGCGTCAAGACCGGTTGAAGCGCGTGACGCCGGCGCGATCGCCGGCGCAACTGGTGGGAGCCCTGATGCGGATCGACTTTCGGATGGACGGTGGGATCGCCGCTTTCCCCGGGCTTGCCAAGCCGGTTTCGATCGACTGCGAAGCGCTGCCGCCGGCGGATACGGCGCGACTGCGAACGCTCGTCCAGCGCGCTGGAATTTTTTCCAAATCGCACGGGAAAAAAAGCGCGCCGCCCGCGCCCGATGCGCGTGCGTACACGATTGCCGTCGACGACGGCGGCCAATGCCGGACGCTGACGGTCACCGAGCCCATCACCGACGACGCATTACGCGATCTCATCGCCGAGCTTCGTGCGCATGCGGATGCGCTACGGGGTCGGCGTTGAACCTGAAGGGACACCGCGTTCGCAGCGACACTGCGTCGAAGCAGGGTGCGCGGCGGGCCGCGGGCGCCGCGGTCGCCTTCGCTGCGCTGGTCCTCGCGGCGTGCGCAGGCATGCGGCCGAGCGTTCCGGGCGTTGCCGGCAAGCCGATTGGAGAATTTTTCGATGACTTGAAGGCGGAGCTCCGCGACGTCCATTGGCGCGTGCGCAGCGATCGCGCGGCGTGCGGAACGACCGACCCGCGTGAGGTGGACCTGCGCAACGCGTCGATCACGCTCGATCTGCAGCGGATTGGCGAAGCCAGCGTGGACGGCGCGGTTCGGATCGTCGCGCTTCCGCTCGCCGGCGGCATCGTGTCACCGTTTGCCTCGGCGGCCGCATCGCGCAAATGGACGCAGGACATCGTGGTGAAGCTCGACGTCGCCGGGTCGTCACGCCTCTATGACGCCGGCGAGACGTCGACGGCAACCGGGTCGATCGCAAGCAACTTGAACGCCGTCATCGACGGCTTCGTCCGGTCGAGCGCCGGGGAGCCATGCATTCGCCTCGCGGCGCTGAAGCTGACCTTCGTCATCGACGTACGGCAGGAGGCGGGCGGTGGCTTCAAGCTCGTCGTTCCACCGGCGGATCTCGGCGTCGACGCCGCCCGACGCGACGTCAACACACTGACGCTGAGCTGGGACAAGATCGAGTCGAACGCACTGCGCTAGCGGGCGAGCAGCGCCTGCAGCGCGTCGATCGAGTCGGCCTCAGCGACGTCCTTGTCGGTGCGCCAGCGCAGGATCCGCGGAAAGCGGACGGCGATGCCCGACTTGTGCCGCGGCGAGCGCTGGATCCCTTCGAAGCCGAGCTCGAACACGAGCGTCGGCGTTACGCTTCGCACCGGGCCGAATTTCTCGATGGTCGTCTTGCGCACGATGGCATCGACGCGTCGCATCTCGGCGTCCGTCAGGCCCGAGTATGCCTTGGCGAACGGCGTCAGTCGGCGTTCGCCGTCGCGTGCGTCCCAGACGGCGAACGTGTAATCGCTGTACAGGCTTGCGCGACGCCCGTGGCCGCGCTGCGCGTAGACGAGCACCGCGTCGACGCTCAGCGGATCGATCTTCCATTTCCACCACGTCCCGACGTCCTTGGTCCGCCCGACGCCGTAACGCGCATTGCGGTGCTTCAGCATGAAGCCTTCGACGCCGCGGGAGCGCGATTCGTCGCGTAGCGCGGCATAGGCGTCCCACGACGGCATTTCGACGAGCGGCGACAGTTGCAGCGCCGGGGCGTTCGTGGCGGCGACAACGCGCGCGAGGCGCGCTCTGCGCTCGTGCTGCGGAAGATTGCGCAGATCCTGACCGTGGTCCTCGAGCAGGTCGTAGGCGAGCAGCACCACCGGAGCGCTCGCGAGTATTCGCGCGGACAAGAGCTTGCGGCCGATCCGTGTCTGCAGCGCGGCGAAGGGCGCCACATTGCCGTCCTTCATCACGACGATCTCGCCGTCGATCACCGTTCCGTCGGGAACGAGGGCGCCAGCCGCGGCGAGCTCCGGAAAGCGTTCGGTGACGAGCTCCTCGCCGCGCGACCAGACGCACGTGGTCCCGCCGCGGCGGACGAGTTGCGCGCGGATGCCATCCCACTTCCACTCGACGAGCCACTCGCTTGCGGCACCGAGCGACGCCACCGGTATGGTCAATGGATGCGCAAGGAAGAACGGATACGGATGCGCGCTGGCCGTCGCGCCGGCGTGCTCGGACGCGATCAGCGCACGGAACGCGACGGCATCCGGCCGCCGGTCGACACCGGTGTAGCCGATCAGTCGTTGCGCGACGATCTTCGCGTCGACGCCGGAAACGGCCGCGAGCGCGCGCGTGACCAGCAGCCGCGACACCCCAACACGAAAGCTGCCACCCAGCAGCTTCAGCAACAGGAAGCGGCCGGAGGCATCGAGTTCGTCCAAATAGCCGCGCAATCGGTCGGCGATCGTCTCAGGATCGACGCCGCGCAGCGGCAGCACGCGAACGGACATCCAGTCGGCCAGTCCGGCGTCCGATGTGCGCGACGGCGGCGGCAGCACGTGTGCAACCGTTTCGGCGAAGTCGCCGACGGCGTCGTAGCACTCGTCGAACAGCCAGCGCGGCAATCCGGCCGCCGCCACTGCCACGTCGCGCAGCACGCGCGCGGGCACGAGTTGCCGCGGCCGGCCACCGGCGAGGAAATACGCCGCCCACGCGGCGTCGGCGGCGTCCGCGCCGCGAAAATATGCGTCGAGTGCCGCAAGCTTCGCGTGCGTCGATGTCGTGGCGTCGAGCTCGGCGTACAGGCGTGCGAACGCTTCCATCGCGATTAACCGGGGATCCCGGCGCCGGGCGCTGCGTCGTCGGTCGCTGCCTCGGCGGCGCTCCCGGCGGCTGCTTCGTCGCCGTTCCCACGCGCAGGCAACGCATCGTTCTCGCCGGCGTTGTCGAACTCGGTTTCGAACGCCTGCGCGTACAAGCCACGCTCGACGAGCCAGCGCACCATGATCGGCACCTGGCCGTGCGTGACGATGATCCGCGATGCACCGGTTGCGTCGATTGCCGCGTTGAGCCCGGGCCAGTCGGCGTGGTCCGACAGCACGAAGCCGCGGTCGACGCCGCGGCGCCGCCGCGCACCGCGGAGCTGCATCCACCCCGACGCGAAGCCGTCGCGGAAATCGCCGAAGCGACGCAGCCACGGCGACGCGGCCGCGGACGGCGGCGCGAGCACGAGCGCGCGCCGCAGCGCATCCGTGTCGACTTCAGTGACGCGACGACCGGGCGGCAGCATGACGCCCGTCGCACGATAGGCGCGGTTCAGCGGCTCGATCGCGCCATGGAACACGAGCGGTCCGGCGTCGAGCGCGCGCGCCTCCGCGAGCCCGGCGAGGATTCGCTGCGCCTTCCCGAACGCGTAGCAGAACAGCACACTGGCGCGCCCCGCGTCGGCATTGGACCGCCACCATGCGCCGACGTCGTCGATCACGTTGCGCGGATCGCCCCAGCGGTAGATCGGCAGTCCGAACGTCGATTCCGAGACGAACGTGTGGCAACGCATCGGCTCGAACGGATCGCACGTCGGATCGTCGTCGAGCTTGTAGTCGCCCGATACGACCCAGACTTCGCCGCGATGGTCGATGCGAACCTGCGCCGAGCCCAGCACGTGGCCCGCCGGATGCAGCGACACCGTGACGTCGCGCAGGCGTAGCCGCGTGCCATACGCGAGCGTGTCGAGCGCGATGTTGCCGAGCCGGCTCCGGAGCACATGCGCTGACGGTTGCGCGGCGAGATAGCGCGTGCTGCCGAAACGCGCGTGATCGCCATGCGCATGCGTAATGACCGCACGGTCCACGGGCCGCCACGGATCGATGAAGAAGTCGCCCGCCGCGCAATACAGGCCTTCCGGGCGAACGGCGATCAGCTCCATCGCGGTACGCTTATCGTGTCAAGCGCAGCGTCGCCATGACGGGGTTGTGATCGGACGACGTGACGGCGATTGCCGATGACGTGACGACGTCGAGGCCGCGCGTGTAGATGTGGTCGAGCTGGTGGCCGAAAAAGAGGCGACGGCGATCGTCAGTGAACGCAATCTCGGTCAGCCCGAGGCGATGCGCCGCGGCATCGACCACCGCGATCCGGTTGGTGGTCCACGTGTTGAGGTCGCCGGCGAACACGATCGGTCCTTCATGCTGGGACAGCGCATCGACGACCGCGTCGAATTGCGCGCGATACGCGCCGAGCGACAGGGAGAAGTTGATCGCATGCACGTTTACGACGGCAAGCGTCGTCTCTTCCCCACGCAACGGAAACCACGAGATGATCGCCGACTTCGGCAGGCGCAAGAGCGGCTCTACGATACGCTGCGTGCAGCTCGCGACCGGCTCGATGCGGGACGCCGTGAGCACGCCGGTGTCGATGTTCTCGTAGATGAACGAGCTGGCCATCACCCAGCGCATTCCGGCAGTGTCGATCATCTGCTGCAGCGTCCCGTCGAGCACGGTTTCCTGCAGCAGCAAGAGGTCGCTGTCCGCGGCGAACGTCTGCAGGTCGTCTTGCCAGCCGCGGTCACCCTGCTTGTGGATGTTCCACGTAAGAATGCGGATGGTCGCGGGATCGAGTCCGGCCGCGCGGGGTGTGGTACGAGTGGCCGCGGCCAGCGATACGGTACGCGCGCATGCCAGCGACTGCACCTGCACGGTGCCGTCGCTCCGTTGCAAGAGGGCCCGCGGCTCGGCGGTCAGCGTGACGCAGCCAGCGACAAGAACTGGAAGCAGTGCAGCGCAGGCCGCACGCGCCCACCGCGAGAGGGCCGCTGCAAAGAAAATCGGCGACCGCTGGTGCAGGTCGCCGATCACTGGGGCGCAGTGGGTCAATCGCCGCTGCGCATCAGGCGGCCGAGCAGGTACCCAACCGCCGCGGCAACGCCGATCGCCATGAGCGGGCGCGCCGCCACGGTATCGGTCATCGCGTTCACGAATGCCGCATTGCGGTCACGCAACGTGTCCGCTTGATCTGCCGCCCAATCGAGCCCGGCCTTCGCCGTGTCCGTCGCCTTGTCGACGCCGCGCCGTGCAGTATCGGTGACGCGATCCATGCCGGTTAACGCAGTTTGCGACGCTCGATCCAGATAGTCCTGCGCGCGATCACCCGCATCCTGCAGCTGAGCCTTTCCTTCCCGTTCGAACTTCGCCGTGTCCATCATTAGTCTCCGCGTGAGTGAATCGCCGTTGCGACTTTCGCAGCATGCGCTGGCGGCGAGAGCGACGCCATCGGACGGCGACGGCATCGCCTGTCGGTGAATGACCGACGTGAACGGCTACTTGCCGTTGCCGCCGCCACTGCCGTTACCGTTGTCACCGCCGGTGCCGCCACTCGCGGCGCCACCCGTGCCGCTCCCCGATGCACCCGCTGCACCGGCGCTGCCCGAGGTGCCGCTATTGCCTGCGTTGCCGCCGCCCGTCGTGCCGCCGCCGCTCTTGTCGTTGCGCATCGAGTTAGTCGTCGAGCCATTGGTGCCGGACTTCGATCGCATCGATGACGGGTTGTGGTCACGCACGCAGTCGCTCATTGCGGTCCCTGTGAGGTTGACGCACTCCTTCGGGATGTCGCTGCGCATCGTCGTCCCCGGTGGCTTCGCCGCCGTTGACGGCGCTGCCGGACTGGTGGTCGATTGCGCATTCGCAGTAACGGCCATCGCCATCGTCATCGCGCCCATGAGCAATCCGTGTTTCCATGTCTTCATCGTTCACTCCTCTGGTCTCAAATTGGCGACGCTGTAGTCCGCTTACAAACGGGTCATCGCCCGTTTATGCGGAGCAGCACTCGTGCCATTCCGGGCCCCAGCGTCGCGCAGGGGTGCGTTCATCGGTGTTGCCATCGATTTATCGCGGCGTTCGATGTTAATGTTGCCAACGGACGCGCAATATTTCCCGGTGGTGGGGGACGTGGCAGGAAGCGCGCGCAACAACCGCGTGTCGGTGCATGTCCTAGTGGCAGCACGCACATCCATTTGCGCCGGCGCATTCGCGGCGTATGCTGGCGTCACGCGCCGGGCCGGGCGATCAGCATCGAAGGAGACGAGCCGTGCCGATACGTTCACTGCGTTCGATGATCGCCGGACGCCCCCCGATCGTCGCAGCGTCGATCACGACGGTCGTCGAGGCAGCACGGACGATGAAACAGCACAATATCGGCGCGCTCCTCGTCGTCGATCACACGCGGCTCATCGGCATCTTCACCGAGCGCGACGCGCTGTTCAGGTTGCTCGCCGAGGGCCGCGATCCGCATGCGACGAGACTCGCCGACGTGATGACCGCGCAACCGCAAACAATCCATCCCGACGAGCCGTTCGTGCGCGCGCTGCGGATGATGCACGAGGGGAAGTTCCGCCACCTCCCGGTCGTCGAATTCGATCGACCCCTTGGCGTCGTGTCCGTTCGCGACGCGCTGGACGACGATCTTTACGAGTTGCGCGTCGATCTCGAGCAACGGGAAACGATGGGCGAGTAGCCGCGAACCATCGGCGGCCGCGCTTGTCGACCCGTAATGGTCGATATTCGTGACGGAGCCGATCGTGAAGACCTCGAACGCGTTAGTGTTGACCGCAGCTGCAGCGGTACTCTGCGCATGCGGGAGCGTCGCGGAACTGCCGCTGTCCGCCACCGTGGGGCCGAGTCCCCAGCTCGAGCCACCGCGGCAGTCGCTGATTCCCACCGTGGAGGTCGCGTCGGTTGCCGGCTGGCCGCCGGATGCGCATCCGACGCCCGGCCCGGGCCTTGCCGTGGCGAGGTTTGCCGACGGCTTGCAGCATCCGCGTTGGCTGTACGTGCTGCCCAACGGCGACGTCCTGGTCGCGGAAACCAATGCGCCGCCCAAGCCCGAGGACGGCAAAGGCATCAAGGGCTTCGTGATGAAGTTGCTGATGAAGAAGGCGGGCGCCGGCCAGCCGAGCGCCGACCGGATCACGCTGCTTCGTGACGCGGACGGCGACGGAATTGCCGAGACGCGCACGGTGCTGGTTCGCGACGTCGCATCGCCGTTCGGCATGGCGCTCGTCGGCAACGATCTTTACGTGGCCGCAACCGATGCGCTGCTGCGGTACCGCTACGAGCCGGGGGCGACGTCGATCAGCGCGCCGCCGGCCAGGATCGTCGATCTGCCCGCCGGGCCGCTCAACCACCACTGGACCAAGAACGTCATCGCGAGCCGCGACGGATCGAAACTCTATGTGACCGTCGGGTCGAACAGCAACGTCGGCGAAAATGGTCTCGACAAGGAAGAGGGCCGCGCGGCGATCTGGGAGGTCGACGCAAGAACCGGCGCGCACCGGATCTTCGCGTCGGGTCTGCGCAATCCGAACGGCATGGCGTGGGAGCCGCGCAGCGGTGCGTTGTGGACGTCCGTCAACGAGCGCGACGAGCTCGGCAGCGACCTCGTACCCGATTACATGACGTCGGTGGCGGACGGCGGCTTCTACGGTTGGCCGTACAGCTATTACGGTCAGCACGTCGACGCGCGCGTGAAACCGCCGCGGCCGGACCTCGTCGCACGCGCGCGCGTGCCCGACTACGCGCTCGGCGCGCACACGGCGTCGCTCGGACTCGCATCGGCGCAAGGTGCTACGCTTCCCGACGGCTATCGAGACGGCATGTTCGTCGGCCGGCACGGTTCGTGGAACCGCAAGCCTCGCAGCGGCTATGATGTGGTATTCGTCCCGTTCGCGGACGGCAAACCGGCGGGCTCGCCCATGCCGGTGCTGACGGATTTCGTTTCGGCTGATGGTGCGGCCTACGGACGGCCGGTAGGGGTGGCGATCGACGGGCGCGGCGCGCTGCTCGTCGCCGACGACGTCGGCAACGTGATCTGGCGCGTGACCGGTGCGGGAGCGCAGCGATCCGCGTTGAATTAGGCTCAAAGGCGCTGCTTCCGGTGCCGGCCGGTGTATCGAAGGAACGGGAGCGCTAATGCGCGTGCGCGGTTCTCATGTTCACGCTCGGGTAATCGTAATTGCCGTGCTCGCGGCTGCGTCGCGTGTGGTGGCTGCGGGCGATGTGGAAGCCGTTGATCGTCCGTTGCCCTTGATGGAGCCTGCGATCGTCGAGTACCGGTGGACGTTCGTCGCGCCCGAATGGGTCGTCGAGCCCCGCAACGTCGACGTGCGCGCCGTCATATCGTCGACCTGGACGAAGCGGATCGACTACGGCACCCTCGAGTTTCCGATCGAGCACCGTGCGATCGCCCGCATCCCCGAGTTTCGCTGCAAGTATCCCGACTTCGGGCTGCCCAACGAATGCCGCACGACGTGGCGCACCGTGTACGCCGACGTACCCGTTGCGGTGATCAGGCGCGACCATGTCGACATCGACGTGCCGCAGTGGCAATGGCGCGACGCACATACGACCGTCGACGTGCCTCGGCTCGTTTGGAAAGAGCAGCAGCTCGTCGTAAGCTTGCCGGCGGTCGCGGTCCGCCCGGACCCTGCACGCTGAGTTTCCGTCCCTCCCAGGAGATGTCATGTCCGCGCACACGTACAAGCTCGTCGAGCTCGTCGGTTCGTCACCCACCAGCACCGACGAAGCGATCCGCAATGCCGTCACCAAGGCGTCGGCGACTGTGAAGCACATCGACTGGTTTCAGGTGATCGAGACGCGCGGCCACGTCGACAATGGCAAGGTCGCGCATTTCCAGGTCACGCTGAAGGTTGGCTTCCGTATCGAAGGCTAGGCCAAGCCGACGCAGTCCGAGCTTGTGGAGCGACTCGAGTGCCACGAGCGTCGGCGGTCCCGCCTACACGAGCTTGCGCAGCGTGTCGGGGTTCTTGATGATCGCCTTCTGCCGCGCCGGCGGTGCACCGTACAGCGCGGCCGGCGGATTGGTTTCGAATCGCGTGCGCGACAGGCCTTCCGCACACTTGGGATCGAACGTGACGCCGACGCGCATGCCGTCGACTGCGCCTGCGGTGAAGCACGGCTGGCCGAGCTTTGCATTGAGCGGTGCGATGACGTCGCGGGCAACGGCATCGGCCGCCGCGCCGGCCTGCGCGACCTGCAGATCGTAGACGCGCGGACTGCCGGGGGGCGCAGGATGCACGGCGATCACCGACGGCAGGCCCATCAACTCGTGGCCGAGCAATTCCTCGGTCGCGGCGTCGGGCAGGCCCGTCACGGCGAGCGTGATCTTGTGCCCGGTGACGTTAATGTGCTGCAGGAAGAGATCGCGGCTGAACTGGTCGGCGACGCGCGTGCCGATGGCGCGCAGCGCTTCCTCCTCGCTCGGCCAGCTGCCGAGGCCCTTCGGGACCGTCGTGTTGAAGTGGATCTCCTCGCCGGTCATGCGGTTCGTGCCCTTGATCGTCCATGACGACAGCGCGTACTTGGTGATGACGAGGCCCGATGCGGCGAGTCGCGTCGACAGCCGCTTGACGACGACTTCGCCGGTGACGATGAAATCGGCGCCGCGGTTGTCGGCGCTTGGCGCCTCATCCGACCACGTCCTGAAGCCGAACGACTTGATACGTTCTTTCAGGATGTTTTCAGCGATTGGCGATGGTAGCGAAGGCGCGTCCGGCATGTCCGCATCGCGCATCATGATGCGTACGGCGACGCGTGGATCGCCGTTGGCGCGAATCAGCGTGACGCGCTCGTCGCGCGACAATTGGTTCAATGATTGCTGGACCGCCTTGACGTCGACGACGGCCTGCGTGGTCACCGACATCAGGCCGTCCTTGCCGAGTTGCGGCTCGCCCTCGCGGACGATCGTTCCGATGAAATCGCCGCTCTTCGACACGACGCGGGATTTCAGCACGTCGTAGTTCGCCTCGAACGACTGGCGGTCGAGCAGCATGACGAGCGCCTTCTCGACGAGTTGCTGTTTGGAGTCGGCGCGCACGTCACTTTGCAGCAGCATCTTGTCGTTCGCATAGCGCGGGTCGCTCGGATCAGCGAGGCCCACCGCCGAGATGACGAGATTGCCGGGCGGGGGTTCGACGACGGCTGCTTCGCGTGGTGTAGCGGCCGCGATCGCGCCGTCGGGTTTCGCGGCAGCGGCCGGCAGCGTGCTGGCCCCGGCAGGCGCGGCGGTGCTTCCGCGGCTGGCAGCAGGAGGAGCGCCCCCGCCCCCGACAGGCGCCGTCGCTGCCGTTTGTGCGATGACGGCCGCGGAGTTCGCGGCACCGCGCGGCCACAGCCACCAGGTGGCCGCCAACGCTGCGAGACCGACGACTGCGATGCCGGCGACAAACAAGATCGCCACTGTCTGCGATGGCTTCGCGGGATCTGGCGCCGGCATTGCGAGCGGCCGGGGGGCCGCGGCGGATCCGGCGGCCGCTTGTGTCGATGACGTCGGCGGGGGTGGGGGCGGGGGCGGAACCACCGCCGGTGCTGGCGCAACGGAAACGCCGCTCGGCATCGTTGCGTCGGCATCGGCGGCTCCGTGCATGGGCGCGGGCATCGCGGCGTGCAACGCGTCGGCGAACGCCTGTGCCGTCGGGAAGCGGTCGTCGGCGCGCTTGGCGAGCGCCCTGCGCACGACGGCGTCGATCGCCGCCGGCAACTGCACGTTCAGCGTGGACGGCGGCAGCGGCTCTTCCTTCAACACCTTCTGCATCGTCGTCGTCGACGATCCCGCGAAGGGCCGCTCGCCGGTCAGGAACTGGTAGAGGATCACGCCGGCCGAGAAGATGTCCGAGCGTCCGTCGACAGGCAGTCCCATGATCTGCTCGGGCGACATGTAGTTCGGCGTGCCGACGACCGTGCCGACCTGGGTCAGGTTCGACGACTCGATGTGCGCGATGCCGAAGTCGGTGACCTTCACCGTTCCATCGGCGAGCAGGAACACGTTGGCGGGCTTGATGTCGCGATGGACGACGCCGCGACGATGCGAGTACTCGAGCGCCGCGAGGATCTGCGTCATGATTCGCTCGATGTCGGTGAAGCGAAAGCGTTCGTCCGCGGCGAAGTGCTCCTTCAACTCGCGGCCGTCGACGAGCTCCATCGCGATGAACCACGTGCCGGCGTCCTCGTCGCAGTCGTAGATCGAGACGATGTTCGGGTGACTGAGCCTGCCGGCCGCCTGCGCCTCGCGACGAAAGCGCGCGATCATGTCGTCGGCGTGCTCGCCGCCGAGCTGGTCGGCGCGGATCGTCTTCAGCGCCACGCGGCGCTTGATCATCGGGTCGTAGGCTTCGTAGACGACGCCCATCGCGCCGCGTCCGAGCTCGCGCCGGATCTCGTATTTGCCGAGCTGGCTGATCATCGATATCTCCGTCGCCTCGCGGCCCCCGCAAAACGGCAACGCCGGCGACAGGCCGGCGTTGGCGCGCTCAAGCGGTCGGGCTCACTTGTACTTGCTGTCGATTTCCCACACGGATTTCTGGACGAGCCGCTGCACCATCGTGTCGAGCGATACGCCACCTTGCTGCGACTGCGAAACGCCGAGCACCGACGACGATTTCGCGCCGACTTCCATCTTCTCCTCGGTATAGCCCTGCGCGAGCTGCTCGGTCGTCTCCGCGTTGATGATCTTGTATCGCATGCCGATGATCCAGACCCCGCTCGATTCGCCGGAGTGCACGGAGCCCACTGCGGCCTGCCCGACGGCGCCGGCGCGCGCGCCGCCCAGCGATCCGCTGAACGCGCCGAGCGCGCCCGCGATGTTGCCGATCGCGCGCCCATCGAAGCCTTGCTGCGCGGCCGCGACCTGCTCGGTCTTCAGGATGTCGAACTTGACGACGTACTTCGTGCTCTTGAGCTTGCCCATGCCGAGGAACTTGCGCGCCGCCTGCGGATCGCCGAGGTTGTAGGCAAGCTCGAACTCCTTGAGGATCGGCCCGAGGTTGGAGCGTTCGAGCACCTGGAAGTTGGCAGACGACAGTTCGATCTCGGCAAAGTCGGCGATGTTGTTCGACGTGAACTTCTGCAGGAACGTTGCGTTGCTGCTCTTGATCTCGCCGGGGATGACGATGAGCGCCGGTCCCTTCTTGCTGGCGTTCATGTATTCGACCGGCTTGTAGAGGGCCTGATCGGCGGACGCGTTGGCGCGCTGCGACGTGTCGCTGCCCGCCGTGGGCGACGGATTGCCGAATTGCGGCTGCGCGCCGATGCTCGATGCACCGCAGACGACGAGCGCGGCGAGGGCGGCCTGCAGGCAACGGATGGAAACGCTGGATTTCATGACATGACTCCCCGTGGCGTAGATCGTTCGACGCGCAACCGGTCGCGCGGCGACGTGCGCGCTACTTCGGCTTACCCGCATTGCGACAATAATCGGCGTACAGCATCGCGACGACCTCGTCGGCCTTCTCGTTGACGAGCGTCAGCGCCATCTGATGGACGTCCGATCCTGCATACGAGCTCGAACGCGCTTCGGTATCGGAGATCACGCGGCCGTTGCTCGCCGTCAGCGTGAATCCCATATTCACCGAGACCTGGTTGACGGCCATCATTGGATTGGGCGTCGCCTGCGACGAGATGAGGCCGCGCAGCACGAAGCTCGCGCCGAGGCGTCGCGACGCCGACAGCGCCGCATCGGGGTCGTTGCGGAAATAGGCGTCGATCTCGGCTTGCGCGATCTGGCGCCTGATTTCCTCCGGCGTGTAGGTGCGCAGGCCGAGTGCCTGCAGCCGCTTGTTGATCGCCTGGTAGTGCTCGCCGTAGTTCTGCTGCCGCGCCTCGACGTATCCGTTCGACTGCCGCTCGCCGATCACCACCATGATCTTCTTGTTCTTGAGATCGGCGCGGCATGGTGCCGACAGCGCGTCGGCGATACGCGCGTCGCGCGCCGCCTGCTCCTGCTTGTCGGCGTCGTCGGGCTGCGAAAAGCTGAACCGTTGCGCGTGCAGCGGGTCGACAGAAGTAACCGTCAGCAGCGTCATCAGCGGCAGAAGCAGTGCAAGCTTCATCGGTCGCGAAAGCGGTTTGACGCGGAAAGCAACAATCAAGGTTAGCGCAACGCCCCCTGATAAGCCACCGGATTAATCGCGTTGCCGCCCGGCGGTTCCCTGACTGTCGCGAAGTGAGAAAATAACCCATGCCCCACTCGTTCCACCCGGCGGTCGCCGCCTGGTTCGCCGGTCAGTTTCCGGCGCCTACGCCTGCGCAAGCCCGCGCGTGGCCGCTGATCCGCGCGCGGCGCAACGTGCTGATCGCCGCGCCGACAGGTTCGGGGAAGACGCTCGCCGCGTTCCTGGCGGCCATCGACGCGCTCGTCGTCGAAGGGCTCGCCACGGGCCTCGCCGACGAGACGGCCGTCGTCTACGTGTCGCCACTGAAAGCGCTGTCGAACGACGTCCGGAAGAATCTCGAGATTCCGCTCGCGGGCATCCGCAGCGAGCTCGCCGCGCGCGGGCTGGCCGACGTCGACATCCGCACGCTGGTGCGCACCGGCGACACGCCGCAGCACGAGCGGGCGAGCATGCGCCGCCGTCCGCCCCACATCGTGGTCACGACACCCGAATCGCTGTACGTGCTGCTCGGCTCGGAATCCGGACGGACGATGCTAGCGACCACGCGCACGGTCATCGTCGACGAGATCCATGCGCTCGCGTCGAACAAGCGAGGCAGCCACCTCGCGCTTTCGCTGGCACGCCTCGAAGGTCTCGTCGGTCGGCCGCTCGTGCGCATCGGCCTCTCGGCGACGCAAAAGCCGATCGACGCGATCGCCCGCTTCCTTGTCGGAACCACGACGCCGTCGACGCGAACGACCCGCGCATCCGCCCCCGGCCCGGCGCCGCATTACGCACCGTGCGAGATCATCGACACCGGCCATGCGCGGCCGCGGGATCTCGCGCTGGAAGTCCCCGCGTCGCCGCTCGAGGCGGTGATGTCCAACGAGGTGTGGCTACAGGTATACGCGCGGCTCGCCGACCTCGTCGCGCAGCATCGAACCACGCTCGTGTTCGTCAACACGCGGCGGATGGCGGAACGCGTGACGCGGCACCTGTCCGAGTTGCTGGGTGCGGCGCACGTGATGGCGCACCACGGCAGCCTGGCAAAGGAGCGCCGGCTAACCGCCGAACAGCGGCTGAAGCAGGGCGAGCTCAAAGCACTCGTGGCGACGGCATCGCTGGAGCTTGGTATCGACATCGGTGACGTCGAGCTCGTGTGCCAGCTTGGTTCCACGCGGCGGATCGCGACGTTCCTGCAGCGCGCCGGCCGCGCGAGCCATTCGGTCGGTGGCACGCCGAAGGCGCGGCTCTTTCCGCTGTCGCGCGACGAGCTCGTCGAATGCACGGCGCTGCTCGACGCAATCGAGCGCGGCGAGCTCGATCGCGTGACGATCCCGGCGCAGCCGCTCGACGTACTCGCGCAGCAGGTCGTCGCCGAGGTCGCGGCGCGCGAATGGCCGGAGCGCGACCTGTTCGACCAACTGACGCGTGCGGCGCCGTATGCGGAGCTCGCCTACGACGAATATCTCGATGTCGTTCGCACGCTCGCCGACGGCTTCACGACGCGGCACGGCCATCGCGCGGCCTACGTGCACCGGGATGCGGTGAACCACGTGCTGCGCGGCCGCCGCGGCGCCCGGTTGACCGCGCTTACCTCCGGTGGTGCGATTCCGGACACGGCCGATTACGACGTCGTCCTCGAGCCCGCGGGGCACCTCGTCGGCACGGTGAACGAGGATTTCGCGGTCGAAAGCCTCGCCGGTGACGTGTTCCAGCTCGGCAACACGTCGTACCGAATCCGCCGGATCGAGGCGGGACGGGTCCGCGTCGAGGATGCGCAAGGCCAGGCGCCGAATATCCCCTTCTGGCTGGGCGAAGCACCGGCGCGCAGCGACGAGCTGTCGTACGCGGTGGCGCGGCTGCGCACGGAGCTGTTCGACGATGCGGTCGATGCCGATCGGCCGGCGCTGGTCGCGCGACTCGCCGCACAGGGAGTTGCTGCTGCAGCGGGCGAGCAGGTCGTCGACTATCTTGCCGCCGCGAAGATCGCGCTGGGCGTCCTGCCCACGCAGGACACCATCGTGCTGGAGCGTTTTTTCGACGAGTCCGGCGGCATGCAGCTCGTCATTCACGCGCCGTTCGGCAGCCGCATCAATCGCGCGTGGGGCCTCGCGTTGCGCAAGCGGTTCTGCGTCAGGTTCAACTTCGAGCTGCAGGCTGCAGCCACCGAGGACGCGATCGTGCTGTCGCTGTCGACGAGCCACAGCTTCGTGCTCGCCGATGTCGCCCGCTATCTGCATTCGAACAGCGTGCGCCAGGTCGTGGTGCAGGCGATGCTCGCAGCGCCGATGTTCGCGGCGCGCTGGCGCTGGATCGCCGGGACGTCGCTCGCGCTGCCGCGCTTTCGCGGCGGGCGGAAGGTCGCAGCGCCGCTGCAGCGGATGCGTGCCGAGGACCTGATCGCGTCGGTCTTTCCCGACCAGATCGCCTGCGCAGAGAACCTCGTCGGCGATCGCGAGATTCCGGACCATCCGCTGGTGCGGCAGCTGATCCACGACTGCCTGTACGAGGCGATGGACATCGAGGGGCTCGAACGCCTGCTGCAGCGGATCGAGTCGGGCGACGTCGCGATCGTCGCTCGCGACCTGCCGGCACCGTCACCACTGGCAATGGAGATCCTCAACGCGCGTCCGTATGCGTATCTCGACGACGCGCCGCTCGAGGAACGGCGTACGCAGGCCGTCATGGGCCGCCGCTGGGCCGACGAGGCAACGCCGGGTGCGCTTGGCAAGCTCGACGCCGCGGCGATCGATCGCGTCCGCGCGGAAGCGTGGCCCGACGCCTCGTCGGCCGACGAGCTGCACGACTCGTTGCTCGGTCTTGGATTCATCGCCGCGGACGAGGTGGGGAAATCTGCCGAATGGCCGACGTTGCTCGCAACGCTCGCACAGGCGCAACGCGCGACGCGACTGACGTTGTCGTCGGTCGCCACCGGCGATCGAGTCGGCGCAGCGATTGCGACTCGCGAGGTTTGGGTCGCCGCCGAGAGGCTGCCGCAGTTCGATGCGTTGCATCCAGCGGCGGTGCGCGATCCCGCCATCGACGCGCCGGCCGAATTCGCCGAGCGGTCGTGGGACGCGAACGAAGCGCTCGTCGAACTGCTGCGCAGTCGCCTGCAGGGACTGGGCCCCGTCACCGCGCGGTGCCTTGCCGATTCACTCGCATGGCCGGTCGCCGGCGTTGAGCGGGCGCTCGCGCAACTGGCAGCCGAAGGCGTCGTCATGGCGGGCGCGTACAGCGGCGACGCTGGCGGTGAATGGTGCGACCGGACCCTGTTGGCGCGCATTCATCGTTACACCGTGAACCGGCTGCGGCAGGAGATCGAGCCCGTCACGACCCAGGATTTCATGCGCTTCCTGTTTCGCTGGCAGCACGTTTCGCCGGGCGAGCAGCGGCAGGGCCCGGATGCGCTCGATGCGATCGTCGCCCAATTGCAGGGCTTCGAGGCACCCGCTGCCGCGTGGGAATCCGAGCTGTTGCCGGCGCGGCTCGAAAATTACGAGTTCACGTGGCTCGACGATCTGTGTTTGTCGGGCCGCGTCGTGTGGACCCGTCTTGCGCCACCCGCACCCGGCGGCGTTGCCGGGCGTGCGAACGTGATTCGTACGACACCCGTCACGCTGCTGCCCCGGCGCAGCTCGGCGGTGTGGACGCGCGCTGTACCGGTCTCAGCCATGGAGCCGGCGCAGCCGAGCTCGCGCGCGCAGGCGGTCGTCGATTTCCTGCAGGCGCACGGCGCGTCGTTCTACGATGAAATCGTCGACGGCACGCGGTTGTTGCGCACGCAGGTCGAGGATGCGCTGGCAGAACTGGTCGCACTTGGCCGCGTGACGTCGGACAGCTTCGCAGGCTTGCGCGCACTGCTGACACCGTCGCAGAAACGGAAGCGTCCGGGAGCAGGGCGGCGCCAGCGGCGCACCGCGCTGCTGGGTGTCGAAGATGCAGGCCGCTGGGCGTTGACGCGCCGTACCGTCGACGGATCGGTCGCTGCGCAGGGATGGACGCGCACCGATCCGGCGCACGAAGCGGAAACGGTCGAGCCTATCGCGCACGCGCTGCTGCGCCGCTACGGCGTTGTCGCATGGAAGATCCTGCAGCGCGAAGCGACGTGGCTGCCGCCGTGGAGAGAGCTCGTCCGGGTGTTGCGCCGCCTCGAAGCGCGGGGTGATGTCCGTGGCGGCCGCTTCGTAGCAAGCGTCACCGGCGAGCAATTCGCGTCGCCCGAGGCCGTCGCAATGCTGCGCGACACGCGGCGCGCGCCGCCGACCGGTCAATACGTGTCGGTGAGCGCCGCGGACCCGCTGAACCTCGTCGGCACGGTGCTGCCGGGTGCCAAGGTTCCGGCCCTCACTGCCAATCGGATCCTTTATCGCGACGGCGCACCCGTCGCCGTGCTGTCCGGTGGCGACGTGCAATGGCTGGAAACGCTCGACGCTGCGCAGACGCGCGTCGCCGAGCAGGTGCTGACGAAGCGCCAGCCGGGGTCGCCGCTGCTGGCCTATCTGCGCTGATTGAACGGCGCCGCATTGGGCGCTGTCTGACGCGTCTTTCAGCGCACATCGGACGGCGACTCTTCCCGACCCGGCTTATGTTCCAGCAATGCCGCCGCCCGCCGTGAGAGAGCTCCCTCGTCAAGTGATCCAGCGGGCACGCCAGCGAATGCAACGTCAGACCGAACTCGATTGGCTGCGCGGGCTGATGCTGGTGCTGATGACGATCACGCATCTGCCGACGTGGTTCAGCTCGCATGTCGGGCAGCCTTTCGGGTTCGTGTCGGCGGCAGAGGGCTTCGTGTTCCTGTCGGCGTATCTCGTCGGGTCCGTCTATTCGGGCACGGCGCTTGCGCACGGCTTTGTCACGATGCGCAACGCGATATGGCGCCGGACGGCGAAAGTCTACGCCGCGCAGGTGGCGCTGCTGCTGCTGCTGTTCTGGGTTCTCGTGCCGTTCGCAACAACGCATGGAGCGCACGCAGTCACCGATCTCGCATCGTTCTACGTCGAACAGCCGCACACGGCACTCGTGTCGGCGCTGTTTCTCGCGTACAACCCGCCGCTGCTCGACATCCTGCCGATGTACGTGCTGTTCATGCTCTTCTCGCCGCTTCTGCTCGAATATGGCTGGCGACGCGGCTGGGGCGCATTGCTGGGTTTGAGCGCCGCCCTGTGGCTGCTGTCGCAACACGACAGCGGACGCGAGGTCTATGCGTGGTTCGCGGGCATCGCCGGCTGGCCCGTTCCCTACAACCAGACCGGTGCGTTCGCGTTCCTGGCCTGGCAACTGTTATGGGTTGCGGGTCTTCGAGCCGGCGCGCTGCACGTGAAGGCAGCCGAGGCCGAGGAGATGCCGAAGCCATGGTCCAAGCCAGTGCTCTGGACCGCCGCGGCGCTTGCCATCGCCTTCTTCGCGTGGCGACACATCACCGGCCAGGTCCCGTTCGGCGACCACGCGTCGTTGAATGCGCTCTTCGACAAATGGCATCTCGGCCCGATGCGGCTCATCAACTTCGCGGTGCTGGCGATCCTCGCCGTCCACTACAGGAGGGCGCTCGTGGCAATCGCCGAAGGCTCGTCGATTGCCACGCTGGGCCGCGCGTCGCTGACGGTTTTCGCCGCGCATCTCGTGCTGTGCCTGACGCTGCTCGCGATGGGCGGTGACGCGCTCGACGGGCAGCACGTCAGCCTGCTGGACAGCGCGCTGCTGGTCGGTACGCTCGTGACGCTCTATGCGATCGCCCGGGCGACGCTTGGCGGCAGCAGGTTGCTTGCGAGATGGTCGGCAGTCGCGCGCCCGAAGGCGGCCGCCAACGTCAGTGCACGTGGGGTCCGATGACGCGCTTCCAGAGCGCGTAGCCGTCGGCGTTGAGGTGCAGCGAATCGGCGCGGAAGAGCTCGGTGCGTGGCTTGCCCGCGCTGTCGAGCATCGGCGTGTACACGTCGATGAACGCCACCTTTTCGAGCCCCTCGGTGTAGTCGCGGATCAGCGCATTCGTCTGCTTGATCTGCGGCAACAGGCCGATGCGCAGCGGGCTCGGCTTGATCGATATGTACGCAATCCGCGTTTCCGGGAGCTCGCGACGGACCCCCTCGACGAACGCGGTGAACCGATGCAGCACTTCCTGCGGCGTCGTGCCCGCGGCGAGGTCGTTGTCGCCCGCGTAGACGAGGACGGTGCTGGGACGGTAGCGGATGACGAGCCGATTGAGGTTCTTCACGCAATCCGCGAGTTCCGATCCGCCGAAGCCCCGATTGATGACGACCGGAAGGTCCTTGAACTGATCCTGCAGGTCGCTCCACAGGCGGATCGACGAGCTGCCGACGAACAGCACGCCTCCCGCGGGGTGAGGGTGGGACGCGTCTTCGTCTGCGAACGCTGCAAATGCCTGTTCCCACGGCACCGCCGCCTTGACGGCACCAGGTGCAGTGCCTGACGGCGTGTCGGCGGCAGATGCGCCGAATGCCACGGCAGAGAACAGCACACATGCAAAGGTCAGGACCGACTTTAAGAGCATCAAATTTCGCGCCAGAACGTAGGAGCGAGCTTAGTCATTGAATTGCGTGAGAAGTTCGCGTGGTTTGAGCCATTATACCGGGCCCACGCTGCATTCGGCGTGCCAGAGCCGCGTACGGCAACAGTCGTACAGATGTGCAAGCAATCCGGTGATTCGGGCGGGCGCAACGGCCGTCGGGTTCGGCAACCGGACGGTCACCCGGCGCGCCGGAGGCTAGCGGGCGGGCGCCTCGTTTTGGTTGGCTGCGAGCACCGCAAGCAGCACGCGCGGGCGCTCGAGGCTCTGCGGCGGCCAATGCGCATTCCGGTCGTAGTACTCGGCCGCCGCGGGCACGTCGGGCGGCAAGATCACCCACGGCTGCTTCGACGACGTGAAGATGTGGATGTCGGGCGGCAAGAGATCGGGGTTGTCCAACGTCCCGACTCGCACGAAGCTGAATGCCGGCCCGCCACCCGCGTAGTGGCTCCACAGCGCAATCCGGCATTGCGGACAGCGAACGAT
>Ga0207643_10000202_pt1 | contig 41336 bp, 41 predicted proteins | sample KBSMisM62_FD_184313 | JGI IMG/M metagenome (GOLD analysis project Ga0207643, IMG submission 184313) | Miscanthus rhizosphere microbial communities from Kellogg Biological Station, Michigan, USA - KBS Miscanthus M6-2 (SPAdes) (version 2) | ecosystem: Host-associated > Plants > Roots >... | reverse complement strand
TCACCGAGGCGCAAGCACTCGCCGGCCTGACCCGGTAGCGCCGGCCGGGTGGCCCGCACGACCGTCTCGCGACGACGGCCGACCGCCGCCGGACCGCCTTGCTCGACCCGGGAACGGGGTCGCTCTTGAGATCCGCGACACCAAGTCGCCGGTTCTGCGTCTCCAGTGGGGCGGCATCCCATCCGATGGCAAAGCCTGCCGCCCCACCGACCGAGTCGGAAGGGGATCTTCATGAAGGTGCGTTGGGGCCCTGCCGTGGCCGCGACCGCGGCCCTGACCCTCGCGAGCGTGCTGTCGGCGCCGACCGCGTCCGCATCCGCGCAGGCTGTACCGGTCCCGGCCGAGCAGGCGATCTGCGCGGACGTGTTCGACGGCGTCTACTCCGTTCCGAGCTCGGAGCCGCTGGCCCGGTGCCAGTGGGACATGGCGCTGATCAACGCGGACGCGGCGACCCGGGCCAGGGCCACCGGAGCCGGGGTGCGGGTGGGCGTGATCGACAGTGGCGTCGACATCAACCACCCGGACATCGCACCCAACCTCGACCTCGCGACCTCCTGCTCGTTCGTCCGCAGCGACGACCCGGCGATCCTGGCCGGGCTGGCCTCACCGACCGAGGCCGGCAACGGGAACTGCACGAACAAGGCGGCGGTCCAGGACGTGTTCGGGCACGGCACCCACGTGGCCTCCATCATCGCCGCACCGGTCAACGGCATCGGCATCGCGGGCGTCGCCCCGCAGGCCACGATCGTGGCGCTCAAGGCCTGCACCGCGTCGACGTACTGCTTCGGCTATGCCGTCGCCGACGCGCTGCGCTACGCCGGCGACCACGACATCGACGTGGTGAACATGAGCCTGTTCGCCGACCCGTACCTGTACTACTGCGGCAACGACGCCGACCAGCGCGCGCTGATGCGCGAGCTGCAGAGCGCGGCCCGCTATGCCCAGCAGCACGGGGTGCTGCTCGTGGCGGCGGCCGGCAACCAGTCCACCGACCTGCGGCACCCGATCCTCGACACGATCAGCCCGGACGGGCCCGAGGACGTGCCGATCACCCGGGAGGTCGGCAACAACTGCCGGGTCCTGACCGCGGAGCTGCCCGGCGTGCTCACGGTCAGCGGGACCGGGCCGGTCGGCTACCCGGGCTACACCACGAACATCGCGTCCTACTCGACCGTCGGCGGCGACCTGACCGCGCCCGGCGGCGACTACTTCGCGGCCAGCAACACCGTCCAGGACGCGATCCTCGCCGCGGTGCCGCCGAACAGCGCGCTGTTCGGCCAGCTGGACCCGTTGAACGCAGCGTTCCCGGGGATCACGACCGGGTCCGGCGCCGCCACCTACGCCTGGCTCAACGGCACCTCGATGGCCTCGCCGCACGTCGCCGGGGTGGCCGCCCTGGTGATCCAGCTGCACCCGAACTGGAGCCCGTCCGCCGTCGCCGCGGCGGTCCGGCGGACCGCGGCGCCGATGTCCTGCCCGCCGGACTGGGCGCCGCAGTTCCCCGGTGACGAGCGGTTGCGCTGCTATGGCGGTTCCGACGGTCACACGTCGTTCTTCGGCGCCGGCATGGTCGACGCCGCCGCGGCGACCGCCCGCTGAGTTCTGACGGTGCCCGCCGGCGGCCCCGGCGGGCACCGTCGCGGCGGGTTCCGGGTCGCTGTCAGCGGACGAGGCCGTGTTCGCGGGCGTAGCTGCTGAGTTCGGCGCGGGTGTGCAGGCCGAGTTTGGTGCGGAGTTGGCCGCGGTGGGCTTCGACGGTGCGGAGGCTGAGGTAGAGCCGGCGGGAGATTTCGGCGTTGGTGTGGCCTTCGGCGAGCAGGCGCAGGACTTGGATCTCGCGGTCGGTCAGGGGTGAGGTGGAGGCTTCGAGTACGGCCATCTGGGCGCCGAGGGTGGGGTGTAGGTAGGTGGCGCCGCGCATGATGGTGCGCAGGGCGAGGAGGAGTTCGTCGGCGGCGGCGTCTTTGAGGACGTAGCCGCTGGCGCCGAGTCGGAGTGCTTCGCGGGCGAAGCCGGGGTCTTCTTGCATGGTGAGCACGACGATGCGGAGGCCGGGGGTGCCGGTGAGCAGGCCGGGGATGGCGTCCAGGCTGGACTGGCCGGCCATGACCAGGTCGAGCACGAGTGCGTCGGGTTTGACGGTGGGGACGCCGGTGACGGTGCGGGGTAGGTCCTCGAACTCGGCGACGACCCGGACCGAGTCGTCGGCTTCGAGCAGCGTCCGCAGCCCGGCCCGGACGACGGGATGGTCGTCGGCCAGCGCGACCGTCAGCGGCCGGCCGTCCGGCCCGGTGGACGCCACCATGGTCGGACGATAGCGCCGGTCCCGGCCGTCGGTGTCCCGCGTGCGGACTGCCCGCACGATCGTACGGCTCAGCCGCACCACCGCAGCCGCGCTCCGGTCATCGGTGCCGGGCGGGCACGACCAGCCGGACCGTGGTGCCGCGGCCGTCGGACCGCGCCGGCGTGACCTCCAGCGTCCCCTCCGCGAGCTCGGCCCGCTCCCGCATGCCGGACAGGCCGAACCCCGTCGCCGGGTCGGCGTCGAAGCCACGGCCGTCGTCGCTGACCTCGGCGACGACGGTCTCGTCGTCCTCGACGACGGTCACCGTCGCACGCCGCGCGGCGGAGTGGCGGCGCACGTTCGTCAGCGCCTCCTGCACCACCCGGTAGACGGCCAGCTCGATGTTCGGCAGCAGCCTGGTCCCGACGACACCCTCGGCGTACCGGAGCGAGACGTGCAGTCGCACCGGGATCCCGGACAGCTCCTCGGTGCGGCGGGCGAGCGCCTGCAGCGGCGGGAGGAGGCCGAGATCGTCCAGCCCGGCCGGCCGCAGCTCGGCGATCCCCTGGCGCAGGTTGCCGATCTCGCCGGCGATCATCTCCGTCGCCTGCCGGACCGCCTTGACCAAGCCGTCGGACGGGGGCACGTCACCCTTCGGCAGCGCCGAGGTGAGCAGCACCTGCAGCGCGCCGAGCTGCTGCAGCGTCTCGTCGTGCAGCTCCCGGGCCCAGCGGCGGCGCTCCTCCTCGCGCTGGTGCAGGCTTTCCCGGACCGCGGCGGAGACCGCCGACCGCTCCGCGCCGAGGACGGCCGACGCGATCTCCAGCAGATGCCGGACGATCCGCTCATCGGCGCCGGCGCCGGACACGACGAGCAGCACCCTCGACCCGCGCGCCGAGCCGGCGAGCGCGTGGCCGTCCGGCTCGTCCGCGGCGGGGGAGACGACGATCCCGCCGGCGACGGACAGGTGTATCGGGACGAGCACCCCGTCCGGGCCGGGCTCGTGCTCGGTCACGGTGGCGTGGCCGGCGGCCAGGCCGGCCGCCGCGCGCACGACCAGCTGCCCGGACGTGCCCGCCGCGATCACGACGGCGTCGGCGCCGAGGAGGCGGCAGCCGCTGTCGGCGAGCGCGTCGAGCACCGCGTCGGCCAGCACGTCGGTGCGCGACCGCGACAGCATCCGCGCCACCTTCTCCTCCCGCAGGCAGAGCCCTGCCCACCAGGACCCTGCGACGAGAACTCCGCACGCCGTACCCGGCACGCAGAACTCGCACGGAGAACTATGCCCCTGGTAGCCAAGGGGCGGGGAGCGGGGGGTTGAGGGGGTCTCCCTGGCGGCGCTGGCGAGGCCAGGCCGTCGACCGGGAGGGCAGCCTAGCCGGCGCAGCCGGCCGGGAGGGTGGCCTTGCTGCCGATCGGCGTCGGGACGGTGATCGTGCCGGCGTTGGCGAAGGTGAACGTGATCGGCACGTTGCCACCGCGGACGAGCCCGATCCTCAGGTCGCTCAGCCGGATCGTGTACTGGGCCGACGGGCCGGCCGGCAGCTCGATGCGGGCCGTCTGGTTGCAGCTGGCGTCCGCGAGCATCTCGACCTTGCCGGCGACATCGCTCGCGACGGCGGTGAGGGCATCGGGCTGGCCGGCCTGGTTGACCAGCGTGAGCCGGACGGTGGCGTCCCGGTTCGTATCGGTCACGCCGGTCGTCACCTTGACGCCACGCAGCAGGACCTGGCCCACCTGGGCGTTGGCGCCGATCGACGTGGGCTGGGTGGTGGCGGCCGACTGGCCGTTGCCGCAGCCGGCGGCCAGCACGGCGGTCGCCGCCAGTGCGACCGCCGCGGCCGCGGGGACACGTCCGGGACGCATACCGTCAGCATCGGCCCGGAGCTGCCGTTCCGGCAGCGCAGGTTGCCGCCGCGCAGTCGCGGGGGAACCGCGTCCGGCTGCGGACAAGCCGTAAGCGGGACTCTCAGCCGAGGCCGACGAGTCGGCCGAGGCCGAGCGCGGTGACGCCCTGCTGCAGCCGCGCCGTCACGACACCGAGCTGGTTGAGCGCGAGCAGGATCCCGTAGCCGGCGAGCACCACGGCCGAGCCGCGGACCAGCATCGCGGAGTGCCGCCGGACGAACCGGAACGCGGTCAGCGACCGGTCGAACGCGGCCGCCGTGAGCAGGAACGGCACGGCCAGCCCGGCCGAGTAGAACACCAGCAGCAGCGCACCCTCGCCGACCCTGGCCTGGTCCGCGGCGACCGCGAGGACCGAGGCGAGCACCGGCCCGATGCACGGCGTCCAGCCGAAGGCGAACGCGGCGCCGGCCACCGGCGCCGCCAACGTCCCGTACCGGCGGGGCAGCGGGTGGAACCGCAGGTCCCGGTTGGCCAGCCCGAACGGCAGGACCATGACGACCGCCATGACGACGACCGCGACGCCGGCGATCCGGGTGATCGGCACGTGCTGGCGCAGCAGCAGCGCACCGACCGCGGTCGCGGACAGTCCTAAGAGGACGAACACGACCGAGAACCCGGCCACGAACAGTGCCCCGGTGCGCACCGGCCGGCGGTCGGCGGCGCCGGTCCCGGCGGTCAGCGACAGGTAGGCCGGTACGAGCGGAAGGACGCACGGCGAGAGGAACGAGATGACCCCGCCGCCGAAGGCGAGCACCAACCCGGTCGGCGACACCGCGGGCCGCTCTACAGGTCGGACAGCGGGACGCTCGGGTTGGTGAGCTGGTCGGCCGGGATCTGCCGGCCGACCAGCCGCCGCAGGTCGTCGTTGACGTCCCAGATGTTGACGTTCATCGCGGCGGTGACCCGCCCGTCGCCGAGCCAGAAGGCGAGGAACTCGCCGGAGAGCAGGCTGCCGCGGATCACCACGTCGTCGCCCGGGTCGCCGTGCCCGACGTACTCCATGCCGAGGTCGTACTGGTCGGTGAAGAAGTACGGCTGCCAGTCGTACTCGGCGCCGCCGCCGAGGATCGTGCTCGCGGCCAGCCGGCCCTGCCGGATCGCGTTGTCCCAGTGCTCGACGCGCAGCCGCCGGCCGAGCCTGGTGTTGTGGGCGGCGGCGACGTCGCCGGCGGCGAGGATGCGCGGGTCGCTGGTGCGCAGCTGCTCGTCGACCACGATGCCGTTGTCGACGGTGAGCCCGGCGTCCGCGGCCAGCTCGGTGTTGGGGCTGACGCCGACGGCGAGCACGACCGTGTCGGCGTCGAGCACCTCGTCGCCGACCGCGACCGCCAGCCCGGATCCCGTGGACTCGATGCCGCTGGCCGAGACGCCGGTGCGCAGGTCTACGCCGTTGCCCAGGTGCAGCTGCAGGAAGTAGCGGCCCAGCCGCTCGCCGAGGACCCGGTGCAGTGGCAGCTGCCCGTACTCCAGCACCGTCACGGACCGGCCGGCGCCGCGGGCCGCGGCGGCCACCTCGAGGCCGATCCAGCCGGCGCCGACGATCACCCACCGCTCCTCGCTGGCCAGCGCGTCCCGCAGCCGGTCGCTGTCGGCCTTGGTCCGCAGCGTGTGCACGCCGGGAAGGTCGGCGCCGGGCAGCCCGAGCGTGCGCGGGCGGGCGCCGGTGGCCAGGACCAGATGCCCGTACGGCACCGGGTCGGCGCCGTCCAGCCGGACCAGCCGCGCGTCCCGGTCGATGCCGACCGCGCTGGTGCTGGTCCGGACGTCGACACCGTGCTCGGCGTACCAGCGGGCGTCGTGGACCTGCAGCTCGCCGGCCTTGCCCTGCAGGTAGGACTTGGACAGCGCGGGCCGCTCGTACGGCAGCTCCGCCTCGTCGCCGATCAGCGTGATCGGTTCGGTGTATCCGCGCTCGCGCAGCGTCTCGATCGTGTGCGCGGCGGCAAGGCCCGCGCCGATCAGGACGGTTCCGGTCTCCGTGCTCACGGGCCCTCCCCTAAAGGAAACTGAGATGAACGTTAGAAGACCCGCGTTGTAACGTCAAGACTCTCGTCCCTTAGAATGTGACCAGTCTCGCCGGAGTGGACGAGCTGGCCCGAGTCGCGCCGGCCGGGGGCTGGTCCGCGCGGATGGGCCGCCCGAAATCGGGGCTCGAGCGCCACGGCGCGACGCTGCTGTTCCGCGCCAGCCGACGCCGCCGGCTGACTCGATCCACTGTAGACAGTGCTGGACCTCGGGCCGGCCGGATCGGCCGGAGGGCTACTCTCCATTCCGGACGTTCAGGTTCCGGAATGGAGGGACCTCCATGGACGAGAGCAGCCCGACGGCAAGGGCGCTGCTCACCCTGGAGCTGATCCAGGGCAGCCCCGGCGTCACCGCCTACCGGCTCGCGGACAAGCTCGGCGTCTCCGAACGCGCCGCCCGCCGGTACGTCGGCATCCTGCGCGAGGCCGGCATCCCCATCGAGTCGGTCCGCGGCCGGTACGGCGGCTACCGGGTCGGCCGCGGCGTCCGGCTGCCGCCGCTGATGTTCTCCCCGGCGGAGGCGCTCGGGCTGGTGATGGCCGTGCTCGACGGCCACCACCGGGCCGCCGACGCCACCGACCCGGTCGGCAGCGCGCTGGGCAAGCTGCTGCGGGCGCTGCCCGAGCCGGTGGCCCGGCAGGCCGAGGCGGTCCGCGCGGCCACCGCGCCGGCCCCGGACCGCGCCGCCGCCCGGCCCGACCCGGCGATCACCTCGACCCTCGTGCAGGCCTGCGCGGAGCACCGCCGGACCCGCCTCGGCTACCGGTCGGAGTCCGGCACGCAGTGGAGTCCGGAGGTCGACCCGTGGGCGATCGTCGTCCGGCACGGCCGGTGGTACCTGCTGTGCTGGTCGCACTCGGCCCGGGCCCGGCGCGCGTTCCGGATCGACCGCGTCACCGCCGCGGAGCTGCTGACGGCCGGGTTCACGCCGCCGGCCGGCCTCGACCCGGTCGCCGAGCTGGAGGACCACCTGGCGGTCGGCTGGGAGTACGAGGTCGAGGTGGTCATCGAGGCGCCGGTCGAGCGGGCGGCGAGGTGCCTGCCCCGCACGCTCGGCCGGCTGGACGCCGTCGACGCGACGACCAGCCGGCTGGTCGGCAGCACCAGCAACACCGAGTGGTACGCGGAGCAGCTGACGGCGGCGCCCGGCCCGTACCGGATCGTGCACGGCCCGGAGCTGCAGGAGTCGGTGCGCCGGCTCGGCCGCCGCGCCCTGGCCGCCGCCGGCGCCTGACCCACCGGGTGGAACCAGGGCCGCGGCGGGCGGTTACCGTCGCCCCCATGACGACGCGCCGGCGCGACCTGCTGGTCGTCGTGCTGGCGTTCGTCAGCGGCTACACCGACGGGGTCGGCTTCCTCGCCCTCGGCGGCGCGTTCACCAGCGTGATGACCGGCAACATGGTGCTGCTCGGGCTGTCCGCCGGCCAGGCCGACTGGGAGGGTGTGGGCCGGGCGCTCGGCGCGATCCTCGCGTTCATCGCCGGCGCCGCGCTCGGCACCCAGCTCGCCGGCGTCGCGGCCAAGCAGGACCCGATCTGGCCGCGGCCGGTGAACCGGGCGCTCGCGGTGGAGCTGGCGATCCTCGCCGCCGCCGCGGTGGGCTGGTTCGTCACCGTGGGCGAGCCCGGCGCGGTGGTCCAGTTCGTGCTGCTGCTGGCCCTCGCCGCCGCGCTCGGCGTCCAGAGCAGCACGGTGCAGCGGTTCGGCGTGTCCGGGCTGTCCACGACGTACCTCACCGGCACGCTCACCAGCGCCGTGATCCACCTGGTCTGGCGCCGCACGCCCCGCGGCTCTGAGCGGCACTGGAACATCATCGGCGCCCTGGTGTTCGGCGCCGCGATGGCAGCGGTGACGAAGGAGCTGGCCCGGCCGGCGCTGCCGGCGCCGCAGCTGGTCGGCCTGGCCGTCGTGCTCGCCGTCGCCGTCTTGATCACCCGCCGGGAGGACCGCGCCGCCGCCGCTGCCGGTCCGCCAGGTGCGTGACCATTCCGGTACGCAGGATCAGGCAAGGCTCGCCTTGCTGGCGGAACTCGGCCCCGGCCGAGCAGAGTGAGGCGGTGACCGAGCGACTGGAGTCAGGTTCGGCCGTGCCGCCGGAACACGGCCACGAGCCGCACGCCGCCGGCCTCGCCGGCCGGCTGAACTGGCTGCGCGCCGGCGTGCTCGGCGCCAACGACGGGATCGTCTCGGTGGCCGGCATCGTGGTCGGCGTCGCCGGTGCCACCCCGGCGCGCGGACCGGTGTTCACCGCCGGCCTGGCCGGGCTGGTCGCCGGCGCGGTCTCGATGGCGCTGGGCGAGTACGTGTCGGTCAGCAGCCAGCGGGACAGCGAGCAGGCGCTGCTGGCCAAGGAGATGGCCGAGCTGCGCGACATGCCCGAGTTCGAGCTGGCTGAGCTGGCCGGCATCTACGAGCGCAAGGGGCTGCGGCCGGAGACCGCCCGGCAGGTGGCGATCGAGCTCACCGAGCACGACGTGCTCACCGCGCACGCCGAGGCCGAGCTGGGCGTGCACCCGGACGACCTGGCCAGCCCGGGGCACGCCGCGTTCGCCTCGGCGGTGGCGTTCGTGGCCGGCGCGATCCTGCCGCTGGTCGCGATCCTGCTGCCGCCGGTGTCGCTGCGGGTCTGGGTCACGGTCGCGGCGGCGCTGCTCGCGCTGTCGATCGCCGGCGCGATCAGCGCCCGGATCGGCGGCAGCAGCGTGACCAAGGCGGTGGCCAGGGTCGTCATCGGCGGTGCCGCGGGCCTGGCGCTGACCTGGGGGATCGGCTACCTGTTCGGCACCGCGATCGGCTGACCGGCCGACCACGCAGCGGGCCGGCAGGATCCAGGGGTGAGCGGCGCGGCGCTCGAGCGGCGGCTCGGCACCGGCGATGCCGTCACGATCGGCCTCGGCTCGATGCTCGGGGCCGGGGTGTTCGCGGTGTTCGCGCCGGCCGCCCAGGCCGCCGGCGGCGGGTTGCTGCCGGCGCTGGCCATCGCCGGTCTGGTCGCGTACGGCAACGCGACCTCCTCGGCCCGGCTCGCCGCCCGCTACCCGGCCTCCGGCGGCACCTACGTCTACGGTCGGGAGCGGCTCGGGCCGTTCTGGGGCTACCTGGCCGGCTGGGGGTTCGTGGTCGGCAAGACCGCCAGCTGCGCGGCCATCGCGCTCACCTTCGCCGCGTACGTGGCGCCGAGCCAGCAGCGGGTGGTCGCCGCGGCGGCCGTGCTCGCGCTGACCGCGCTGAACTACGTCGGCGTGCAGAAGTCGCTGGTCGCGACCCGGGTGCTGGTCGCGGCCACGCTCGGCACGCTCGCGGTCGTGGTGGTCGCGGGCCTCACCGAGGGCGGGCACGGCATCGGCACGCCGACCGGGCCGCATGGTGTGCTCCAGGCGGCCGGGCTGCTGTTCTTCGCGTTCGCCGGGTACGCGCGGGTCGCCACCCTGGGCGAGGAGGTGCGCGACCCGGCCCGGACGATCCCGCGGGCGATCCCGGTCGCGCTCGGCATCACGCTGGCGGTCTACCTGCTGGTCGCCGTGGCGTCCCTGGTCGCGCTCGGACCGGAGGCGCTGGCCGCCGCGGCGGACCCGCTGCGCGCGGTCGTCGCGGCCGGCGACCTGGCCGCGGCCGTCCCGGTGGTACGGGTCGGCGCCGCGCTGGCCACCCTGGGGTCGCTGCTCGCGCTGCTGCTCGGCGTCTCCCGGACGACGCTGGCGATGGCCCGCGACCACAACCTGCCGCCGGCGCTGGCCGCCGTGCACCCGCGCTGGCACGTCCCGCACCGGGCCGAGGTCGCGGTCGGCCTGCTGGTCGCCGTGCTGGTGATCGCCGTCGACCTGCGCGGCGCGATCGGCTTCTCCTCGTTCGCGGTGCTGACCTACTACGCGATCGCCAACGCGAGCGCGCTCACCCTGCCCGGCCGGGCGGCCGGGAAGCTGCTGCCGGTCGTCGGCCTCGCCGGCTGCGTGCTGCTGGCGATCAACCTGCCCCTGACCTCGGTCACGGTCGGCGCCGGCGTGCTCGCGGTCGGCGTCGCGATCCGCGCGGTCCGCCTCCGCCGCGGCCGCTGACCGCCCCGCCCGCTGCCCGCTGGGCGCCGCGGCCGCTGACCGCCCCGCCCGCTGCCCGCTGGGCGCCGCGGCCGCTGACCGCCCCGCCCGCCGCCCGCTGGGCGCCGCGGCCGCTGACCGCCCCGCCCGCTGACCGCTGAGCGCCACGTCCGCTGCGCACCGTGCCGGCGGTCGTCGGCTCCGGCAGGTCCAGCCGCCGCCGGACCGTGAGCACGAGCGGGCCGGCCGAGACGACCGTCGCGTCCGGGCCGTCCGTGGCCGCCACGGCGGCCAGCTCCGGTACCGCGGCCGGCGACGTGCCGCTGCCGACCACCCGCACGGTCGGCTCCCGCCGCTCCAGCCCGGCGCCGGTGTCGATCTCGAGCTCGGCCTCGTGGCCGCCGGTCAGGATCGCTGCCGCCAGCGCCCGCATCGCGACCGGGTCGGCGCACCCGTCGTACACCCACCGCGGCCCGAGCACCGAGTGCTGCATGGTCGTGACCAGCGCGTCCTCGGCGCCGGCGAGCGGCGCCGCGCGGTAGCTCAGCGGCACCTGCAGCAGCCGCCCGTCGCCGGTGCTGACCAGCAGCGTCTCGATCCCGACCGCGCCGGCCGGGTCGTCGAACCGGTACGCCCCCAGCTGGGACAACGTGCCCACGTCGGGTCCGTCGAGCCAGCTCCGGCCGGGCAGCCAGGCGCTGAGCGCCGCCAGCTTCGTCGGGGAGATCGTCGCCTGGTGAAGGAGCGCCATGGGCCTTGACGCTACCTGCTGGCATTGCCTGGCGCCCGCTGGCTTGTCAAGGCGCCATAGTGGTGCCATAGTGGCGCCATGGAACTCGGACCGTACGTCGACACGCTCCGGCAGGAGCTCGGCACAGCCGCGGCCGCCGGCGGGGATGACGCCCGCGCGCTGGCCGAGCGGCTCACCGCGCCGCTCGAGTCGGCGGCGCGGCTCACCCTGCTCGACGCGCTGTCCGCGGCGGCCGCCGAGATCACCCGTGAGCTCGCCCCTGGCTCGGTGGACGTGCTGCTGCGCAACCGCGAGCCGGTGTTCGTCGTCACCACGCCCCCGGCCGACCAGCCGGCCCCGGCGCCGTCCCTGGCGGATGCGCCACCGCCGCCGATCGACGGCGAGGACGCCGCGACCGCGCGGATCAACTTCCGGCTGCCCGACTCGCTCAAGTCCCGGATCGAGGACGCGGCGGGCCGGGCCGGCCTGTCGGTCAACGCCTGGCTCGTCCGGGCCACCGCGGCCGCGCTGGAGTCCAGCCCCCGGGCCGAGAGCGGCGGGCGCGGTGGCCCAGCCCGCGGCCAGGAGCGCTACTCCGGCTGGGTCCGCTGAGCCCGCTTCCCTAGGAGAACTGTGATGCCTACTTACGACACGCCACACCCGATCACCGCGACCGTCGAGCTGGTCGTCGGCGACCTGCGGATCGTCGCCGCCGACCGCACCGACACGGTCGTCGAGGTCCGCCCCAGCGACCCTGGCTCGGACGCGGACGTCCGCGCCGCCGACCAGACCCGGGTGGAGTACGCGGACGGCCTGCTGCTGGTGAAGACGCCCAAGCAGCGCGGCCTCGGCCTGTTCGGCAAGCCCGGCTCGGTCGACGTGACGGTCGACCTGCCGGCCCGCTCCAAGGTCCAGGTCGACTGCGGCGCCGGCGGCGTCCGGACCACCGGCACGCTCGGCGCCGGCCGGGTCAAGTCGGGCGCGGGCGACGTGCAGGTCGACCGGGTGGAGGGCGGCCGGCTCTCGCTCGAGACCGGGGCCGGGCGCGTCGACGTCGACACGGTCGCCGGCCGGGCCGACATCAGCACCGGCTCCGGCCGGCTGCAGGTTCGGGAGATCGACGGCCCGGCCGTGCTGAAGAACTCCAACGGCGACAGCTGGATCGGGCTGGTCACCGGCGACCTGCGGATCAACGCCGCGAACGGCGACATCGCGGTCGACCGGGCCGGCGGCGACGTCGTCGCCAGCACCGCCAACGGCGGCATCACGGTCGGTGCGGTCACCCGCGGCACCGTGTCGCTGAAGACCGGCTTCGGCGAGATCGAGGTCGGCATCCCGGCCGGCACGGCGGCCAAGCTCGACGCGTCCACCTCGTTCGGCCGGATCCGCAACCAGCTCGAGTCCACCGACGGTCCACAGGAGACGGACGAGACGGTCGACCTGCGCGCCCGCAGCAGCTACGGCGACATCGTCATCCGCCGGTCCAGCGGAGCGTCGGCATGAGCGCCCGCGAGAGCGCGCAGCGCGTGCGGGCCTCGGGGCCGACGAGGGTCGACCGGCCGGCGCGTGCGTCCGGTCTGTCCGAGGAGCGGACACGGTACGCGGTCGAGGTCACCGGGCTGCGCAAGTCCTACGGCCCGACGCTGGTGCTGGACGGCATCGACCTGGCCGTGCCGGACGGCTCCGTGTTCGCGCTGCTGGGGCCGAACGGTGCCGGCAAGACCACCACGGTCGAGATCCTCAGCACGCTGATCCCGGCCGACGCCGGCGCCGTCCGGGTGGCCGGCCGCGACGTGGCCGCCGAGCCCGACGCGGTCCGGGCCGCGATCGGGGTCACCGGCCAGTTCTCCGCGGTCGACGGCTTCCTCACCGGCCGGGAGAACCTGCTGCTGATGGCCGACCTGCTGCACCTCGGCCGGGCTGCCGGCCGGCGCACGGCCGACGAGCTGCTGGAGCGGTTCGAGCTGACCGAGGCGGCCGGCCGGCCGGCGTCCACCTACTCGGGCGGCATGAAGCGGCGGCTCGACCTGGCCATGACGCTGGTCGCGAGCCCGCGGGTGATCTTCCTCGACGAGCCCACCACGGGACTCGACCCGCGCAGCCGCCGGACCATGTGGCAGGTGGTCCGCGAGCTGGTGGCCGGCGGGATCACGGTCGTGCTGACCACGCAATACCTGGACGAGGCCGACGAGCTGGCGGACCGGGTCGCGGTGCTCGACGCCGGCCGGATCGTCGCCGCCGGCACGCCCGAGGAGCTCAAGCGGCGGGTGCCGGGCGGCCACGTCCGGCTCTGGTTCGCCGACCTGCCGGCGCTCGACGCCGCCAGCGCGGCCGTCCGCGGCGCCGACCGGGACGACCAGTCGCTCAGCCTCACCGTGCCCGGCGACGGCAGCGTCAGCTCGCTGCGGGCGCTGCTCGACCAGCTCGACCGGGCCGAGGTCGAGGTCGACGACCTCGCCATCCACACCCCCGATCTCGACGACGTCTTCTTCGCCGTCACCGGAACCAGGAAGGGCGGCCAGGAATGAGCACCTACCAGGCAGCCACGCTCGGGCCAGCAGCCGCCGGTCCGCCCGGGGTGCGGCGGACACCGCATTCGCTCGGCCGCGCCGTCAGCGACTCGATGACCATGCTGCGCCGCCAGCTCAAGCACATGCTGCGCTACCCGTCGATGACCGTGCTGCTGGTCGGCACGCCGGTGGTCCTGCTGTTGCTGTTCGTGTACGTCTTCGGCGGAACGCTCGGCGCCGGCCTGCCGGTGTCCGTCGCCGGCTCCGGCCGCGCGGCGTACCTGGAGTACGTGACGCCCGGGATCCTGCTGCTGACGATGGCGGCGACCGCGCAGGGCACCGCGATCTCGGTGGCCATGGACATGACCGAGGGGATCATCGCGCGGTTCCGCACCATGCCGATCGCCCGGGCCTCGGTGCTCACCGGGCACGTGCTGGGCAGCGTGATCCAGGCCGCGCTCGCGGTCGTGTTCGTGCTCGCGGTCGAGCTGGCGCTCGGCTTCCGGCCGGACGCCTCCGCGGTCGAGTGGCTCGCCGTGGCCGGGTTCGCCGTGCTGGTCGCGTTCGCGCTGGCCTGGCTGTGCGTCGCGCTCGGGCTGGCCAGCAAGAGCGTGGAGACGGCCAGCAACACCCCGATGTTCCTGTTGCTGCTGCCGTTCCTCGGCAGCGGGTTCGTGCCGACCGACTCGATGCCGGCGGGACTACGCTGGTTCGCCGAGCATCAGCCGTTCACGCCGATGACCGAGACGCTGCGCGGGCTGCTGTCCGGCACGCCGATCGGCACCGACGGGATCGTCGCGGTCGCCTGGTGCGTGGTCATCGCACTCGGCTCGTACCTGTGGGCCCGTCGCCAGCTGGCCCGCCGGCCGGTGCGCTGAGCCGGCCTCAGAGGAACCCGCGGCGGCGGGTGCGGACCCTGACGTCGGCCTGGTCCTGGGTGCGGGCGCCGAGCTCGGCCCGGGTCCGGGCCGCCCGCACCGCCTCCGCCAGCCCGTCGACGCTGAACCGGCCCGTGTACCGCTGGCCGTTGACGAAGAACGTCGGTGTGCCGGAAACCCCGCTGGCGTCGGCGCTCTCGACGTCCCGGGCGATCCGGGCGCCGTACGCGTGCCGCATCAGGTCCTCCCGGAACCGCCGCTCGTCCAGCCCGATCTGGCGCGCGTAGCGCAGCAGGTCCGGGCCGGTGAGCTTGTCCTGGTTGGCCAGCAGCAGGTCGTGCATCGACCAGAACGCGTCCTGGGCCGCGGCGGCCTCGGTGGCCTCCGCGGCGAGCTGGGCCTGCGGGTGCACGTCGGTCAGCGGCAGGTGCCGCCAGACGTAGCGGACGTCCGGGTCGATCTCCTGCTCGGCCAGGATCGCCCGCTCCGCCTGCCCGCAGTACGGGCACTGGAAGTCGCCGTACTCGACCACCGTCACGGTCGCGTCCTCCGGCCCGCGGAGGTGGTCGTGCTCCGGATCCACCGGGTCGACCAGGTCTAGCAGCTGCACCGCGTCACCGAGCAGGGCGCGCTGCCGGCGCTGCTCCGGCAGCGTCGCCGTCACCCGGAACACCACCCAGGTCAGCCCGGTCGCCAGCGCCGCCGCGACGAGCACGCCGAGCTTCGCCTGGTCGAGCTCGGTGCCCTCCAGCGCGAGGTTGGCGATGAGGAACGAGACGGTGAACCCGACGCCGCCGATCGTGCCGCTGCCGATCACGGCCGCCCAGCCGACGGTCGGCCGCAGCCGGTCCCGGCTCAGCCTGGCCAGCAGCCAGGACGAGCCGACGATCGCGACCGGCTTGCCGAGCACGTAGCCGGCGATGACGCCGAGCGTGACCGGCGACCGGACCGCGTCGGCGAGGAAGCTGCCGCCCAGCGCGATGCCCGCGTTGGCGAGCCCGAACAGCGGCACGATGCCGTAGCTGGTCCACGGGTGGTAGACCCGCTGCAACCGCTCGTTCGGCGAGAGCGTCGCGTTCAACCGGGTCACCGCGTTCCGGGCGAGGTCGGCGGACGGCTGCTCGCGGAACCGGCGGAACAGCCCGCTCACCTCCTCCAGGCTCTGCCGCCCTGGCGTGTACGCCGGCGCGAGCAGCCCGATCGCCAGCCCGGCCACGACCGGGTCGACCCCGCTGGTCAGCAGCGCTGACCACAGCGCGATGCCGGCCAGCAGGTACGCCGGCGACCAGTTCACGCCGAGCGCGAGCATGCCGAACATCGTGGCCAGCACCAGCCCGGCGATCAGGATCGGCAGCAGCTCCACCGACCCGCTGTAGGCGACCGCGATGACGGCCAGCGAGGCAAGGTCGTCGACGACGAAGATGGTGAGCAGGAAGATCCGGGTCCGGTCCGGCACCCGGCGGCCGAGCAGCGCCAGCCCGCCGAGGGCGAGCGCGGTGTCGGTCGACATCGCCACGCCCCAGCCGCGGGCGGCGCCGTCGGCCGCGTTGACCGCGAGGTAGATCAGCGCCGGCAGCAGCATCCCGAGGGTGCCGGCCACGAACGGCAGGATCAGCCGCCGCCGGTCGCGCAGGTCGCCGAGGTCGATCTCGCGCCGCGCCTCCAGCCCGACGACCAGGAAGAAGAACGTCATCAGGCCGCTGTTGACCCAGGTCCGCAGGTCCCTGGTCACGCTGTGGTCGCCGAGCCGGATCGACAGCGGCGTTCCCCAGACCTTCTGGTACGCCTCCGGGGCGACGTTGGCCCAGACCAGCGCGGCGACGATGGCCAGCACGAGGACGCCGGCGCTGCCGGACTCGGTCCGCAGGAACGACCGGAACGGCGCGACGACAGCGCGCCGCGTGTAGGTCTGGGCCGCCGGGGCAGTGCCGCTCATCTCCGCCATCGGTTCGGAAGATAGCCGCCACCGGTCCGGCGGATCGGGTGGACGTCGCTCCGGGGACCGTCGTAATGTCTAGTGATCCGATCGACTATGCCGAGTTTTAGGTAGCCGGAGGGCTGACAGCATGATCACTTCACGTCTCCGTCGAGGGCGGCCGGTCGCCGCGCTCGCGCTCGCCGTCGCGACCGCGGTCGGCCTGAGCGCCTGCGGGTCCGGATCGTCCGGCAGCGGTGACCCGAAGACGGTCAACCTGGTCGCCTACTCGGTGCCGAAACCGGCGTACGACGCGCTGACGACCGCCTTCGGCAAGACCAGTGAGGGCAGCGGCGTCAAGATCACCGCCTCGTACGGGGCGAGCGGAACCCAGGCGACCGCGGTCACCAACGGCCAGAAGGCCGACGTCGTCAACTTCTCGGTCGGCTCGGACATGTCCAAGCTGGTGCCGTCGAGGGTCGCCGAGGGCTGGGACAGCGGCCCGACGAAGGGGATCATCTCCGACTCGGTCGTGGTGATCGTGGTGCGGCCGGGCAACCCGAAGGGCATCAAGGGCTGGGACGACCTCATCAAGCCGGGCATCCAGATCGTCACCCCGGACCCTGCCTCGTCCGGCTCGGCCAAGTGGAACATCCTCGCCGCGTACACCCACGTGCTGAAGAACGGCGGGACCGAGGACCAGGCCAAGGCCTACCTCACCGCCTACTACAAGAACATCGTGGCCAAGCCGTCCAGCGGCGCGCAGGCCACCGCGACGTTCCTCAACGGCACCGGTGACGTCCTGATCTCGTACGAGTCCGAGGCGATCGGCGGCCGGCAGAAGGGCGACAAGTTCGACTACGTCGTACCGGCCGAGTCGATGCTCATCGAGACGCCAGCCGCGGTGACGACCGACGCGTCCCCGGCGGCCGAGGACTTCCTCGCCTACGCGGAGAGCGACGCGGGTCAGAAGATCTTTGCCAGCAAGGGTTTCCGGCCCGCGGTGCAGGGCGTCGACCCGGGCGAGGTCGAGGGCGCCAACGACCCGGCGCACCCGTACCCGACGGTGGCCAAGCTGGCGACGATCGCCGAGCTCGGCGGCTGGAGCCAGGTCAACAAGAAGTACTTCGACAAGAACACCGGCATCGTCACCCAGATCGCGGGCAACGCCGGGTGACCACGGCCGAACGGACCACCGCGCCCGCCGCGGTCACGGGGCGCGGCGGGCGCGGCCGGGCGGTCGAGGCCGGCTCGACCGTCCGGTTCGGGCCGGTGTCCCGCGTCGGGCTCGGCGCCGCGGTGCTCTGGATGAGCCTGCTGGTGCTGCTGCCGCTGGCCGCGGTGGTGGTGGCGTCCACGGAGAACGGGTGGAGCGGGTTCTGGGACTCGATCACCGGTCCGGGCGCGTCGTCCGCGCTCCGGTTCACGATCGCCAGCTCGCTGCTGGTCTGCGCGGTCAACGCGGTGATGGGCACGCTGGTGGCCTTCGTCCTGGTCCGGGACACCTTCCCGGGCAAGCGGCTGGTCGAGCTCATCATCGACGTGCCGTTCGCGCTGCCGACGATCGTCGCCGGCCTGGTCATGAACACCCTGTACGGCACGGAGTCCCCGATCGGCATCGTGCTCTACGGGCAGCGCGCCGGCGTCGTCGTCGCGCTGATGTTCGTCACGCTGCCGTTCGTGGTGCGGACCGTGCAGCCGGTGCTGATGTCGATGGAGCGCGACGTCGAGGAGGCGGCGACCTCGCTCGGCGCCGGTCCGTCCACGGTGTTCCGGCGGATCGTGCTGCCGACGATCCTGCCCGCGGTGGCGGCCGGGACCGCGCTCGCGTTCGCCCGGGCGATGGGCGAGTACGGCTCCGTGGTGCTCATCGGCGGCCAGCTCAAGCGGACCCAGACGTCGTCGATCTTCGCGTACAACCAGATCCAGGACGGCAACCTCGCCGACGCCGCCGCGACCGCGACCGTGCTGCTGGTCGTGGCGGTGCTCGTCATCGGTGGCCTCGACCTGCTGCAGCGCTGGGTGGCCCGCCGTGGTTAGGGTCCTGCCAGGGCCGCCGGCCGTCGACGCACCGGCCGTCCGACCTCGCCGTGGCCGGGGTCGCGGCAGGCGGTGGCTGCTGCGTTCGGTCGCCGTCCTCTACATCGGGATCCTCGTCGCGCTGCCGCTGGCGCTGGTGTTCCAGCGGACGATCGCCGACGGCGCCGGCGCGTTCTGGGACGCGATCAGCGCGCCGGATGCGGTGCATGCCTTCGTGATCACCGCGCAGATCGCGCTCATCGCGGTCGCGATCAACACGGTGTTCGGCCTGGGGGTGGCGCTGTTGCTGGCCCGGTACCGGTTCGCCGGGCGGCGGTTGTTCAACCTGCTGCTGGACATCCCGGTGTCGGTCTCGCCGATCGTCGTCGGCCTCGCCCTGGTGCTCGTGTACGGGCCGACCCAGGGCTGGTTCGGCCCGCGGCTGTCCGACGCCGGGGTGCAGGTCATCTTCGCCCTGCCCGGCATGGTGCTGGCCACCTGCTTCGTGACCCTGCCGCTGGTGGTGCGCGAGATCGTGCCGGTGCTGCAGGAAGAGGGGCTCGACCAGGACGTCGCGGCCCGCTCGCTCGGCGCCAACTCGTGGCAGCGGTTCGGCCGGGTCACGCTGCCGACGATCCGCTGGGCGCTCGCGTACGGCGTGGTGCTCAGCCTGGCCAGGGCCATCGGGGAGTACGGCGCGGTCCGGGTGGTCTCCGGCGACGTGATCGGGCAGACCCAGACGGCCACCCTGCGGGTGGGCGATCTCGCCGAGCAGGGCGAGCCGGGCGCCTACCAGATCTCGCTCGTGCTGGTGCTGTTCGCCATCCTCTGCATCGTCGGCATCTCGCTGCTGCGGCCCAAGGAGAAGAAGAGCTGATGGGAATCGAGGTGCGCGCCGTCACCAAGCGGTTCGGCGACTTCACCGCACTGTCCGATGTGGACCTTTCGGTGCCGTCGGGCGAGCTGACCGCGCTGCTCGGGCCGAGCGGCGGCGGCAAGTCCACGCTGCTGCGGATCATCGGCGGCCTCGAGGACCAGGACGCCGGTTCGATCGAGATCGACGGGGTGGACGCCAGCCGGGTGCCGGCGCAGCGCCGCAACGTCGGGTTCGTCTTCCAGCACTACGCGGCGTTCAAGCACCTCACGGTGTTCCGCAACGTGGCGTTCGGGCTGGAGATCCGCCGGCGGCCGAAGGACGAGATCCGCCGCAGGGTGGGCGAGCTGCTCGAGCTGGTGCACCTGGAGCAGTTCGCCGACCGGCTGCCCTCCCAGCTCTCCGGCGGGCAGCGGCAGCGGATGGCGCTGGCCCGGGCGCTGGCGACCGAGCCGCGGGTGCTGCTGCTGGACGAGCCGTTCGGCGCGCTCGACGCCCAGGTGCGCAAGGAGCTGCGGGACTGGTTGCGCCGGCTGCACGACGAGATGCACGTGACCACGCTGTTCGTCACCCACGACCGGGAGGAGGCCCTGGAGGTCTCCGACCGGTTGGTGGTCATCAACGCCGGCCGGATCGAGCAGGTCGGCTCGCCCACCGAGCTGTACGACAAGCCGGCGAACGACTTCGTGATGGGCTTCCTCGGCCCGGTCACCCAGCTGGACGGGCGGCTGGTGCGGCCGCACGACATCGACATCTTCTCCGAGCCGGCCGGCGGTGCGGTGCGCAGCACGGTCGTCCGGCTGCAGCGGATCGGCTTCGAGGTGCGGGCCGAGCTCGACGCCGGCGGGAGCCGTCCGTGGGTGCAGCTGACCCGCGGCCAGGCCGAGAGCCTCGGCATCGAGACCGGCCGCACCGTGTGGTTGCGCGCCGCCGCCGGTGCGTCGACCCTCGCCGCCCCGCTCGCCGAGCCGATCGCCCTGGCCACCGCCTTGGCCGGGTGACGCCCGGCCGCGGCCGGGCCGGGTCCCCCGGCGCCCGGCCGCTGGGCCATCGGCGGCCGGCAGGGACCGGCCCGCCGCCGCGGCGGCCGTGCCCGGGTCCGGTGTCAGTGGCCGCGGAAGGCTTCCTCCAACCACCAGGAGCCGGTGTCGGCGGTGACCTTGGCATCGATGACGATCGGCGCGTCCCGCGGACCGGCCAGCCAGTCGACCACCGGGGCGAGGTCGTCGGCGCCCCGCACGGTCACCCCGGTGCAGCCGAAACCGCGGCCGATCGCGGCGATGTCGGTGTCCGGGAACCGGACCGTCCCCAGCTCGAACCCGTCCGGGCCGAAGTGGTGCACCTCGGCGCCGTAGCCGAGGTCGTCGTACACGACGACGACCAGCGGCAGCCCCAGCCGCACCGCCGTCTCCAGCTCGCTGATCCCCATCAGCGCGCCGCCGTCGCCCAGCGCGGCCACCGGCAGCCGGTCGGGCCGGGCCAGCGCGGCTCCGATCGCGGTGCCGAGCCCGAGCCCGATCGACTGGAACGCCTGGGTGAAGCAGAAGCCCTGCTCGTCCGGGACCGAGAGGTACATGCTGGGGTAGCCCATGAAGTTGCCCGAGTCGACCGCGACCACCCGGTCGGCCGGCAGCAGGTCGTCCAGCGCTATCGACAGCGTCCGCGGGTCGACCGTCGCGCCGGCCGTACCGTTGTCCACATAGGACACGTCCCGCCAGCGGACCTCGCGGGCGATCCGGTCCCGCAGGGCGCCGTCCCGGTAGCCCGCCTTCGGCTTGACCGCCTCGGTGGTGTCCGCCGCGGTGGCCGCGACGTCGCCCAGCACGCCCAGGTCTACCGGCCGGTTCGCGCCGATCGCATCCGGGTCGAGGTCGACCTGCACCACCGTCGCCTGTGGACCGATCAGCTTGCCGTGCCGGGTGGTCCACATCGACAGCGAGCAGCCGAAGGCCACGACGACGTCGGCGGCGCCGATCAGCTCGGCCGCCAGCGGCGAGGCGAACCCGCCGGAGACGTCCAGCGACCAGGGGTCGGCGGCGAACAGGCCCTTGGCCACCGCCGAGGTGGCCAGCAGCGCACCGCACTGCTCCGCCAGCGCGGCGACGGCAGGGCCGGCGTGCCGGGCGCCCCGGCCGGCCAGGAACACCGGGCGCTCGGCCCGGTCCAGGATCGCCGCCAGCTCGGCCACCGCCGCGGCGGCCGGCCGCGGCGCCGGCAGCGGGACCACCGGCGCCAGCGCCGGCAGCTCGGGCACCGGCAGGGCCTGCACGTCCAGCGGCAGGTTGAGCACCACCGTGCGGCGCTGCTCGACCGCGGTCCGGACCGCCCGCACGGTGTCGGCGACCGCGGAGCCGGCCGAGTGCACCCGCTCGGCCATCGCTCCCACCGCGGTCGCCAGGCCGCCCTGGTCGATGCGGAAGTTGGAACGGACCGCCGCCGCGCCGGTGTCGGCGGCGAGCACGACCAGCGGCGTGCGGCTCTTGGCCGCCTCGGTGATGCCGGTGGTCGCGTTGGTCAGGCCCGGCCCCTGGTGCACCGACAGGACGCCGAGCCGGCCGCTGACCCGCGCGTAGCCGTCGGCCATCATCGCGGCGCCGCCCTCGTGCCGGGCCGCGACGTAGCGGGCGCCGGCGTCGACCATCGCGTTGGTGGCGTGGAAGTTGCCGCTGCCGACCACCCCGAACACGGTGTCCGCGCCGAGCGCGACGAGCACCCGGCCGACCGCCTCGCCGACGAGCACGGCTCGGCTCCCGTCAGCGCTCGACCAGGGCGAGCACCCTGGTCGGGCTGCCCGAGCCGCCGACGATCGGCAGCGGCGCGGTGACCAGCAGCGCACCGGTCGGCGGCAGCAGCTGCAGGTTGCGCAGCTGGGTCAGCCCGTACTTGCCGGCGCCGAGCAGGAACGAGTGGCACGGGAACGGCGGGTCGAACGAGTGGGCGGCGCCGGCGTCGGTGCCGACGGTCTCGACGCCGAGGCCGATGATCGGTGCCTCCTCGGCCAGCCAGCGGGCGCACTCGACCGAGACGCCCGGGGTGTGCGGGCCGGTCTCGTCGGCGTTGAGGAAGTCGTCCTGGTCGCCGGCGCGGGCGTCCCAGCCGGTGCGGTAGAGCAGCCAGCCGCCGTCCGGCAGCGGGCCGTGCTCGGCCTGCCACGCCTTCACGTCGTCGACCTGGAGCAGGTAGTCGGGGTCGGCGCCGGCCTTGTCCAGCACCGCCGCGGGCGCGACCAGCCGGCCCGGCGCGATCTCGGCCACGTCGCCCTTGTCCCGGCCGGTGATCCAGTGCACCGGCGCGTCGAGGTGGGTGCCGGTGTGCTCGCCGGTGTGGATGTCGTTCCAGTACCAGCCCGGTCCGCGCTCGTCGTACCGGCTCAGCTGCTCGAGGCGGAACCGGCTCGTGTTCGCGAACGGCTCCGGCAGCAACAGGATCGGCGTCGTGTCGACGAGCGGAGCGGTGAGGTCGATCACCTCGACCGAGCCGCTGCGCAGCGCCTCCGCCAGCTCGCCCAGCACCGCCATGTGCACCCCTTCCAGCGTCGTGAAGGCCGACGCTAGTGCACCGCCGCGACCGTGCCACCACCCGCTCGCGGCCGAAGGCCGTAGCGCGGCCGCGAGGTCGGTGCTGAGCAGCCGGGTCAGCCCACTTCACAGGGAGCTCACAGCCGGGATCGGGCACGGCCGGCGGGCTCCCGCACGTAGTACCAGATGACAACACCAGCCCGGGAGTTCCGTCGTGCCGACTATGACCGCCACCGCCGCGCCGGCGACCACCGAGGCGCGCCGCGCGCTGCTGCCCTGGCTGGGCACCGGCGCCCGGCTGCTGCTGGCCGTGGTCTGGGCCTGGGCCGCAGTGGCCAAGATGGGCGACCCGGCCGCCTCCGTCCGCGCCGTCCGCGCGTACGAGCTGCTGCCGGAGTGGCTGGCGAAAGGCGTCGGCTACGGGCTGCCGTTCCTGGAGATCGGGCTGGCGATCCTGCTGATCGCGGGGCTGGCGACGCGGCTCGCGGCGGTGCTGTCCTCGGCGCTGCTGGTGGTGTTCCTGGTCGGGATCGTCTCGGCCGCGGCCCGCGGTCTGCAGATCGAGTGCGGCTGCTTCGGCGGCGGCGGGCAGCTCGGCGCCGGCCAGTCGACCGCGTACACCGGCGAGATCCTGCGCGACGCCGGGTTGCTGGTGGTCTCGCTGTTCCTGGTCTGGGCATATCGCACCCGGTTCGCCGTGGACAACCTGATCCGCTCGTACGGACCGGCCCCGACCGTACGGGGCCCGCGCAAGACGGCCGAGGCCAAGCGGCGAATGGCGGCGCTGCTGGAGCAGCGGCGGCAGCAGGGTGAGCGGCGGGTCCGGTTCGCGTCCGCGGCTGCCGCGCTGGCGCTGGTCGCGCTCGTCGGCATCGGCATCGGCGGGCAGGCGTCGCGGATCCCGGCCCCGACCGGACCGGTGCCGGCCGGTGTGTCGCTGGCGGACGGCGTGACCGTCGGCAAGGCGACCGCGCCGGTCACCCTCGACCTGTACGAGGACCCGCAGTGCCCGGTGTGCGCCCAGTTCGAGTCGCAGGTCGGGCCGGCGATCTCCGGCTGGATCGACTCGGGCAAGGTCACGGTGCACTACCACGTGATCTCGTTCCTCGACTCGGCCTCGACCACCAAGTACTCCAGCCGGGCCGCGAACGCGCTGTACGCGGCGGCCGGGGTGGGCCCGGACGCGTTCGCCCGGTATCACCAGCTGCTCTACCAGCAGCAGCCCGCCGAGGGGTCGGCCGGGCTGACCGAGGACAAGCTCGTGCAGCTCGCGCAGCAGGCCGGCGCCGGCGCGGTGGCCGACCAGATCCGTGCCGGGACCTACGCGGACTACGTGGCCCGGGCGACCGACCAGTCCTCGAAGGACGGCGTCACCGGCACGCCGACCGTCCGAGTCAACGGCAAGACCGTGGACCAGCCGACGCTCGACCAGGTCACCGCGGCGGTCAACGCCGCCTCCTGATCCCGGCCCGACCGGCTCGGCGGCCCTGGCCCAGCCGGTCGGGCCGGCCTTCCGGGCCGCCCGGGTCGGGCCGGCCTTCCGGCCCGGCCGGGTCGGGCCGGTGCTCGGGCATCCGGCCGGGTCGGGCGGTGTTCCAGCCCCGGCCGGTCGGGCCGATGTCCGGGGCATCCGGCCCGGGTCGGGCGGTGTTCCGGCCCCGCCCGGGTCGGGCCGGTGTTCGGGGCCACGCCTAGGGTGGGCGGATGCGTGCCGGGCAGGGGAGTCGGACCGCGGTGGTGGTGTGCCAGGGGCGGGCCGCCGCGCACGAGCGGATCGCGCCGGGCGTGTTCGCCGACCCGACCGCGCTGCCGATGCTGCGCCCGGACGAGCGGGAGCCGGTCGAGCAGGTCCGCGCCGACGCGATGCCGGCCGGCGTCGCCGCCCGGGTCGGGTACGAGATGGTCAAGGCGACCGCCGAGGTGGTCGTGCCGCGCACGGTCGCGATCGACCGGGCGGTGCGCGCGTGGGCCGGCTCGCAGGTGGTCATCCTCGGCGCCGGGTTGGACGGCCGGGCCTGGCGACTGGCCGAGCTCGCCGCCGCGACCGTGTACGAGGTCGACCACCCGGCCAGCCAGCAGGACAAGCGGGACCGCACCGCCGAGCTGACCCCGCTGGCCGGAGAGCTGCGCTGGGTGCCGGTCGACCTGAGCCGGGACCCGCTCGACGACGCCCTCGACGCCGCCGGCCACGACGCCGGCACGCCGACCACCTGGGTGTGGGAGGGCGTCGTCCCCTACCTGACCGAGGCCGAGGTCGAGGCGACCGTCGAGGCGGTCGCGCGGCGCTCGGCCCCGGGCAGCGGGCTGGTGGTCAACTACCAGGCACCCGGGGTCGGCGCGGCGGCCGGCCGGATGGCCGCCCGCGGCATGCTGCTGCTGGCCCGCCGCCCGTCGCTGTGGGCTGACGAGCCGCGCCGCAGCGCGTGGACCGCCCGCACGATGGGTGCCCTGCTGGCCCGGCACGGGTTCGCCGTCGGCACCGACGCCGACCTGCTCTCCATCGCCACCGGCCTGCCGATGGAGGTCCATCGCCGCCGGTCGCTGGGCAACGGCCGGGTCGCGACGGCCGAGCGTCAGTAGCCGATCGGCAGGCCGGCGTAGTTCTCGGCCAGCCCGGTCGCGCCGGCGTGACTGCCGACCACCCAGCGCAGCTGGGACAGCTGGAGCTGCGCGTCGAAGTCGTCGCCGCCGCGGTGCAGCATCGTCGTCATCCACCAGGAGAAGTGGGTGCACCGCCAGACCCGACGCAGGGCGGTGTCCGAGTAGGCGTCCGCGAGCCGCGCGTCGTTCTCCCGCAGCAGCGCGGTCAGTGCCGGCGCCAGCAGCGCGACGTCGCAGATGGCCAGGTTGAGGCCCTTGGCCCCGGTCGGCGGCACGATGTGCGCGGCGTCGCCGGCCAGGAACAGCCGGCCGTGCCGCATCGGCGCCATCACGTAGCTGCGCATCGGCAGCACGCTCTTCTCGCTGATCGGGCCGGGCACCCGCTCCGGGCCGATGCGTTGGGCGAGCTCGGCCCAGATCCGCTCGTCCGGCCACTCCGCGACGTCGGTCTCGTTCGGCACCTGCAGGTAGAGCCGGCTCACCGTGGCCGAGCGCATCGAGTGCAGCGCGAACCCGTTCGGGTGCCAGGCGTAGATCAGCTCGTCGGTGGACGGCGCGACGTCGGCCAGCACGCCGAGCCAGGAGTAGGGGTAGGTCCGCGTCCAGGTGCTGGTGACCGCCGCCGGGATCGCCCCGCGGCTCGGCCCGAACGAGCCGTCGCAGCCGACCACCACCTCGGCGTCCAGCCGCTCCGGCCGACCGTCCACAGTGAACGTCACGTGTGGACGGCCGGCCGGGTCGTGCACGGCGGTGTCGGCGACCTCGTAGACGATCCGCTGGCCGGCCGCGTCCCTGGCCCGCCCGAGGTCCTTCTGCAGCTCGGTCTGCCCGTACACCCAGACCCCGCGGCCGACGAGGTCGACGAAGTCGAGGTGGTGCCGCTCGCCCGGCCACTGCAGGTGGATGCCGCGGTGGTGGTCGCCCTCGGCATGCAGCCGCTTGCCGAGCCCGACCGAGTCGAGCAGCTCGACGCTGGAGCTCTCCAGGATGCCGGCCCGGATCCGGGCCTCGACGTACTCCCGCGACCGGGTCTCCACGACCACCGACTCGATCCCGTCCTGGGCGAGCAGGTGGGACAGCAGCAGGCCGGCGGGACCGGCACCGACGATCGCGACCTCAGTCCGCATGCCCCTATTCTCGGCTACGCCCCAACCCGGTCACCCGGAGCGTGACGTTGATCCGCCCTTCGCCCAGTCCGGTGGCGGGATCGGCGGTCCCGGGCAGGATCCGCGGCACCCCGTGGTAGGCGAACCGGCTCTCCCGGCCGAAGACCACGGCGTCACCGGAGGCCAGCGTCACGTCCGTGTACGGCTTGCCCCGGCCGTGCGGGGTGCCGAACCGGAACACGCAGCTGTCGCCGACCGACAGCGAGACCACCGGGTCGGCCGCGACCTCGTCCTTGTCCTGGTGCATGCCCATCCGGGCGGTCGGGTCGTACCAGTTGACCAGCGCGGTGTCCGGTTCGTACCCGGCCGCCGCCGCCGCGCCGTACGCGTCCGCGAGCACCCGGCGCCCGAGCTCGGCCAGCCAGCCCGGCAGGTCGAGGACCCGGGCGCCGTTCACGTCGTCGGCGGTGCGGGTGTACCGGTACGGCCGCCAGTGCCAGCCGAGACAGACCGTCCGGACCGACATCGCGTGCCCGCCGGGCAGCACCGCCGCCCGGGCCGGCACCGGACCGGCCGCCCACTCCCGGAACGCGGCGACCAGCCGGCGCTGGCCGGCGAGGTCGAGCCAGCCCGGCAGGTGGACCGCGCCCGGGGCGAGCTCCGCGCGGGGCCGGTCGAACAGCGGCCGGCTCACGCCGCGTCGTGGAAGACGAGGGCGAGGGTGAACCGCTCGCCGGACCGGATCACCGACACTCCGTGCCGGACCGGCGCCGCCGACCAGCCGCGGGCACCGCGCACCGGCCGGTCCCTGGTGGTGAACACCAGCCCGTGCCCGTGCGGGATCAGCGTCGCGGTTCCCCGGGACTGCGCCCGCGGCCGCTGCTCGTAGAGGAGGAACTCGCCGCCGGTGTGGTCGACGCCGGGGTCGTTGAGGTTGATCACGACCTGCAGCGGGAAGACCAGCTCCCCGTACAGGTCGCGATGCAGCGCGTTCCAGTCGCCCTCCCGGTAGCGGAGCAGGATCGGCGTCGACCTGGTCTGGCCGGCGGCGTGGCACATACGCAGCCACTCGGCCAGGTCGTCCGGCCACGGCGTCTCCCGGCCCAGCCGGGTCCACCAGTCCCGGGCGATCGGCAGCAGCCGCGGGTAGAGCGCCCGCTTCAGCTCGACCACCGCCTCCGGGAACGGCTCGCTGAAGTAGCGGTACTCGCCCCGGCCGAACCGGTGCCTGGTCATGTCCACAGTGGACCGGAACCGCCGGTCGTCGCCGTACAGCGCGGCGATCTCCTTCGTCTCGGCCGGTTCCAGCAGCGGTCCGATGAGCCCGCAGCCGAGGTCGTCGAGCTCGGCCGCGACCCGGGTCCAGTCGGCCGCGTCCACGCGGTCCGCGTAGCTCACGCCGCCTCCAGGTCCAGCAGGGTGCGCTTGGCCTCGACGCCGCCGGCATAGTTGCCGATCGCGCCGTCCGAGCGGACCACCCGGTGGCAGGGCACCACCACCGGCAGCGGGTTCGTCGCGCAGGCGGTGCCGACGGCCCGCACCGCCCTCGGGTTGCCGGCCAGCGCGGCCAGCGCCGCGTACGAGGCGGTGCGGCCGTAGTCGACGTCGGTGGCCAGGTGGTGCAGCACGGTCGAGCGGAAGCCGGTCGACAGCCGCCAGTCCAGCGGGACGTCGAAGCGCCGCCGCCGGCCGGCGAAGTAGTCGTCCAGCTGCCGGGCGACCGGGTCGAGGCGGGCCGGCGCGTGCAGCACCCGCGGGCTGATCCGGTCGGCCAGCGCCTGCAGCACCGCGTCGTGGCCCTGGTTCGGGTACGCGACCCGGACCAGCCCCTGCTCGGTCGCGGCCAGCAGCAGCGGGCCGACCGGGGTGTCCACGGTCCGGTAGGCGACGTCGAGGATCCCCTCGGCCTCGGCCGCGGCGGCCAACCGGCCTCGCAGCCGGTCCACATCGGACTCCTCGACGGGGAAAGCGTCCAGCAGATCGTTCATCGGTTCGCTCCTATGGTGCGGCGCAGCGCCGCGATGCCGTCGGCGGCGGCCCGCCGCGCGGCGTCGGCGCTGCCACCGAGGATCTCGGCGATCTCGGCGTACGGCAGTCCGGTCAGGTAGTGGTAGGCGACGGCCTGGCGCTGCTTCGGCGGCAGCGCGGCGACCGCCGCGACGAGGTCGAGGTCGGGCAGGTCCGCCTCGGCACCGGTCTCCGGCGGGTCGGCGACCGGGACCGCGTGCCGGGCAGCGGCCCTGGTGACGTCGACCGCCTTGCGGTGCGCGATCGTGACCAGCCACGCCTCGACGTTCGCTCCCGCGGGCAGCTGGGGGTACGCCCGCAGGGCGGCCAGGAACGTCTCGGACCAGGCATCGTCGGCGTCGGCGGGGCCGAGCACGGCCCGGACCACCCGGAGGACGGTCGGGCCGAACTCGGCCACCACCCGCTCGAACGGCGGCTTCCCGGTCAGGACGCCTCCAGCTGCAGCTGTCCGGACTCGAGGTCGAGCAGGCGGCGCTTGCGGTCGAGCCCGCCGGCGTACCCGGTGAGCTTGCCGTCGCTACCCACCACGCGGTGGCAGCCGACCAGGATCGACAGCGGGTTTGACCCGACCGCCGCCCCCACCTCCTGCGCGGTGGTGCCGTCGCCGAGCGCCCGGGCCAGCTCCCCGTACGTGGCCGTGCGGCCGTAGGGGATCGCCCCGATCAGCCGCCAGACCCGCTCCTGCACCGCGTCGCCGGTGGCGTGCAGGGGCAGATCGAACTCGCGTCGCTGGCCGGCGAAGTAGTCGGCGAGCTGGCCGGCGACGTCCTCGAAGCCGGACTCGACCCGCGGTCCGAAGGCGGTCCGGTCCGGGCGGGTCCAGTGGTGCGGGAAGTAGACGCCCGTGATGCCGGCGTCGTCGCGCACGACCGTGAGGTCGCCGATCGGCGTCGCCAGGATCGTGTGCCGGGTTGACATCGGTGCTCCTTCGGTCGCGTACTCGTCTCCCGGTAGACGCGCCGACCCGCCCGGACGTGAGGTGACGGCTGCGGGCGTTTCTCCCCGCCGGCCGGCGGGTGACCCGCGCTACTGCAGCGGGAAGTCCCGGCCGCGCTCGGATTCGGGGCGCGGGCCGTGGATCCGCCGCTCCGACTCGGTGATCCGGACGTCGTTGATGCTGGCCTCGCGCCGGCGCATCAGCCCGTTGGAGTCGAACTCCCACAGCTCGTTGCCGTACGAGCGCCACCACTGGCCGTCGGCGTCGTGCGACTCGTACTGGAACCGCACCGCGATCCGGTCGTCGGTGAACGACCAGAGCGCCTTGCGCAGCGCGTAGTCCAGCTCCCGGTTCCACTTGTCGGTGAGGAAAGCGACGATCTCGTCGCGGCCGTGCAGGAACCGGTCGCGGTTGCGCCAGACCGAGTCGACCGTATAGGCCAGGCTCACCCGATGCGGATCGCGGCTGTTCCACGCGTCCTCGGCCGCCTGTACCTTCTGCGCGGCGGTCTGGGCGTCGAACGGCGGGAACGGTGGCCTGGACTCCGTCATGAGGCACTCCCTCGGCTCAAGTCAGCTCAAGTCGATGCCGAAGGTAGTCCTCAACCCCTCGTGCCCGGTATCGGTGATCCGCACCGCGCGGCTGGAGTCCCGCCGGCGGATCCAGTCCAGCTCGAGCAGCCGGTCCAGCAGGCCCCGCCCGAGTGCCCCGGACAGGTGATGTCGCTGCTCGCTCCAGTCCACGCAGTAGCGGACCAGCCGGCGGCGCGGCGGCGGCTGCACGCCGAACTCCGCCAGGAACTCGTCACCCTCCCGGGTGATGGTGTAGTCGACGTCATGGCCGAAGCCGGCCCGGACGTCGCTCGGACTGGCCTCGGGGTCGTAGCTGCCGTCGCCGCCGACCAGGTAGCCCTTGTCCAGCAGGGCGCCCATGATCCCCACCCCGAGCTTGCCGGCGACGTGGTCGTAGCAGGTTCTGGCCTCGCGCAGGGCCGCGGCCCGGGTGCCCTGGCGCAGCGAGCGGACCGGGGCCACCGGCGCCAGCCGCTGCAGCGTCTCGAGCAGGTCGGCCACCGCCGGCCCGGCCAGCCGGTAGTACCGGTGCCGGCCGCGGGCCTCGACCGTGAGCAGCCCGGACTCGGTGAGCTTGGCCAGGTGGCTGCTCGCGGTGGCCGCGCTGACCCCGGCCTCGTGCGCGAGCCGGCTGGCCGGCAGCGCGCGCCCGTCGTTGAGCGCGAGCAGGATCTGGCAGCGCCGGCGGTCGGCCACCAGCGCTCCCACCGCGGCGAGGTCGACGTCCCCGCCGCCGGTGTACGCAGTCGCGGAAGCCATGAACCCGACGCTACGCCGGCAACGGTTCGGCCTCGGTCGAAGCGTGCGCCCGGTCAGCCGGTGCCGGCGGTCTCGGTGGCGTCCGCGGTCGAGGGGACCGCCGCGCTCGACGCGGGCGGACCGGTGTAGCGGTCCGCCGCCGTGGCACCGCCGCCGCTCTGCGCCGGCTGCGGCTGATGTGCCGGCACCGGGACGGTCAGCTTCACCGTCGTGCCCCGGCCCGGCCGGGAGCGCAGGTCGAGCCGACCACCGACGCCCTCCGCGGCGTCGGCGAGCAGCGCCAGCCCGATGTGGCCGTCGACCGGGCCGAGTGCCGAGGCGGGGTCGAAGCCGGGGCCGTCGTCGGTGACCGTGACGTACGCCGTGTCGGCCTCGGCGCCGAGGGCGAGCGTGATGTTCGCGCCCGGCGCGTGCTTGGCCGCGTTGCGCAGCGCTTCCCGGCCGACCCGGATCAGCGCGGCCCGGTGCGCGGCCGGCATCGGCGGCAGGTCCTGCACGATCATCTCGACCGCGGCGCCCTCGTCCCGCAGGCCGTCCACGATCACCCCCAGCGCCGCGGCCGGGTCGGCGGCGCCGCTGTCGGCCGCGTACTGCATCCCGGTGAGCTCGCGCAGCGCCAGCACGTCGTCGTGCACCAGCCGCTGCGCGGTGCGCAGCGTCGCCCGCAGCGCGCCGATGGGCGGTGGCGACCCGCCCGGCTCGGTGTTGGCCAGGCCGGCGATCTGCGCGTCCAGCGCGGTCAGGGCGTATCCCACCCCGGCAAGGTCCTGGATCACCCCGTCGTGCAGCTCGCCGGCGACCCGGCGCCGCTCGGCCGACGACGCCTCGACCGCGAGCCGGATCATCGCCTGCCGCTCGCGCTCGTACCGGGCGACCCGGCTGGCCAGCGTGTAGGCCAGCGGGACCAGCAGGAGCCCGAGCACGAGCAGCGCGGCCAGCACCACCGGCACGATCCGGCGGATCAGCGCGGCCTCGTCGGCGTGCAGCTGGCCGACCTTGAAATAGGTCTCCACCAGGATCGGGCGCTGCTCGGTGTCCTTGGTGCCGACGTACACCTCGAGGCTTTCGCCGAACGTCTTCTCGAGGGAGTTCTCGGACTTGCTCAGATCGGAGATGTCCGAGTCGGCTCCGCCCTCTTCGAGCACCCTGCGGTCGTCCGGATCGAGGGGATAGGACTGGCCGATCAATCGCGTGTCGTCGCTGTAGAGAATCCTGCCGTCCTCGGACCAGACCTTGATCCGGAGGATCGTGCTGCCGTCCATCCGGAGCCTGATCTTGTCGTCCAACGCCTTCTGGGCGTTCGGGTCGAGGTCGTACAGCTCCGGTGTGACCAACGGGGCCACGATGTTGGTCGCGATGGTCTTACCGCTGGACTCGGCCTGGCGCAGCGCCTGGGACTGCACCACCCGGACACAGACGATCGCCGCGGTGGCGCCGACCACGACCAACGCCATCACGCTGACCACCGCGTGCTGTGCGAGCGCCCTGGCGACGACCGACAGCCGACGGCGCTCGCGCGGCGAACGGAAGATCAACGCCGCTCCACCGGGTGCGGCAGCAGGCCGAGCCGGCCCGCGGCGACCACGGCCTCGAGCTGGGAATGGCAGTCGAGCTTGGCCAGTACGCTCTTCACGTAGCCGCGGCAGGTGTGCAGGCTGATCGACAGGGTCCGGGCGATCGCCCTCGCGTCCATTCCGGCGCCTAGCAGGCTGAGGACTTCCTGCTCCCGCGGGGTCAGCAACGGTGCGACCACACGGTCGCCGTCCGGCTCGGCGGCCTTGCGCTGCGAGGGCACCAACCGGGCCAGCACGGTCGGGTCGATGACCATCGATCCGGTCCGCGCGGTCCGGATCGCGGACAGAACCTCGCCGAACGCCCCCGTCTTGGCGACGAAGCCGCAGACTCCCGCGGCCGCCGCTCGACTGATCAGCGACCCGTCGTGGGTCGCGGTCAGCATGACCACGCGCGTCGACGGTTGCCGCCGCAGCACCTCGGCCGCGGTGGTCACGCCGTCCTTGTCCGGCAGGCCGAAGTCCATCAGGACCAGGTCGGGGGAGGTCTGCTCGACCAACCGCAACCCGTCCCCGGACGTTCCCGCGGTGCCGACGACGTCGATGTCGGACTCCGCGCTCAGGGCCAGCCGAAGAAGATCGACCAGCGTCTGGTGGTCATCGACGATGACGACCCTCGTGACCGGCTCCACTCTCTCCCCCCGACGCCACTTGGACGACCCTCCTTGCCGCCGTTCACCACCCTTACATCATGATGCGGATCTGTCGCGTAACGCCGTCGCTTTTGGTCACGACTGCGCACTCCGCTCGGCGATCGGATCAGCTATAGCTGCTCCTCGTACCCCCCCAGTATTAGGGATCGCGGATCACGACCGGTCGGCTCGTCGGACCCGCCTTGCCACCGCCACCGGCTCCATCGCGGCGCCGGCTGCGCCGTTTTTCCCATGCGGCGGATTCGGCTGCTGTCGTTTCCGCACCGGACCATGGGTACCACGACCGGAAGCGGTCATCGACCGATCGCGCTGGCCATATCCGGCAGGGCCCGTTCTGTCACCCGTTCGGGGCAGGGATTTCGTTGCCTGACCGGACAAGTCACGCTCCGTTCGCGGGGCGTATCGCATCCGGCTCCCGTCTCCCGGCCGCCCCCGCCGCCGTCGCCGACCGCCCGGGGACGCCGTCGGTGTCTACTTCGGACTGTCGCGGGTGCCGGACGGTCGGGTGTCGATCTGCTGGTCCGTGACCGAGGTCGGTTCGCCGGGTTTGGCAGGCTGTCGGGTATGGGATGGGAGCTCGACGCGAACGCTCTGGCCGGCCGGGTGGCGCTGGTGGCCGGGGCGACCAGGGGCGCCGGCCGCGGGATCGCCGCCGCGCTCGGCGAGGCCGGCGCGACCGTGGTGTGCACCGGCCGGACCACGAGGACCGGCGCGACCCGCTCCGACTACAGCCGGCCCGAGACGATCGAGGAGACCGCCGAGCTGGTCGACTCGCTCGGCGGCACCGGCGTGCCGGTGCCGTGCGACCACACCGACCCTGGCCAGGTGGCCGCGCTCGCCGACCGCGTCCGGGCCGAGCACGGCCACCTCGACGTGCTGGTCAACGACATCTGGGGCGGCGAGGGACTGCACGGCCCGGACAACTGGAACACCCCGATCTGGGATCTCGACCTCGCCGACGGGCTGCGGATGCTCCGGCTCGGCCTGGAGACCCACCTGATCACCTCGCACCACCTGCTGCCGCTGCTGCTGGACCGACCGGACGGCGGGCTCCTCGTCGAGGTCACCGACGGCACCGCCGACTACAACGCCACCCGCTACCGGATCTCGGTCTTCTACGACCTGGTCAAGGTCGGGGTGAACCGGCTCGCGTTCTCCCAGGGCCACGAGCTCGCGCCGCGCAACGGCACCGCGGTCGCGATCACCCCGGGCTGGCTGCGCTCCGAGATGATGCTGGAGGCGTTCCGGACGACCGAGGACGGCTGGCAGTCCGCGGATGCGCCGCCCGGCTTCGCCGTGTCCGAGACGCCGCGTTACGTCGGCCGAGCCGTCGCCGCGTTGGCCGCCGACCCGGACCGGCGTCGGTGGAACCAGCAGTCGGTCAGCTCGGCCGACCTCGCCCGCGCGTACGGGTTCACCGACGTCGACGGCTCCCGACCGGACTTCTGGCGGTACGAACTCGACGGCGCCACCGACCCGGCTAGCTACCGCTAGCCCGGCTGGCTAACGCTTACTAGCCACGCGCTGCCGGCCGAAGCGCGGAGGGCACGTACCTTCGCCGGCCGGCTATGCCGGGAACACCCGCCGCAGACCGAACGCCTCCGGCGTCGGTCCGGCGCGGCGCAACAGTTCCAGCCGGCGATGCGCCTCGGCGAAGCTGGGCCGCTCGCCGTCGGCGACCCACCACAACGCGACCGACGCGGCGCCGAGCGGCCGGAACCACTGGCGCCGCCGGCGCATCGCCGCCACGTGCTCCCCGCGGTAGGTGAACGCGAGCAGCGCCGCCGGGGACGCCCAGACCGACAGGTTCGGCACGACCCGGTCGGGGTCGCCGAACAGGGCCACGTCGGCGACCGTCACCTCGGCCGGCCGGGGCCGCCAGACGAATCCCGGGCTGCGCCGGGCGAGCTCGTCGAGCCGGTCCAGCACCTGGACGAAGCCGTGCAACCGCGGCGAGGACAGCGATGCGACGGCCTCGGCCACGTTCACCTGTGCGAGCTGCACGTCCCCATCCTCCCGGCCGGCAGGGGTCGGGTCGGCGCGGTTTCGCGTTCGGCGGAGCGGGTTGGCCGGCCCGGCGCCGGACTACCATCGGGGGGCATGACGAGGATCGTGGTGGTCGGGGCTGGGTTCGCCGGGTTCTACGCCGCCCAGACGCTGCATCGGCGGCTGCGCGGCTCGACCGAGGTCGTGCTGGTGAATCCGACCGACTACTTCCTCTACGTGCCGTTGCTGCCCGAAGTGATGGCCGGCATCCTCGACCCGCGGCGGATCGCGGTGCCGCTGGCCTCGAGGCTGCCCGAGGTCCGGCTGGCCGTCGGCACCGCGCACACCATCGACCACGACGCCCACCGGGTGACCTACCGGGACCCGGACGGCCGGGACCAGCACCTCGACTACGACCACGTGCTGATCACCGTCGGCAGCGTCAACAAGCTGCTGCCGATCCCCGGGGTCAACGAGTACGCGCACGGCTTCCGCAACCTCGCGGAGGCGGTCTTCCTCCGCGACCACCTGGTCCGCCAGATCGAGCTCGCGGACAGCACCGACGACGAGGACGAGCGCACGGCCCGGCTCACGTTCGTGGTGGTCGGCGCCGGCTACACCGGCACCGAGGTCGCCGCGCAGGGCGTGCTCGCCACCCGCGCCACGCTGCGCAAGCATCCGCGGCTGCGCGGCCGGACGGCGCGCTGGCTGCTGCTGGACACCGCCGACCGGGTGCTGCCCGGACTGCGGGAACGGCTCTCCCACACCGCATCCCGGACGCTCACCGAGCGCGGAGTGGAGATCATGACCGGCACGTCGGTCAAGGAGGCCATGGCCGAGGGTGTGCTGCTCAGCGACGGCAGCTCGGTGCCGACCCGGTCCCTGATCTGGTGCGTCGGCGTGCGACCCGACCCGCTGGTGGAGATGCTCGGGCTGCCCACCGAGCGCGGCCGGCTGATCGTCGAGCCCGACCTGAGCGTGCCGGGCAAGCCCGGGATGTGGGCGTGTGGGGACGCGGCGGCGGTCCCGGACCTGGCCGAGCCCGGGCAGGTCACCTCGATGACCGCGCAGCACGCGCAGCGGCAGGGGGCGACCGCCGGGCGCAACATCGCCGCCGCGCTGGGCCGGGGCAAGGCCCGCTCGTACAAGCACCGCAACCTCGGGTTCGTGGTCGACCTCGGCGGCTACGACAGCGCGGCCGACCCGCTCGGCGTGCCGCTGTCCGGGTTCCCGGCCAAGGTCGTCACCCGCGGCTACCACCTCAGCGTGATGCCGGGCAACCGGGTCCGCACCGCGGTCGACTGGACCGAGCACGCGCTGCTCGGCTCGGAGCTGCAGCGGCTCGACCTGGTCCAGCCGACCCAGGTCCCGCTCGACACCCGCCCGCCGTCCTGAGCCCTCGCCGTCAGCGGGAGGGATCCCCAAGCCGGCTCAGCGGGGCGCCATGCGGATGGCGCCGTCGAGGCGGATCACCTCGCCGTTGAGCATCGGGTTGGCGACGATGTGCTCGACCAGCGCACCGTATTCGTCCGGGTTGCCGAGCCGGCTCGGGTGCGGCACCTGCTGGCCCAGCGACGCGCGCGCCTCCTCCGGCAGCCCGGCCAGCAGCGGCGTGTCGAACAGGCCCGGCGCGATCGTCACGACCCGGATCTGCCGCTGCGCCAGGTCGCGCGCGATCGGCAGCGTCATCCCGACGATCCCGCCCTTGGACGCCGAGTAGGCCGCCTGCCCGATCTGGCCCTCGTACGCGGCGACCGAGGCGGTGTTGACGATCACCCCGCGCTCCTCGCCGACCGGGTCGGTCGCCGCCATCCGCTCGGACGCCAGCCGGATCACGTTGAACGTGCCGATGAGGTTGACCTGGATGACCTTGACGAACGGGTCGAGGGGGTAGGCGGTGCCGTCCCGGCCGAGCACCCGGCCGGGCGTGCCGATGCCGGCACAGTTGACCACCACGCGCAGCGGGCCGAGCTCGCCGGCGGCGTCGAGCGCCGAGCGCACCGCGGACTCGTCGGTCACGTCGGCGGCGGCGAACACGGCCGCGCCGTCCAGGCCCGCCGCGACCTCGTCGCCGTTGGACGAGGGCAGGTCGACCAGCACCGCCTTGGCGCCGGCCTTGACCAGCCGCCGGGCGGTGGCGAGCCCGAGCCCGCTGGCCCCGCCGGTGACGAGCGCGACGCTCCCGCTGATGTCCACGCTGACCTCCTCGAGACGACCGCCTCACCCTACCGACCGGTACGGACCCGTACTGACATGGGCGTGCCGGTCCGGGCCCCGCCGGCGGTCGCCGCGGTGACGAACGGCAGCGCCGGTCAGAGCCGCTCGTAGATGGTGGCGTTCGCCAGCCCGCCGCCCTCGCACATGGTCTGCAGGCCGTAGCGCACGCCGGCGTCGCGCAGGTGGTGCACCAGCGTGGTGGCCAGCCGGGCGCCGGACGCCCCGAGCGGGTGGCCGATCGCGATCGCACCGCCGTGCACGTTGAGCCGGGCCGGATCGGCTCCGGTCTCGGCCAGCCAGGCCAGCGGCACCGGTGCGAACGCCTCGTTGACCTCGAACGCGCCGATGTCCTCGATGGACAGTCCACTCCGGGACAGTGCCCTGGCGGTCGCCGGGATCGGCGCGCCGAGCATCATCACCGGGTCGTCGCCGGCCAGCACGGCCGTGTGCACCCGGGCGATCGGGGTCAGCCCGAGCTCGGCCGCCTTCTCCGACGTGGTCATGAGCAGCGCCGCCGCGCCGTCGCTGATCTGCGAGGCGTTGCCGGCGTGGATGGTGCCGTCCGGCTTGAACGACGGCTTCAGCGCGGCCAGCGTCTCGACCGAGGTGCCGCGGCGCAGCCCCTCGTCGACCGCGAACTCGCCGACCGGCGTGATCTGTCCGGACAGCACGCCGGAGTCGATGGCCCCGGCGAGCTTGGCGTGCGAGCCCGCGGCGAACTCGTCCAGCTGCGCGCGGGAGAAGCCCCACTTCTCGGCCATCATCTCGGCGCCGGTGCCCTGGTTGAAGTGGGCGCCGTCGTACCGCTGGGCCACGAGCGGCCCGGCCGGCAGGCCGAACTCGCCCGAGGAGTACGAGGCGCCGAGCGGCACCGCGCTCATGATCTCGACCCCGCCGGCGACCGCCACGTCGTACTGGCCGGAGAGCAGCCCGGCGGCGGCGAAGTGCACCGACTGCTGGGACGAGCCGCACTGCCGGTCGATGGTGACCGCCGGCACCGACTCCGGCCAGCCCGCGGCGAGCACACCCATCCGGCCCACGTTGTAGCTCTGCTGGCCGACCTGCTGCACGCAGCCCCAGACCACGTCGTCGACCACGGCCGGGTCGATGCCGGTGCGCTCGACCAGCGCCCGCAGCACGTGTGCGGACAGGTCGGCGGCGTGCCAGCCGGCGAGGGAGCCGTTCTTCTTCCCCACCGGGGTGCGGACGGCGTCGACGATCACGGCGTCGCGAGCGGGCATGGCGGCCTCCAGCGCAGCGCGAACAGTTGTCTCCCGAGGATAGTCGGGACGGGTGTGCGGCCCCTGTGACCGCGGCCACCCGGAACGTCCCGGCCGGCCCGCGTCGAGCGTCTCAGCGGGCGAGCCGGCGGCTGATCACCAGGCGCTGGATCTGGTTGGTGCCCTCGAAGATCTGCATCACCTTGGCCTCGCGCATGAACCGCTCGACCGGGAAGTCGCGGGTGTAGCCGTAGCCGCCGAGCACCTGCACGGCGTCGGTGGTCACCCGCATCGCCATGTCGGTGGCGACCAGCTTGGCCACGCTGGCTTCCGTCCCGTACGGCCGGTCGAGGTCCTTGCGCCGGGCCGCGTCCAGGTAGGTGGCCCGGGCCGACTGCACGCCGGCCTGCATGTCGGCGAGCAGGAAGCCGAGGCCCTGGTGGTCGATGATCGCCTGGCCGAAGGTCCGGCGCTGCTTCGCGTACGCCACCGCGTGGTCGAGCGCGGCCTGGGCCAGCCCGGTGGCGACCGCGGCGATGCCGAGCCGGCCCGCGTCCAGCGCGGCCAGCGCGATCGACAGCCCCTGGCCCTCGGCCCCGATCAGCCGGTCGGCTTCGATCTCGACGCCGTCGAAGTGCATCGAGGCGGTGGTGGACGCGGTCAGCCCCATCTTCTGTTCCGGCTCGGCCGCGGTGAGACCGGGCGCGTCGGCCGGCACGAGGAAGCAGCTGATCCCGCGGGAGCCCTCGCCGGTGCGCGCGAGCACCGTGTAGAAGTCCGCCTGCCCGCCGTGGGTCACCCAGGCCTTGGTCCCGTCCAGCCGCCAGCCGCCCTCCGTGCGGGTCGCGCGGGTTCGCATCGCGCCGGGGTCGCTGCCGGCGTCGGGCTCGGACAGGCAGTATGCCCCGAGCAGGTCGCCGCCGATCAGCTCCGGCAGCCACCGCTCGCGCTGCTCCTCCGTGCCGTAGTTGAGCAGCGGGAAGCAGGTCAGCGACTGCACCGAGACGCCGACCCCGACCGAGGCCCAGCGCGCCCCGATCTCCTCAAGCACCTGCAGGTAGACCTCGTACGGCTGGCCGGCGCCGCCGTACCGCTCCGGGAACGGCAGGCCGAGCAGCCCCGCCTTGCCGAGCGTGCCGAACACGTCCCGGGGGAACCGGCCCGCCTTCTCGTCGGCTGCCACCCGCGGCAGCAGCTCGGCGTCGCCGATCTCGCGGACCAGGTCGAGCAGGTCCGCGGCGTCCTCGGTGGGCAGCAGCCGGTCGACCGCCATCAGTGTTCCCGCGGCGGCAGCAGCGGCTCCCGGCGCAGCTCGGCCCGGGCGACCGAGCGCAGGTGCACCTCGTCCGGGCCGTCGAACAGGTGCATCGCGCGGTGCCAGGCATACATGGCCGCGAGCGGGGTGTCGTCGGAGACGCCGGCGCCGCCGTGCACCTGGATGGCCCGGTCGATGACCTTCGTCGCCGCCCGCGGGCAGGCCACCTTGGCCATCGAGACCAGGTTCCTGGCCGCCTTGTTGCCCTGCTCGTCGATCACCGCGCAGGCCTTCTGGCACAGCAGCCGGGCCTGGTCGATCTCCAGCCGGGACTCGGCCACCTGCTGCTGCAGCATGCCCTGGTCGGCCAGCGGGCCGCCGAACGCGACCCGCGAGTTCGCCCTGGCCACCATCATCGCCAGCGCCCGCTCGGCGGCACCCAGTGCCCGCATGCAGTGGTGGATCCGGCCCGGGCCGAGCCTGGCCTGCGCGGCGGCGAACCCGCCGCCCTCCTCGCCGAGCACGTTCGCCGCCGGCACCCGGACGCCGTCGAACCGGACCTCCGCGTGGCCGTGCTGGTCGTGCCGGCCCATCACCGGCAGGTCCCGCACGATCGTCACGCCCGGGGTGTCCACCGGCACCAGCACCATCGTCTGCTGCCGGTACGGCGCGGCGTCCGGGTCGGTCTTGCCCATCGTGATCAGCAACCGGCAGCGCGGGTCGAGCGCGCCGGAGGTCCACCACTTCCGCCCGGTGATCACGTACTCGTCGCCGTCGCGCTCGATCCGGGTGGTGATGTTGGTCGCGTCCGAGGAGGCCACGTCCGGCTCGGTCATCGCGAACCCGGACCGGATCGTGCCGGCCAGCAGCGGCTCCAGCCACTGCTGCTGCTGCGCCGGCGTGCCGAGCAGGTGCAGCAGCTCCATGTTGCCGGTGTCCGGGGCGGCGCAGTTGATCGCCTCCGGCGCGATCTCCAGGCTCCAGCCGGACAGCTCGGCGATCGGCGCGTATTCCAGCTGGGTCAGGCCGGACACGTCCGGCAGGAACAGGTTCCACAGCTCCCGCCGGCGGGCCTCGGCCTTGAGCTCCTCGACCACCGGCGGCACCGAGTGGTCCTCGGGACCGGCCTTGGCCCGGTAGGCGCGGTAGTCCGCCTCGGCCGGGAGCACCCGCTCCCGCATGAACTCGAGCATCCGGTCGTGGAGCTCGCGGGCGCGATCGGACGGGGGCGGCAGCACCGTGCTCATGGGGCCAACGTATCCGCTCCGGCGCCGTTCAGGAGCCCGGGATCTTCCGGAAATCCCAGCTGACGATCTTCTCCGGGACCACCTGTAGCCAGGCGTGCCGGCCGTCCGGCGTGTACGTGTCGACGCCGGCGTACTTGCGGGCGAACAGCCGCTCCGGCTCGGCCAGCTCGGGCACGTCGGCGTTGCCCCGCGGGACGTCGCCGACCGGCGTCGCGGTGCCGGAGATCTCCACGCCGCGCAGCTCGCCGTACGCGTCGCCGGTGTCGACCACGACCCCGACGCGCGGGTCACGGGTCAGGTCGGTCCAGCGCTGGCTGCGGACGAGCGAGGTCAGCCAGAGCGCGCGCCCGTCCCAGGCGAACCAGAGCGGCACCACGTGCGGCCGGCCGTCCGCGCCGACGGTGGCCACCCGGCAGGTCCGCTCCGCGGCCAGGAACGCGTCGACCTCCTCCGGAGTCATCGCGATCCGGCGCGCGCGCCGCTGCTCCC
>Ga0207643_10000200_pt1 | contig 41454 bp, 35 predicted proteins | sample KBSMisM62_FD_184313 | JGI IMG/M metagenome (GOLD analysis project Ga0207643, IMG submission 184313) | Miscanthus rhizosphere microbial communities from Kellogg Biological Station, Michigan, USA - KBS Miscanthus M6-2 (SPAdes) (version 2) | ecosystem: Host-associated > Plants > Roots >... | reverse complement strand
CCGCCCTCGTGCACAATGTCCGCGCCGATCGATTGGTTCGTCACGGTCATCTGCGCCCCGACGACGTGATTGCCCGAGATCGCGTCTGTCTGAGGGTCATCGGCCAGCGCCGCCAGCGCCCCCGCCGGCACGTCGACGACGGCGCCCGTGGCCAGGCGCTTCCGGACGGTCAACCCGTGACGTTCCGCCAGGTCGTTGACCTGCGCCTGCGTCGCGGTGATGATGACGTTCGCCCCTCGCTGATCCCCAGCACGGATCCGCTCGGCCAGATCGCTCGACAAGCGCGCGTGACGCTGTTCCTGCGCCGACGCGACGTCGGCGCACAGGAGGAAGACGGTCGCGGCAGTAAAGAGGACCGAGAACAGGCGGACAGTTCCGGAGATCGATGACGAGTAGTGCTTGGGCATGGCGGCGCCTTTTGCGAAAAGGGTTGTTACAGACGGATTGAGGGGGCTACGCCGAGCGACGCGCCCGACGCGGACGTGGAAAACGCCTGGGGCCTGAACCCCAGTGCCAACAACGACTCCACGAGCACGCGCTGCGAAACGCCAAGAGTGCGGATGGTCCGAAGCCGCCCATCGCGAATGCGGTTGTAAATGGTCCGACGCGAGACGCCGAGGAGGCCCGCCGCCTGATCGATGGTCACGCTGCGACCGAGTCTGGGTTCGAAGCTGGATGATTCAGTGGTGGGGGGGAAGCTGCCGGATTCAATCATGTATTGGCTCCTACGGGATTTCCCTTAGAGCAGCGTAGATGCCAACCTCGGCCCCTGATCGCACGGAATTCGTTAAGCTACTGACGCTGCACGGGTTTCTACTGATCGTGTGGTGGGCGATTGATGATGCCGATACGGCTCTTCGGGCAGGTCGTTGGCTGATTGCGCCGGCTGAGATTAACTCTGCGCAGAATATGCTGAGCCTTGCACGGATTGTTTTGATCGGCCAACAAGTTGGCCGGGGTGGCCAACATTGCCGATGAGTCGATCGCGCTTTCCCGGTGTCCTCGTCATGGGCGCCCTCTTCCTCGTGGCCGTCGTGTGGTGGCGAGGCTGTCCCGATTCATCCTCGCCATCGCAAAGCGGTTCGTCCGGGCCGGCGAATGAGACGCATCAGCGTGGCGGGGAAGTAGTAGCCTCGTCGCGATCGGAGCCGCGCTCGTTCAACCGTCTCGTGGCTGGTGATCAGACGTCCGATACCGTTTCAATGCTGACGCAGGGGCCGCTGGTCCGGATCAACCGGTCGACCTTCGAGCTGGAGCCGTGGCTGGCCGAACGCTGGGAATCGAGCGCCGACGGTCTCACCCACACCCTGCACCTCCGTCAGGGACTCACCTGGTCCGATGGGACGCCGCTCACCTCCGCCGACGTCCTGTTCTCGCTTCGGGCCGTCTACGATCCGACGGTCAAGAGCATCCTTGCCAGCAACCTGACAGTGGGCGGGCAGCCTATCGCGGCAACGACGCCGGATGACTCGACCGTCGTGTTGACCTACGCGGCCCCATCGGGTCCGGGTCTGCGGCTGCTGGACATGCTGCCGATCCTGCCGCGCCACAAGCTTGAAGGAGCACTATCGTCGGGGACCCTCGGGCAGGCTTGGGGAACAGCGACCAATCCGGGCGATATTGTCGGCACCGGCCCTTTCCTCCTCCGGGAGTATCAGCCGGGCCAGCGCATGGTCTTCGATCGGAACCCCCGGTACTGGCGGAAGGCTCCCGACGGTGGTCCACTCCCATACATCGATCGGCTGGTTATAGAGATGGTGCCCGATCAGAACGCGGAGCTCTTGCGGCTCCAATCGGGTGCGACCGATTTGACTCACGGCGAGCTTCGGTCCGACGACTACATCCCCCTTCGCCGCGCCGAGCAGGACGGCAAGGTGACGATGATCGAACTCGGCGTCGGGCCTGACCCCGACGGCTTCTGGTTCTGCCTCAAGCCGGAGAAGAAGGCGCGCGACCCCCGGTTTGCCTTCCTCAGCAAGCGCGAGTTCCGTCAGGCGATTTCGCACGCCGTCGATCGAGAACGATTCGCTCAGACTGTTTTTCTCGGTGAGGCCGTTCCCGTCTGGGGGCCGATCACGCCCGGCAATCGTCTGTGGTTCTCGCCGAACGTGCCGCGCTATCCCCACGATCAGGCACGCGCCCGCGCGCTGCTCAAGAGCATCGGCCTCGAGGACCGGAATGGCAACGGCGTGGTCGAGGACGAGAAGGGTACCGAAGCGCGCTTCACGGTGATCACTCAGCAGGGTATTGGGTACTACGAGCGCGGCAGCACGGTCCTTCGCGAACAGGCAGCCATGGTGGGCATTGCGCTCGACGTCGTGCCACTCGAGTTCTCGGCGATGATCACGCGGCTGCTCGCCTGCGACTACGACGCGATCTACTACAAGCCGACCACGACCGATCTCGACCCGGCCTCCAACCTGGACTACTGGCTCAGCTCGGGTGCTGCGCACCTGTGGAACATGCATCAAGAGACGCCCGCCACCGAATGGGAGAAGCAGATCGACACGTTGATGCACGAGCAGTCGACGACGATCGACTCCACGCGGCGGCAGCAAATCTTCGCCGAGGTGCAGAAGGTGCTCGCGGACAACGCGCCGGTGCTGTACTTTGCGTCGCCACGTATGTACTACGCGCACAGCCGCCGCATGCGCGGCGTGGTGCCGTCGGTCGTTCGTCCGTCCGTGCTGTGGAACGCCGACTCGCTGAGCGTGACGGGCCCTCGCTGATGGCGCGGTTTCTCGCCCGCAGGCTTCTTTTCGCCATCGTCCTCATCGCGATCACGTCCTCGTCGGCGCTCCTGCTGGCGCGCCTCGCGCCCGGAGACATGACCGCGCAGCTCGGACCGTTTGCATCACGGGTCGAGGTGCAGAGCACGCGCACGCGCTTCAATCTGGATCGAAGCCCGATGTCGCAGTGGTGGCTGTGGGTGGGGCGCGCGGTCCGTTTCGACTTCGGCGACTCCTTTCTCTACAACCGCCCCGTCGCGCCACTCGTGGCTCGCGCCGCGGCGAACACGGCGCTGCTCGGGGTCTTGTCACTGCTGATGGCGACGGTCGTCGGGCTGTCGCTCGGCATCTTCACGGGGGCGCGCTCTGGCGTGTTGCCGACGATCGTTCGTGGCGCATCGCTCGTGTGCGTGTCGCTGCCTCCGCTGATTACTTCGCTGGCCTTCGTCTTCCTTGCGGCGCGAACGGGCTGGCTTCCCGCTGGTGGCATGGTGTCGGCAACGGCCAGCGATCCGCGCTGGTCGACGTGGATCGCCGACGTCCTCTGGCATCTGCCGCTGCCTGTAATCGCGCTCTCGTTGCCGATGGCGGCAACCTTCGAGCGGCTGCAGTCGCAATCGATGGCGGAAGCCGTGCACCAGCCGTTCGTGATGGCGGCGATCGCGCGCGGCGTGCCCGCGCGGCGCGCGCTGTTGCGGCATGCCTGGCCATCGTCGCTGCGGCCGATCTGCGCGGTCTACGGGCTGGCGATCGGAGCACTGCTGTCGGGATCGTTCATCGTGGAGTTCGTGACCGCGTGGCCCGGCATTGGCCGCCTGACGTACGACGCACTGCGCGCGCGCGACGTCTACCTGGTTGCGGCGTGCGCGGCGACCGGAGCCGGGTTCCTCGCCATTGGGACAATGACAGGAGATCTGTTGCTGGCGGCGGCCGATCCACGGGTCAGGCAGGACCAGGCCGGATGAAACGCGCCGCGTGGTCGCTGCTCGTCGTGATCGCCTTCGCGGCGCTGGCCGCGCCGTGGCTCGCGCCCAATCCGCCCAATCGCCGATTCGACGATCTGCTCTATGCGCCACCGACACGCGTGCACATATTGCAGGATGGCGTGAACGCGCCATTCATCCACCCGTTGCGTCTCGTCAGCCGATTGGAGCGCCGCTTCGAGGTCGAGTCGCCACGACGCGTGACACTGCGATGGTTCACGGACGGCACGCTCGTCACCGCCGATGCGGATGCTGGTGCGCCACTGCTGCTCCTCGGCGCCGATGGCTACGGCCGCGACGTGTTCTCGCGTCTTCTCCATGGCGGGCGGGCAACGATGGCCGTCTCGCTGGTGTCGGCGCTGCTCGCAACGATGCTCGGCGCCCTGGTGGGCGGAGTCGCTGGCTACGTCGGCGGATGGTTTGACGGTGTGCTCTCGCGCGTCTCGGAATTCGTCCTTGTGCTGCCCGCGATCTACGTGGCCCTCGTCCTCCGCGCGGTGTTGCCGCTCGTGTTGCCGCCGTCCACCGTGTTCATGCTCCTCATCACGATCTTCACGCTGCTTGGCTGGCCGATTGTCGCTCGGGGCGTGCGCGCGATCGTCTCGGTCGAGAGAGAGCGCGAGTACGCGATGGCCGCCCGTGCCGCCGGCGCCAGCGGCAGCCGCGTGCTGTGGCGTCATCTGCTGCCGGCATCGCGAGGCTTCCTCAAGACGCAGGCTTCACTGCTCGTTCCGGCGTTCATGCTCGCCGAGGCGACGCTCTCGTACGTCGGTCTCGGATTTCCGAGCACTGTGCCGACGTGGGGAACGATGCTGCAGGATGCCTCGAACGTGGCGTTGCTGGGCGATGCGCCCTGGTCGCTGGCGCCCGCCGCGGGAATTTTCGCCGTCGTTCTTGGCGTCAACCTGCTTGCGCAGAGCGAAGGGCGGGCGCCAGTACAATTGGAGCCATGAAGCGTTTCACAGGCATCTACACGCCGATCATCACGCCCTTCCAGACTGACGACACGCTCGACGAAGCGGGACTCGTCAGCAACGTGCAGAGGTGGATGGGCACGTCGCTTACGGGGATAGTCGTACTCGGCTCGAATGGTGAGGCCGCTCAGCTCGACGACAACGAATGCGATCGCATCGTCGACCTGGTGCGCGAGCACATGCCCTCCGATCGTCCGCTTATCGCCGGGACCGGTCGCGAGTCCACGCGCGCGACGATCGAGGCGACGCGGCGCGCGGCAGCGGCCGGCGTCGATGCGGTGCTCGTCAGGACACCGTCATTCTTCAAGTCGCAGATGACGACGGACGTTTTTGTACGGCACTACACGGACGTTGCAGAGTCTTCGCCGATTCCTCTGCTGCTTTACAACGTCACGATGTTCACAGGTGTGAACCTGCAAGCTGATGCGGTCGAGCGCCTGGCCGTGCACCCGAACATCGTCGGGATCAAAGAGTCGGGAAGTGACATCGCTCAGATTGCCGAGTTCGTGTCGCACACGCCTGACGATTTCACGGTGCTCGCAGGCTCGGCGACGACGCTCGTGCATGCGCTGTGCGCGGGGTGCGACGGCGCAATCCTGGCGCTGGCGGCGCTCTTGCCCGATGCGTGCAACGAACTGCTGACGCTAGTTCGTCAGAGCCGGCTGGATGAGGCGCGAACTCTGCAGCGACAGTTGCTGCCGATCGCGAAGTCTGTCGGTGGAACTTATGGTGTACCGGGGTTGAAAGCTGCGTTACACTTACTAGGCTTTGCAGCCGGACGGCCGCGGCCGCCCCTTCGCTCAGTGACTCCTTCAATCGTCGATATCATCCGTGGTCAGTTGGGTGCACTTGGTGTGTTTGCCGATGTCGGCGAGTCTCGAGACTCGCTGCTCAGTGACGCCGCGACTCGCTGATCGCCGACACTATGCCACTACCCTCAACAGAACGCATTCTGCTCGGCCCCGGCCCGAGCCTCATTGCCCCGCGCGTCATGCGCGCGATGGCCGCACCGGTTCTCAGTCATCTCGATCCTGACTTCGTCCCGATGCTCGACGAGGTCCGCGCTTCTCTGCAGCGTGTGTTCCGCGCCGATGGCAAGGCATTCACAATCGCGACATCGGGCACCGGCACATCCGCCATGGAAGCGGCCGTGGCGAACGCCGTTGCCGACGGCTCACGTGGCGTGGTCATCGTGACCGGTTACTTCGGTGATCGTCTCGCGCAGATGTTCCAGCGATACGGATCGAAGGTGCGACGTATCGACGTGGAGTGGGGACGAGCCGTCGATCCGCAGCGGCTGCGCGACGAGTTGAAGCGCGACGGCGCTGACGTCATCGGCATGGTGCATGCGGAAACATCGACGGGCGTGCGAAATCCGGTCAAGGAGCTCGCCGCCATCGCCCGCGAGCATGGCGCGCTGACCATCGTCGACATGGTGACGTCGCTTGGCGGACAGGAGGTCGATCTCGCGGGATGGGGCGTCGACATCGCCTACTCGTGCACGCAGAAGTGCATCGGCGCGCCCTCGGGATTGGCACCGATCGCGGTGTCGGGACCGGCGCGCGAGCGCCTCGTTCCCTGCCGAAGTTTCTATCTCGATTTGAAGCTCCTCGAGGACTACTGGGTCGGGCGCAAGTACCACCACACCATGTCGAGCACGCTGATCTACGCATTGCGCGAAGCGTTGCTGATGGTCGAGGAGGAGGGACTTGCGGCACGGCAGGCGCGCCACGAGCGCAATCACCGCGCACTGGCGGCCGGCATCGAGGCGATGGGACTTTCACTGCTTCCGCCCGAGGCCGAGCGTCTGTGGACGCTCAACGCGGTGAGGTTGCCCGCCGGAGTGGACGAGGCCGCCGTGCGCCGCACGATGTTGACGAACTACAACATCGAGGTTGGTGCCGGGCTCGGGCCGCTCGCCGGGAAGGTCTGGCGCGTCGGGCTGATGGGTGCGAGCTCGACGCCGCAGACGTTGCTGCAGTTTCTCGCTGCGTGCGAAGGCGCGTTGGCGACGCACGGGCATCACGTGCCCGAAGGTGCGGGCGTGGCGGCGGCATCGGCGTCGCTGCGCGCGGCGCTCGTCACGGCGTAAGCGCTACTGCCGGGGCGTAGCGAGCGCTACGCCGGGCGCCAGAAAGACAGTCGACTAGCCAGGGCACTCTGGCGAATGCTCAGGGCAGACTCTGGGCGGTTCGACTTCGGTCCTGCTCATGCTGTTGCGATCGGTCACGAACGTGGTGGTGTGTTAGTGGCGACTGTCCGCCTGCCTCGTCGTCCGTTGCGAGCGCTCGCGAGTGTTGCCGCCTTCGGCTTCGGCCTGATTTCCTACGTCTATCTCACACTTCCGGACGTGCGGCCGCTTGCGACGACCAACCCGGCATCCACGGCATTTATGAGACTGCGCGAGCAGGAGGCTGCCGCCGACGGACTGAAGCCGCGCCTGGTCTACCGTTGGGTTCCGTATTCGCGAATCTCACCCAACTTGAAACGTGCGGTGCTGGTCGCCGAAGACAGCGCTTTCTGGGATCACGAGGGGATCGACGTCCACGAGATCAGGAAGTCGATCAGCGACAGTTTTGCGCGACGGCAGGTGCCGCGCGGCGCCAGCACGATCACGCAGCAGCTCGCCAAGAATCTCTACCTCTCTCCGTCCTACGATCCGCTCAGGAAAGTCAAAGAGCTGATCATCACGCGCCGCCTTGAGGTGGCGCTGACCAAGACGCGCATCTTCGAGCTCTACCTCAACGTCATCGAGTGGGGTGACCGTGTCTGGGGCGCGGAAGCGGCGGCTCGAACGTACTTTGATATTCCCGCCGCCGGACTTTCCCGGCAGCAATCCGCGCTCCTCGCGGGCGCGATCGTCAACCCGCGCCTTCTGACGCCGGCTCGACCGACGCGACGGCTGCTCCGCCGCCAGCAGATCATCCTCGCCCGAATGGGACGGGGCGTCGATCGATCTGCGCCGCCGGTCGCGGCCACGCCCGACCCACGATTTCCATTGACGGTTGACGAGGAAGAGGCACAGGAGGGGGAGGAGAAGGACGCTCCGGCAGAGCCGGCGCCAGCTCCTCCGGTGGACGAAATCCCTCCGGCGTGAGCGTGCAGTTACAGAAATTTCGCTGAGCGGCGCAGGAATGCGCACGGCTCACTGAAGGTTGCAACGGTTGGCGCCGACAAATGTGATTGCTCCAATGATCGATTACACCGAGCACGTCCGGCGGCTCATGTCCGACATCGTTCTGCGCGTTCCACGGTTGTCGTTTCTCGACATGAACCGCGTCCTGGTGTTCGCGCGCTCGGGTCGTACCGACCGCGAAGGGCCGTACGCGACGTGCCATTGCGTGTGCCTCCCTGCGAGCGACCCTGGTTATTACTTCTGGCGAGATCAGGCGACGGGTGCCCTGACGCGGCGGTCGGAGTGGTTCGTCACGAAATCGCCCGACGTACGCGTCGGCACGGCTCAGATCGACTACATGGTGTCGTTCACGCTCCCGCGATTTTGCGATCAGCGGCGCGTCAGCGCCCGTAAGCGTGCGCGTTATCGCGGGCATCCGGAGTGGATGGCGAAGCTGGACACGATCATCCACGAGCTCTACCACATCGATCCGCACCAGCCTGGAATCCGCCGCATCGAACGGGCGGACGGGACGCCGTCCAGCAAGTGTCATAGCCCTGCGTTCTTCCAGGACGTGGTCGAGATGGTGACGCAATACCTGACCAGCGGGCCCGATCCCGATAACCTCGAGTTTCTTCGCTACGACTTCGCAGGTCTGACTGCGCGCTACGGCGGAGTGGTTGCTACGACCTTCAAAGGCTCGTCGTATCCGCGGCGATACATGGAGGTCGTGCGGCCGCAACCGGAGACGGCCGGTCATGAGTGTCCGGTGGAACCGCTCGATCTGCCCCGTGTGCTGACGCACTTCACAGAAGAGGACCTGGTGATCCGGCGATTCCGAGACGAGACCGCTTCGTCCCTCGGTCGCAAGGGCAAGGTCCGCGCCGCGTAAGCGCTAGCCCGAACCACTCACGCGTCGCGCCCCGATCCATCGCGACGACCAATAGCCGCTCTCGTAGCTTTCCACTCGTACGACGCCGCGCGAGCTGGGCGCATGCACGAACGCGCCTGCGCCGAGCGCAATGCCGACGTGCGACGGACCACGGGCCACCGTCTCGAAAAAAATGAGATCCCCGGGCTGAATCTCATCCCGTTTCACGCGTTTCCCCTCGTCGTACTGTTTACGCGTTTCGCGGGGAAGCGATGTGCCATGCTGCGCAAACACCCACTGGACGAACCCGCTGCAGTCAAAACCTCGCGTCGGCTCGCTGCCTCCGTTTAAGTACGGTGTCCCGCGAAGGGCAAGCGCCGTCGCAAGCAGCGCCGATGCTGCGGGTGGAACTCCGGCGGGTGACGCAGGTTCCGGAGATGCCGGCGGCGCAGGTGCTCCAGGAAAGGGCTGGGGTCTCGGCACACGGCCACCGCTCGCACACCCTCCCAGGACCGCCGACGTCAGGAGCAGCGGGATCAGCCAGAGGGCCCGTTTCGCCATGCTCCTGACAGTGTATCGTCGTAACTCTCTCGTTGCTTGGAGTTTATGGTGTCGGAACCTTGACAGTTCTTGCGAGCCTCCTGCATCATTGGTTCCAGATATGCAGCAGGCGCTTCTCCTAAATGCGACGTTCGAGCCGCTGAAGGTCGTTGACTGGCAGAAGGCGATTACGCTGTGGTGCCAGGGCAAGGTGGAGGTTATCGCCCATCACGACCGTGAAGTGCACTCGGTCAAGTTCACCTTCAAGCTCCCTTCGGTCATCCGGCTGCTTCGATTCGTCAAGATCAAGCGCCGGTTCGACTATGTGCCGTTTTCAAGGGCCAATATCTACTCACGCGACCGCTACACCTGTCAGTACTGCAACGGAGTGTTCCCAACGGCGGACCTGACGTTCGATCACGTGGTTCCCGTTGCCCAGGGCGGCCGTAAGGACTGGGAGAACATTGTGACCTGCTGCATCGGATGCAACCGCCTCAAGGGTGGGCGGACACCGGCTGAGGCGGGTATGAAGCTATTGCGGCATCCCAGGCGGCCCGATTCAGCACCCGCGATTCGCATCACGGTGGGGCTCCGTGACGCGCCGGAGAGTTGGCGAGACTACCTGTATTGGAACGTCGAGTTAGACGATACCTAGGAGGGAAGTGCGGCCCACCATCGCGTCTGTTACCCCCCTGCACGCCGTCGAAGGCGGGCGCATTACCCTGAGAGGCTCCGGCTTTCCCGTTGATGCGATCCCCGAAGTGACTGTAGGCGGTCAGCGCGCGCTCGTTGCGTTCGCGTCGAGCTCGCGCCTGGTCGTTACCGTACCGCCCGATGTGGAACCCGGGGCCGCGGCGATCCGCATCGAAGACCTGCCCGGCTCGACCGCTTACGTGTCCGTTGGTGGCTCATGGGCGACGGGGCTGCATCAAGTCGACAACCCCGTCTTCGACGGTGAGGGCAATCTCTTCGTCACCTACAGCGGATCGCGCGGTCAGGAATCGCCTGTATCCATCTTTCGCGTCACGCCTTCGGGCACTCGCGAGCCATTCGTGTCGGGCATCGTCAATGCGACGTCGATGGCCATCGGTCCCGACGGACAGCTGTATGTTTCGAGTCGATTCGAAGGTGCCGTCTATCGCGTGTCGACGGAGGGGAAGCACGAGCTCATCGCATCAGAGCTGGGCGTCGCGTGCGGCCTGGCATTCGATCGCGACGGCGCGCTCTACGTCGGCGACCGATCGGGCACGATTTTTCGTGTTCGCGACAATCGGGCCGAGCCGTTTGCCACGCTGCCGCCCAGTGTCGCGGCATTCCACCTCGCGATCAGCCCAACTGGAGAGCTCTTCGCCAGTGGTCCGACGCTCTCGACGTACGATCACGTCTATCGGATTGGATCGGACGGCAAGGTTCGATCGGTCCCGGCGACGTTCGGGCGGCCACAGGGACTTGCGTTCTCGCCAGGCGAAGGCGTGCTGCACATCGTCGACTCGCTGGCGGGTCGCAGCGGGCTGTATCGGCTCGCCGATCTCGACGGCGAGCCGGAGTTACTCGTGGCCGGCTGCGGATTCATCGGCGTGGCGTTCGGCCAGTCCGGTGAAATGGCCGTTGCCTCCAACGACACGACGTATCGTTTCGATTCGTAAGAATGACACCGGGTGTCACTTCCCTTGGCTTTCGGCGGGAAATGACACCCGGTGTCTTTATCCTTATCCAGACTATCGCGTGACGTGAAAGACGTACACGGCGCCGGCTTCATCGACCGAGTTGTCGCTCTGCTTTCCACCTTCGCCGCGACCGCCCCCGTCCTCACCGCGCGCGCTGATGACCAGCGTTCTGCCGCTGCGGTCGAGGGCCAGAGAGCTCCCGAACTCGTCGTACGCCTCGGTGTTCGATCCTTTGATGTACGCCTGCTGCTGCCACGTTGTCCCGGTACGGACAAACAAGTAGGCCGCGCCGGCCTCGTTCGCCGAATCGTCCTTCTGGTTGCCGTTGATGCCGGTCGCATTGCTGTCCTCGAGTGATGCGCCAATGGCCGCCACGTTTCCATCGCCGCTCAACGCGAGACGCGAGCCAAACCAGTCGTTGAAGCCTGTGTTCGACGCCTTGAGAAATGCCTGCTGCGACCAGGTCGTGCCGCTGCGCACGAACACGTACGCTGCGCCAGCCGACACGTCTTCCTTCTGATCGTTGTCGCATCCCGGCGGGTTGACGCCGGTCGCGCTGCAGTCTTCGTCCAGCGATCCCACGAGCAGCGTGCTGCCATCGTCACTCAGCGCAACCTCAACGCCGAACGAGTCCTGGGCTTCGCCGTTCGAGGGTTTGATGTAGGCCTGCTGCGACCAGTCGGCACCTGTGCGCGTGAACACATATGCGGCGCCCGATCCGTTGGCCTTGTTGTCTATCGGGCCGTTGATCGTGCGGGCCGAGCCGTCCTCATCGAAGGCACCGACGGCCAGCGTGTTGCCATCGGCCGTCAACGCCACGGAGTAGCCGAACATGTCGCCGGCATCGATGTCAGAGGGCTTTACGTACGCCTGCTGCGACCAGGTCGTGCCGCTGCGAGTGAAGACGTACACGGCGCCTGCCGACGCTTTCGAGTTGTCGGCCTGATTGCTGTTGATGCCGGTCGCGGCGCTGTCTTCCGTCAGTGCACCGACTGCCAGCGTGTTTCCGTCTGCGTTCAACGCAATCGAGAAACCGAACTGGTCACCGTCGCCGAAGGCGTCGGCGGTTCCGGCCTCGCCCGTATTCGAAGCCTTGATGTACGCCTGCTGCGTCCAGGTCGTGCCACGCCTGGTGAAGGTGTACACAGCGCCGGCCTGCGGAATCGACTCGTCTTTCTGGTTGCCGTTGATCCCTTTCGCGTTGCTGGACTCCCAGAACGCCGAGACCGCCATCGTGTTCCCATCAGCGCTCAACGATACGGCATGACCGAACTCGGCGCTCGACCGTGGGTTGGATGCTTTGACGTACGCCTGTTGAATCCAGTGCTCGCCCTTGCGCGTGAAGACATAGACGGCGCCAGCATCGAAGACCGAGTTGTCTTTCTGGTTGCCGTTGATGCCAGGTGAAGCGCTGGCCTCGTGCGGTGCGCCGATCGCAAGCGTCATCCCGTCAGCGCTGATTGCTACGCCCTGGCCGGTGTGGCCCTGGAGCACGCCGCCACATCCGAAATGATCGGCGGCATCAGGATTCGACGCTTTGAGGTACGAGGTCTGCGTGACCTGTGTAGGAGTAGACGAAGGGCCGGACTGCGCATAGAGATGGATCGCCACGCCCGCCAGCCCGATCAGGGCGACCAGCGCTCCAGTTCCGCGTCTCATCGCCTGACTCGTTATGGATTGCCGACGGTGCCCTTTGGTCCCTCCGGTGCTTTCTCACCGAAGTTCGCGGTGCGGTAGATCTCCTTGCCCGTATCCACCGAGACGATGTTGGCGCGCTCGGTGAGGTTGAGATAAGGGGCCCCGCTCTTCAGCCGGCGGCCGATGAAGGTGAGCTTCATCCCCGGTTTGATCGTAGACGGCGTCCAGCCGAACTGCTTGATTAACTGTTGCGGCCCGCCGAGCTCAGCCTGCCAGCGCACGGTCTTCCCGCCTTCGACAGCGTCGAAGACGATGCGCGCGTGCGGGTTGACCATCTGAACGTCGACGACGGTACCCGAGACGGTCACGACTTCCTGGTTGTAACGGTCGGCATCCCCGTGATGCGCGCCAGCTTGGCTCGACCAGAAGAGTACGCCGATAGTCACCGACATTGCGATGAGTAGCGTTCGATTCATATGGTCTCCCGACCTTCCCCCGTTTCCCCTCTCTATGGGGCACTCTGCGACAATTTGTCACTGTGGCGCTGGCCTGTCAAATGGCCATGTGTTTACGGTCATGGCCTGATCCGGCCGCTTCCCGGGTTCCTTTCGTCTAACCGTCCATCATGTACGCAATGATCGATGATTTCCGCAGAGATCTGGCCCATGGGGCGCGATTGCTGCGGCGGAATCCCGGGTTTGCGGCAGTCGTCCTGGCCACGCTGACGCTCTCGATCGCCGCCACAGTCACCGTCTTCAGCATCGTCGATGCCTGGCTGTTCAGGCCGCTGAATTTCCCCGAGCCTGACAGACTGGTGATCGCGTTTGGCGCGACTCTGGATCGGCCTTCGGAGCCCGCAGTGTGGATGCCGTATCGCGCTTACCTGGGGTGGAAAGAACAGAGCCGCTCGTTTTCGTCGATCTCCGCTGCGTTCTTCAATAGCGTCACGGTCACGACTGCGACCGATGCTCGATCGGCGCTCGGGCTCGAGGTCTCGCCAGACTTCTTCGAAACCTTTGGCGTCCCTCCTCTTCTCGGCCGCACGTTGCAGCCCTCTGATGTATCCGGACCGCGCGTCGTGGTGTTGAGCCACGGCTTCTGGCTTCGGCAGTTCGGCGGCTCGCCTTCGGTCGTCGGGACGACGGTCACGCTGAGCGACGTCCCCTACGAAGTGATCGGCGTCATGCCGCGGGGTTTCGATCTTCGTATTCTCGACCGGCCCGAGGGTCTGGAATTCTGGACGCCCTTCAGAGCCGGCGATTCACGCTACGCGGCAGGCACCATGAGCCCGGTTGCCATCATCGGACGACTGAAGAACGGGCTCACCATCGAGGCCTCCCGATCGGAGGTCGCCGCCATTACACGCACGATCGAGTCGGGGTACCAGATCAACTTCAACCAGTTCGTCGTGAACGTGAGCTCGCTGCAGGAGGACAACTCGCGCACTGTGCGCTCAACGCTTCTTACCGTCTCCGCCGCCGTGTTCTGTCTGCTGCTGATCGCAGCAATGAACGTCGGGGCGCTCACACTGGGCCGCGGGATCGGACGTATGCGCGAAGCGGCGATACGCGCTGCGCTCGGCTCCGCCCGCGCGCGGCTCGTGCGTCAGTACCTGGCTGAGAGCCTCCTCGTCTCCGTGATTGGCGGGATGTGCGGCGTTGCGCTTGCGCTCGCCGCCACCAGGCTGTTCATCGCGTGGAATCCACTGGGCACGCTGCCGGCCAACGTGATCCAGTTGGACCTGCGCGTGCTCGGCATCGCCGCTGCAGCGACGTTGGTGACGACGATCGTTTGCGGATTGGTTCCGGCACTCCGCGTGTCATCGGCCAACCCGCAGGACGCACTGGTCGCCGGCGGGGAACGAGGCGCCGTGACTCGGCCGAGTGAGCGCGCCCAGACCGCCCTGCTCGTGGGTCAGATGGCGATGTCGATCGTCGTGCTCGTGGCTGCGACGCTGCTGACGCGCACGTTCATTCGCCTCAATAACGAGCCTCTAGGCTTCGATTCATCCAATCTCTGGGTCGCGTCGGTCACGCTCCCGAAGGACCCGTTCGACACGGCGGATGAGCGCAACACGTTCTATCGTCAGTTGGATGAACGCCTGCGCGCGGTCCCTGGCGTGGAGGCGGTTGCCGCAAGCACGTCACCGGCTTTGAATAGTGGCCCGCCGGTCACGGTCAACACGGGCCCGGACGATTCGCCCGACGCGCCGCGTTTCAGCGCTCAGGATGTGACGACCGGGTTCTTCGCAGGCCTCGACGTTCCGCTCGTTGCCGGGCGGTTGTTCGATGCGAAAGACGCGGCAGCCGGGGCGCCGGTGGTGATCTTCAACGCGCGCGCTGCGCAACAGCTCTTTGGTGGACCGGCAGCAGCCATCGGCCAGCACGTCCGGCTTGGCCCCGGACCATGGCGCGAAGTCGTCGGTGTCGTCGGAAATGTGCGGTCGTCGTTCTTCAACACGCTCGAGTGGCGGACCGATCCAATTCTGTATCGGCCGGCGGCGCAAGCGTTCGCGACTGTCGACGATCCATCGGCGGCGGGCTTTGGCTTCAGCCTCCACGTCCGCGCGAGCCGTCCGCTCACGCTGACTGAGGTTCGAGATGCGGCCCACCTGGTGAGCTCACGCGCGCAGGTAACGGAGATGCAGCGAGTCACCGATGCGATCGGTGTCGCGACGCGGCAGCCCGCGCTCAGGATGACGCTTCTGTTCGGGTTTTCGATGGCGAGCCTGTTCCTTGCGGCCATCGGCGTGTACGGCGTCGTATCACAGGCCGTTGCCTATCGTCTTCGGGAAGTCGCGATCCGCGTCGCCATCGGCGCGTCGCCGCTTGGCATCATCACAACGATGACACGCGGAGCCGTCGTAACCGGTATCGCAGGACTCGGTGTTGGCCTGGTCGCCGCGTTCACGCTGAGCAGTACGCTCGAAGCGCTGTTGTACGGTGTGCGGCCGCGGGATGTCCTCTCGTTTGCCGTCGCGAGCGCGGCGCTGCTGCTGGTGACGCTTCTTGCCGCGGTGATTCCAGCATGGCGAGCGGTCCGAGTCGATCCGGCGAGCCTGCTGCGCGCGGAATGAGGATGAACCAAGGCCACGGAGACGATTGTTTTCGCCATTTGCCGCGGCTGGTGCTAGAGTGCGCCCGGACGGGGAATCCTCGAGCGCGGAAGGACTGGCATGAAAGAAGGGGCCGCTCTCGTAGCGCTGCTCTTGGTGGCGACCTTGGCGGTAGAGGCTCAAAACGCTTCGATCTGGAGCGGGGTGTTCACGGCGGAACAGGCGAAGCGCGGAAACGACGCGTATCAGGCCAGTTGCGCGGCCTGCCACGGAAGCGACCTTCACGCAACGGATCCCGAGGCGGCGGATCTCACCGGCCCCGCTATTCGCGCCAAGTGGAACGGCAAGACTCTGCAGGATCGTTTCGAGACCATACGCGATACGATGCCGCCGGGAAATGCGAATACTCTCGGCGACAAGGCCTACTTGGACATCCTGGCGTTCATTCTTCAGTCCAACGAGTTTCCAGCAGGGAATCAGGAGTTAGTACCCGAGACGGCGAAGGCGATCGTGTTCGCGCCGAAGCCCTGAGACAGCTAGCGCGTTATCACCATCAAGGAGAAGGCCATGAGCAGTAATCCCACAGGGCCGAATCCCGTCAGCCGGAGACGCTTCCTCAAGACGACCGTTGCCAACGGCACGGCGGGTATTGCCGCTGCGGCAGCGGTTGGCCTGCACTCGAAGGAGGCCGAGGCAGCCGAGATCAAATGGGATCGGACAGCGGATGTCGTGGTGGTTGGTGCAGGAGTCTCCGGGCTCGCGTGCGCCTGCGCGGCAAGTGATACCGGCGCCTCCGTGATCATGATCGAAGAGAACTTCGACATCGGCGGCCGCGGCATCATGAGTGGTGGCAGCATTCAGCTTGGCGGCGGCCACAGCCTTCAGAAGAAATACGGCACCGTCGACTCGGCCGACATGATCTTCGCGGACTGGACGCGGCACGATCACCACGCCTCGCGTTACAGCGATCGCGATATCGTCCGTAAGTTCGCCGACGAGAACGCGGCGACGTTCGAGTTCCTGCTGGCCCACGGCGTGCAGTTCACCGGCCGCGAAGAAGGTGGAAGCGGAGCGTCAACGAACGCCGGCCGGACGTACCAGACGGTGGAATGGCACATCCCCAGTCAACTCGTCGCCCCTCATCGCGGCCGGAACGGGTCGGGACTCGTACGCAGGCTCGAGGAAAGCGCGCGCAAAGCGGGCGTGCAGATCCTGCTCAAACATTCGATGACGAAGATCATTCGTGAGGGCCCTCTCTCGGGGCGCGTGCTCGGAGTCACCGCGCGAACTGGGGGTAAGGACATCAACGTCCGGGCGAAGAAGGGCGTCTACGTCGGCACCGGTGGAAACTGTGGCAACGTGAACTTCCGCCGGACGTTCGACCCTCGGCTCACCGAGGAATACCAGCAGGCCTGCGCTCCATACGCGCGTCAGAGCGGCGACGCGGAAGTGCTGGCAATGGCGATCGGAGCGTCACTCTGGGCGACGGCGCTGCAGACATCCGAGAGCGGCGCCGCGATCACCAAGACGGCACACATCGGGTGCCAGTGGGGCTACGGTCAGCTCGTCATCGAAACCGACAGCCCGATCTTTCATCTCGCCCGCGCAACCGGACTCACCGTGTCGAGCTGGCAGGACGTCATCATGGTGAACCAGGCCGGCAAGCGGTTCTGGAACGAGCTCGATGGAAGCTACAACTTCATCGCGGCCGCGATGGCCTACAGCGGAGATCCAAACAAGTTGAACGGCGGCGGCCCCATCTGGCCCATCTTCGACGCCGATGCTGTAGTCCGCGAGAGATGGAATCCAGTGCCGCCGAACGTGGACCCGCTCTACTTCGCGAGTGGCTCGACATTGAAGGAGCTGGCCGCCAACATCAATAACCCGTACCAGAAGCGGCCGATGCCGGGAACTGTACTGCAGGAGACTGTCGAACGGTACAACTCGTTCGTCACCGCTGGCGTCGACAGCGACTTCAAGAAGCCGAAGCCGGGGTTCAAGATCGAGAAGCCGCCGTTCTATGCGGCATGGGCGACTCCGATCCTTCACGATTCGCTGACCGGTCTCAGGGTCAACGCCGATCAGCAGGTGATCGATATCTTCGGCAAAGTCATCCCGGGTCTCTACACCGGTGGAGAATCCATGGGCGGGCTGGCCCAGCACGGCCTGGGTAGAGACCTCGTCTCCGGTCGCCTGGCTGGACTTCACGCCGGCAAATCGTCGCCGAGCTCGACGTAAGTCGTCGGCGTTGCGATTTCGTTTGCGAGGACGATCGCATGAGCGAGGGCCACATCGAGCGCGCGCGCGAAGATCTGCGCGTGCACCCGATCACTGTCGAATTGAGCCGCTCGCTCGATGCGGAGGTCGATGCCGGCACCGAGATCGTCTTGAAAGTGAAAGTGTCATGTGCTCACGGGTGTGACCTGCGCGAACAGGTGATCGACGTCGTCGCGCCCGATGGTGCCGTCGTGGGCAGCGGTCGACTCGTCGAGTTCTCCGAGAACGTCAACGAGACCGCGGAATTCGCGTTCATGGCACCCGAAGAAGTGGGCGAGTATGCGTGGACAGTCGTGTTCGCCAAGCACGACCTCGAAGACGTCGCGCACCAGGAAGGCGTGCTTCCGATTACGGTCAGGACACTGGCTCACGACACCAGCCTGGCCGTGTGGAGCGTGCCTTCGCCAATTGTGATCGATCATCCGTTTCGCATTCAGGTTGGGGCAACGTGCTCGTCGGGATGCAATCTCAGTGGCAAAGAGATCCAGATCCTCGACGAAACAGGCGCCAGCATCGCGCAGGCAACGCTCGGCGAAACCCCGTGGGACGGAACCCGAGCGCTCTACTGGACGGCCGTCGACCTTGTTGCCCCTGCCACGGAGGGTCCGACGACGCGATCGGTTGCGTTCGCGCCGGCGGAATTGCGGCTGCCTCATGGCGGGACATCGGCCCGGTTCGGATTCGAAACAGTCAAGCCGCCGCGGTATTCAGTTGCTGTCAAGGTCCTTCAGAAGGATGCGGGCACCCCTGTCGAGGACGCCCAGGTTCGCCTCGGCGTGTACTTCGCCTATTCCGACTCGAACGGCGTTGCGAAAGTCGCGATGCCGGAGGGCATTTACAGCCTGGATGTACTCAAAACAGGTTTTGAGGCACCTTCACGCGTTCTTGACGTTTGCGATGACGTCACCGTCGAAGTGGAAGTCGCTGTCATCTCGCCTGAAAATCCCGACGCGTACTGGCTGTTCGATCCAACGAAGCACACGTGAGGCGTTTCATGTCGAGCCCTCGGTCTCTTGCAACGTGGTCTGAGATGCGCGTGCATGTGCGAGCAGCAATGGCGTGCGGTGTGATGCTCGTGTGTGGTGTATCTGCATCTGCCGGGATCACCGTGCTCGCTCAGGGCAACAGCGATGCGGCCGGCGATCCCTCTCGAGGCAAAGCGCTCTACGACGGCAAGGGTGCATGCGCCACCTGTCACCGGGTGAACGGATTGGGGTCACGCCTCGGTCCCGACCTCAGTGACGTCGGCCAGCTTCGGCGAGCCGTCGATCTGGAGCGCTCACTGCTCGAGCCTGACGCAGAAGTCCTCGGCAACAACCGCTTCTACCACGTCACGACGAAAGACGGCGCGACGACGACCGGACGGCTCCTGAACCTCGACACGTTCACCGTGCAGATGCTCGACTCGAAGGAACGGCTGCGATCGTTTGTGAAGTCGGATCTGCGCGACCACGGGTTTGCCGACAAATCGCCGATGCCGTCGTACAAAACGTTGAGCGCGCAGGAACTTGCCGACGTCGTGAGCTACCTCATGTCGTTGAAGGGACAGGCTAACCCATGAAGCATCTCGCGACGCTCGTCTCGGTTGCCGTGTTCGGGGTCTCGCTGTTGGCGCAGGATGTCACCTTCGACCGCATCATGCGCCCCGACAAAGAGCCGCAGAACTGGCTCTCCTACTCCGGCACGGTCCAGAACCAGCGATACAGTCAGCTGACGCAGATCACACCTGCGAACGTCAAGAATCTCGAGTTGCAGTGGATCTGGCAAGCCAGGTCGCTCGAGAAATTCGAATCCACGGCGCTGGCCGTCGACGGCGTGTTGTACACCGTGCAGGGACCACCCGTCGGGGGCGTCTATCAAGTCGTCGCGCTCGACGGCGTCACCGGCCGTCCGTATTGGACGACGGAGTATCGTGCCGGCATGGACGCCGGTCCGTGCTGCGGGCGCGTGAGCCGCGGACTCGCGATTCTCGGCGACACGCTGTACCTCGGGACCATCGACGCGCACCTGCTCGCGATCGACGCCAAGACCGGCCGGATCCTCTGGAACGTCGAGGCCGCCAGGGCCGTGGACAAGTACTCGATCACGCACGCGCCGCTCGTCCTCAAGGACAAGATCATCGTCGGCGTGGCGGGCGGGGATCGCGGCATACGTGCGTTCATCGCCGCCTTCGACGCGAGAACCGGAAAAGAGTTGTGGCGCTTCTACACGATCCCCGGACCCGGCGAGCCCGGGAACGAGTCGTGGTCAGGCGACTCGTGGAAGACCGGCGGAGCCGCGGTCTGGAACAGCGGGGCGTACGACGCCGAGGCGAACCTCGTGTACTTCGGCACAGGGAACCCGTGGCCCGACCGCGACGGCGGCGTGCGGCTTGGTGACAATCTGTACAGCGATAGTGTCGTTGCGCTCGATCCCGACACGGGAAAACTGAAGTGGCACTATCAGTTCACGCCGCACGATCAGATGGACTACGACTCCACGCAGGTGCCGATCCTCGCCGATCTGCAGTGGCAGGGGCGGCCCCGCAAGGTGATGTTGTGGGCGAACCGGAACGGCGTCGCCTACGTGCTCGATCGTCTCAGCGGCGAGTTCCTGCTGGGGAGACCGTTCGTGCGAGTCAACTGGATCGATGGCTTCGACAAGAACGGGCGTCCGCAGCGTGTGCCCGGCAAGGAGCCAACTCCCCAGGGCGAACTGATCATGCCGACGATCCTCGGCGCGACGAACTGGGCGCCGGCATCGTTCAGTCCGAGAACCGGTCTGTTTTATGTGTCGGTGTGGGAGAACACCGGCACGATCGCGGTATCGGGCGGCGGACGGGGCGGGCCGCCGCGGCTCGTTGCCGGGACAGGCGGGACGCCCATGGGTCAATCCACGTTGACTCCGAACACCAAGAAAGAGGACGAAGGATTCGGCGCCGTGCGCGCGTTCGATCCCCACACGCTCGACAAAAAGTGGGAATTCAAGATGAACGACATCACCTGGGCCGGTGTTCTGACCACGGCGTCCGATCTCGTGTTCAGCGGCGGCAAAGAGGGCTACTTCTTCGCCCTCGACGCGCGTAGCGGTGATCTGCTGTGGAAGATCGCGCTCGGCGGCCAGGTCAACAGCGGACCGATGACCTACGCGGTGAACGGCAGGCAGTACATCACCGTCACCGCGGGCAACTCGCTGTTCGCATTCGCGCTACGACAGTAGCCGGCCGGCAAATCCGGCCGGTCCCTATTGTTTCTTTCCGCCCATTTGTACCTCGAAGCCGTCGGGGTCCGGGACGTGGAAACTGCCTTCAGTCACTCGGATATTCAATCCGCGTTTCTTCAACTCCGCTTCGACCGCTGGCTTGACCGACTTGTCGGTGTCCCAGTTGGCGAGTGTGTACGCGATGTGATCGACACCGGCCTTGCCGCCCGGGCGGCTGCTGGCGTTGCGTGGAATGAGGATGTTGTCGCCGAACGTCAAGCGGCACTGCGTCTTTCCATCATCCTCCGAGATCTTCATTCCCAACAGGCCAGCGTAGAAGTCGCGAGTCTTCGTGTAATCGGCGACCTGCATCGAAACGTGGTTGATGGAGATGGCGTTGGCTGGCGCAGCGGCCTGCGCTGTCGTGGCGGTTGATGTCGCCGCCGCTGCCGCTGCCAGGGTTCGAATGAGGTGACGGCGGGTCACTTTTCCGTGTTCGTACTCCTCGAGCAACCTGCTGATGATGTGCTCCATGGCTCATTCTCCTTGTGTCCGAAGCAAGCCGAGTTGACGGAGCGACGTTGACCTTTGCCTTGAACGTCAGCGAGCGAACTATTCAACGATGATCTGAGCGTATGCCCACGGGTGCTCCTTGCAGATATAGACGTAGGTGCCGGGTCGATCGAATTTCACGCCGGCGACACCCGCCGGATCGATTGGGCCAGTAGACCATGAACCATCTTCGGCGACAGCCGAGTGGATCATGGTGCCGTTGTTGCGCCATGTGACTGTCGTGCCCGCCGCAACTTTCGTACGGTAGGGGGCGAACTGGTACTCGTCGGTCATGAAGCGTGCGCCTGTGAACGCGTTGTCGCGCTGGAGCGCCGCCGTCTCAATCTGCCTCGTCTCCATGACCTGCCCCGTGATGCGCTCCGGCTCGCGCGGGGATGGTGGCGCCGGTCGTGGCGGCAGAGTGCCCCCGAGCTTGAACGCCCAGACATTCGTGCTCGTGACGAGCGACACGAACTGCTCGCCATCGATGTCGAACGACGCTGCCGGCCCGCCGGCGGGAGCGCCGGTCTGGAACTGCCACACGATTTCTCCCGTCCTGGCATCGTGCGCGTTGAAATGTCCGTCCGGGGCCGCATGAAACAGCAAACCACCCGCCGTCGTCAGCACGCCGCTCGGGCGGCCGGCCCCGGGCGCGAACTCGCGGCGCCAGACGATCTTGTGCGTCTCGCCGTCGATCGCCGCCATCACGAATGTCTCGAGCCGATCGATCCCCGGTACGCGATTGCTGAAGGCGGTGCTGAAGAAGTAGCCGTCTTCGGCCCGGCGCAGCCAGCGGAGCGAACGTTCGCCGACGGCATAGAAGTATTTCGTCTGTTGGCTGTACGACATCGGTGCGACGCGCATCCCGTAGTACGGCATCAACACGTTCGGCTTGTCGATCGACACGGCCTGGTAGTAGCAGCCCACCTCGAAGCTTTTCGGGATGGGCTGTGTCTTCCGCCACCATTCGCAGTCGGGGAGGACGCCTTCGGCGCCGGCAGGGAAGGGCTGCGTCGCCGCCGTCTTCTGGAAGCGGTCCTGCGGGACCTTGCGCTCCTCGAGCTTCATCAGTGGCTTGCCGGTGACTCGATCGAAGGTGAACACGTAGCCATCGGGCCGGATTGCGCCGATCGCCTTCACCGTCCTGCCTCCGACCTGTGCGTCGTAGAGCACGGGCGAGATCGACATGTCGGCTTCCCAGATGTCGTGCCGGATCGTCTGATAGTGCCACTTCAGTTTCCCGGTCTTCATGTCGAGGGCGACGATCGAGCAGATGAACAGGTTGTTGCCGTCGCGATTCTCACCAGAGAGCTGGGGTACGCCGTTGCCCGTGACGTAGTAGACGAGGCCAGCTTCTTCATCCGCGACGCCGGTGAGCCACAGCGCGCCGCCACCAAACTTCCATTGCGCGGTCTTGGGCCAGGTCTCACTCCCGGGCTCGCCTGGTGCGGGCACGGCGAACCAGCGCCAGACCTCGCGCCCTGTCTGGCCGTCGAGTCCGACGACTTGTCCGCGCCATCCGTTGTCCCCGCTCAGACCCACCGACACGATCCCGCCGGCGTACACAGGGGCACCGGCGATTCCCTGTCCCTTGTCACGCGCGTCCTCGCCGACGTAGCGGTTCCATACGGGCTCGCCGGTGTCGTCGCGGAGCGCGACGACCCGCGCGTCGGACGTCCCGACGAAGACGAGACCATCTCCGAGCGCCACACCCTCGCGATCGGGAGCGCCCATCGGCGGCGGTCCGGCGGCGGCGCCGCCACGCGCTCCACCGCTGTTGGTGGTGAAGCGCCACACGACCTGGCCGGTCCTGGCGTTGATCTTCAGGACGTTGGGCGGGGCGGTGAAGTACATCATGCCGTTCTTCACGACCGTCATGGATCGCGAGTTTGCGGGCGGAGTCAGCCGCTCCGACATCCAGGCCGCGCCGAGCCGCGATACGCTCTGCGTGTTGATCTGGTCAAGAGTGGAGTAGCGATTTCCCAGGTCGCCCATCACCGTGGACCATCCGCGGCCGCTCGATGGCTCGGGGCTGGACTGCACGAAGACGGTCACGGGAAGGGCAAGAGCCACCGCAAATGCGGCCACTGCGCCCGCCCGCGCCCGAATCCGCGGCCGGCATCGTCCAACTGTGCGTGCGAAACAACTCGCGAGTATTTGGCTCAGTCTTGGGAGTGTCACAGATCCAGCCTCGGCGCGCTGCGCGCGTGTGCCTGAACGACCGATCGACATTTCGGCCGTTCACGATTCACTGCCTGACACCAGGACCAGGACGTAACTATTTCGCGAGCGGGTCGGGACGCATCTGGAACTTCATCACTTTGCTCGTTGTTCCTTTGCCCGTCTCCATGTGGAACGGCGCCCGCGTCGACACCGTCGTCCAGATACCGCGACCCTTCCAGCCGGCGTTGGGGTCATCGATACGGCCGTCCATCCATTTCGTGTAGAAGCCCAATGGATACGGCACACGCATCGTGATGAACTTGCCGTCCTTCAACGCCAGCAGTGCTTCGGTCGCGTTCCCGGTATCGATCGGTACGTTGCTCCCGAGTCCGAGCGTGTCGAACTGATCCACCCAGGTGAAGTAACTCCCCTCGGTGCTCCCGGATTCGGTGACGCCCTTGAACTGCGGCGCAGGCTCGGTATAGAACGTCCAGCCTTCGGGGCAATGCTGACCGGTGGCCTTCGGACCGTTCAACGGACCTTTGCACTTGCGGCGATCGAAGCTCGCTAGATGACCGCTTGCCATGGCCGCCCAGTACACACCGTTGCGGTCGACGTCACCGCCTCGCGGCGAGAATCCCCGATCGACGGGAGGTTCATAAATCTCCACGAGCGCAGTGTCTGGAGGGTTCGAGCCGGGCGCGAGCCTGATGATTGCGCCCGGGTACCCGAGCTGCGTCCCCCACACGGAGCCGTCGGGCGCCGGCGCAACCGCGTAGAGCGCGCCGCCGATTCGCTGATCCTTGCTCGGGTCGAGCGGCTGATTCGGTTCGACGTACGCGTCGCGTTTGCCGTTCCCATTGGCGTCCCTGATGAGCGCGGTCCAGCCTTGCGACTTCATCTCGTCGTGAGTCTCGTCGAACATCTTCGTGTTCAGCCAACCGATCACCTGTCCACCACCACTGGTCCATAACGTGTGATTCGCGTCCTCGGCGAACATCAGGTGATGCGTGCCAAAACAGGTGCCGATATGCGTCAGCTTCTTCGTCGCCGGATCGTATACGGCGAGGTGGCGGCCGGCGTTGTCCACGGGGAACAGTTTCGCGGACGGGTGACTCGAGCCCGCCTTGCACTCAGGAGGATTCTGGCCGGGCCGGACCGCTGACGTGAGCCAGACTCGCCCCTTGTGATCGAGCATCGGGTTGTGGACGTTGTTCTTGCTCGTCCAGATCACCTCGCTCGCCCAATAGGGCGACGGCTCCGGCATCGAGGCGCTCGTCGGGGGAGTGTTGGGGTCTCGTACGGTCAACGGGACCTGGCTCGCGGTGTTGCTGGCTGGATTCAGCACCGGGACGTAGTCGGCACTGAGTTCAAGCGCTCCGTACACCGGCCCGTTCGCATTGACTCGCGGATTCCTGCGGTCGGTCGACACGACATCGTGCAGGTATGCCTTGGGATCGGCCCAGTCCCACTGCGTGATGACGACGTTCCGCTCGATCCCCTGTGGACGTTGCGGTGCGGGTGGAACCGCACCGGCGCGGACTTGATCAGTCCAATCGGCGAACATCTTCAGGACGCGCGCGCGGCCGAATTGATTCAGCTGGGCGGTCATCTGACCGCCAGCCTGCCCGGACTTGACGCGGCGATCCCACGCAGCGGCGGAGGTGGGAAACACACCGAGCGCCGCCGGGATTTCCCGCGTCGCCTTCGTGCCGAGCGCATGACACGCGGTGCAGCCGCCCGATTTCACGCTGCGGATCCAATCGCCCTGGCTCTTGATGTTCGGCGAGATGCCGTTGCCGCTGTCGCCGGTGCCAGGGAACTCGCTCTTCGCCGGCATCTCCATCAACGCCAGCCAGTGTGCAGCAGGGTAGTAATGCGCGGCCTCTGCCGGAGAGCTTGCTTTCACGGCACGAAGCGCGAGGTTCTTGCCTGAAGTCGTCTGAACCTTTGGCGAGTCCACCAGCCCGTATCCGCGCACCCAGACCCGGTAGTTCGCCTTGGGCAGGTCGGGCACCAGGTAACGTCCGCGATCGTCGGTGACGACAATCCTCGCGAATGGCGTGGGCAGGTCGCCGGTTTCGGCAATGACCCACACTCCGGCCTCAGGCCCCGAGGGCCCGGTCACGGTTCCCGCCAGGTCGTCGCTGTCAATCGCAGGTGCCTCGCTCGTTGTCTGCGCGGCTCTTGTACCCGTCACGATTCCAGCCCAGACTACGAGCCCGATAACGATTCCGAGAGTGAGTGGTTTTTTCGCCATGATGCTCTCGCCTTTCGTGTGGCTGTCCACTACCCGACGCGTGCTGGCTGCTCGATACGAAGAACCCAATCGCAACTATTTCGTCTTCGCGGGCACTGCCCGGTACACAGTGTTGACTGTGCCTCCCGGGAACCATGTGGCAGCGCCCTCGGGAATCGACGACGTGTACGTAAGCGTCCAGGTCGAGCCGACGGTCACCGTCTCGGCAAAGATGGGACCTCGGCGGCCCGACCCCAGACAGCTGTCGCATGGACCACCGGCGTCGAATGCGAACTGCACGAATATCGCCGGACCGCTGGCCGGCGTCACCGTCGCGATTCGCGTGGCGGGATCGACCTTGGTGATCACTCCCGTGATCGTTTTCTCGTCGCCGGCGGCTCGGGCGATCACCGCGATCAGGAGTAGCGCAACGATCACGGTCGCGGTTACTGTCTTGTTTGTTCTCATCACCTGCTCCCGCGTTTGACGAGATTCCGGCACGGTGCTAGCCTCGACGCTCGCTTGCCGGGATATCTGGGGCGGCGCCCTTGGCGAGTCGGATTCGACGGGGAATTATAGAGGGATGTCGAGGGTTAGTGGAGCGACGATCGTCTTTGTCATTTTGATCGCTGCGGGTGCCTTCCCCGCTGCAGCGCGGGCGGAGTGTTCCCTCGAGAACGTCGCCAGTGCCGAAGAGATAGCGGCCGGGTGGACCATCCACGAAGATCACCGCATCGTCAAACAGGTGGACAGCGCCCCCTACGAACAGGGCGTCGGCAATTGGTTTATCAACCGCGAAACGACGACGCAGCCGATGTGCAGTGTGTTTGACGACCTCGGCGGTTACAGCCTCCGCTCGTACATGCTGCAGCCCATCGTCGCCAAGACAAAGGTTCAGATCTGCCGAGCGACCGCGGACGGCGGCAGCGTGCGGTTCGTCGCGTTGGATGCCAAGCCACGGCCCCCCGACACCGCGCACGAGGTCTATGAGCCGTTCAATCGGCCCTACCTCGGGTCTTGTCCGCCACGCCCAGGCGCGCCCAACGCGATTGCAAGACCGAAGTGACGCGCTTAGCGCTCTTCTGACCAAAACGGGATCGACAACATGACTCGCAGACGTTTGTATCGCGGGCTTCCGCTGGCGGCGTTTGCCGCCGCCGCGTTCGTCATGTTTCATGCGGACACTTGGGCGACGGCGCGCGACCAGTCCACCGCGAAATCGGTCAACGCCGGCATACGAGCGTTTGAAATCGTGCCATTGGAGACCGTTTCCGAGACCTCTTCAAACGCCAGCATCGGCGATCTCAACGGCGACGGGCATCCGGATATCGTGCTGGTGAAGGGGCGGCACTGGCAGGTGACGAGCCGTGTGTTTTTCGGGGACAGCAAGGAACATTTCACGCCAGCGCCAGCGCTCCCGAGCAAAGCCATCAAGAGCTACTCGGCATCCTTGGCGGACATGACGCGCAGCGGCCACCTGGACATGGTGTTGAGCAACGACGAGCCGGATCCGAAGTTGGTTCTGCTCAACGACGGTAAAGGACACTTCGTTGTTGGCGGCCACTACGGCGATCCGAAGTGGCAGACGAGAAACGCGGCCGTCGGGGATCTGAACGGCGACGGCTATCCGGATATCGCGGTTGCCAATCGCGAGATGACGAGTTTTGTGTGCTTCAACGATGGCAAGCTCAATTTCGACTGCCGTCCATTGAAGGATTCGCCCAGCGCTGCGACTGTAGCCGTGGCGGACGTCAACGGTGACGGCGCGAATGACGTCGTGTATGCCTGCCGCGATTCGTGTCAGAGCGTCGTGCATTTTAACGACGGTCAGGGGAACTTCGTTCGCGAAGAGCCCTGGGGACCGCCGAAATCATCCACGCGCGCCATGGCGGTCGCCGACGTCGACGGCGATGGCCGTCCGGACATCGCCGCTTGCCCGGAGGAGTTGGGGTGCTTTGTCTACATCAACGACGGCAACGCTACCTTCCGAAGCGGCATCAAGTTCCAAACGCACAAGGCGCTGCCCTATTCGATGATCGCCGCCGATCTGAATGGCGACCGCCGCCCGGAAATCCTCGTCGGCTATGTCGAGGCACCGGGCGTGGCGTATTTCAACGATGGGACCGGGATGAAGTATCAGCCGGTGCCGTTCGGCGACGGCAAGGGCGCGATCTACGGGATGGCTGTCGGCGACCTGAATGGCGACGAGTGGCCGGACGTCGTGGTCGCGCGATCTGACGCGCCCTGCTTTGTGATGTTCAACCGGCCCCCGAAGAAGTGAGTGTGGCTACTTCGCATCCTTTACTTCGAGGCCGCCGGTGATGCCCTCCACCTGGTGCCCGATCGCGATCTTTCTCATGCGGGCAATTTCAGCCGGTGTGGCAACTTTGGGGTCGACGTTCGCCTGGGCGCACGTGAATCCTCGCAGCGTGCACTCCGACGTAGTGTGGGTGATGCCCTTCTCTTTCATCAGGCGGAACATCAGGGCGACCGCGTCCTCGTGGATGATGACGGCGTTATTGGGTACGAACGTCCCGACACCAATCGCGTAGTCGACGGGCATCAGCGGTTCGACGCTGGCGCCGAAGGCGCCATCGTTCTTCTTGCCAAGATCGTAGGCGCCGAGGTCCGCGCCCGCGTCGACGAGATACTGAATAACGGCGGTGTCGCCCATGTTGCCGGCCACCATCAGCGGCGTGATTCCGTAATCGTCCGCCTGGTTCACATCAGCCCCGAGACCGACGAACAGCTTGACGACTTCCAGCCGTTCCGCCGCCGTCTTTCCCTTGCTGTAACCCTGGATGAATCCCAACCCGGCCGCGGCCTCGATCATCGTCTCGCCATCACTGGAGATGATCTTGGGGTCTCCCTTGTACGACAGCAGCATCTTCACTAGCTCGAGGTCGGCTGAGAAGGCAGCGCGCATCAATGCTGTCGCAAACACGATGCGCGGCGACCCGGCGCGCATGCGGGCGCGCGGTGTGTTGTTGACGAGTGCGTTCGGGTTGGCGCCCGCGTCGAGCAGCTTCTTGATGAGCGGCAGCGGATCGGCCGTGATCATCCATGGAAAATTCGGCGCCGTCTCCATGTTGCGGCGGTCCACCGCCCAGAACAGCGGCGTGAAGCCCTGCGTGTCGGCGTGATTGACGTCCGACTTGCTGTCGATGAGGAAGGAGGCAAAATCGTAGTTGCCGTTGAAGATCGCCAGCCCCAGCGCGTCCTTGCCGTCGCCCGCAATCGCATTGACGTTGGCGCCGGCGTTCACGAGCAGCCGCGCCGATTCGAGGTCGCCTTCGCGCGCTGCGAACATGAGCGGCGTCAGCCAGCCGCTGGCGAACTCCTCGACTTTCTGTTCGGCCTTCGGCACAGCGGGCGTCCGGCCTTCGAAACCACGCCCGTTGGCAGCAGCGACGAAGTTGGATCGGGCATTGACGTCGGCACCGTGATCGAGGAGCAGCTTGACCGCGGCGGTGTGCTGTTCGGACGCGGCCCACATCAGCGCCGTGGTCCCGCCCCACGATTCCTTCGCGTTCACATTGGCCCCAGCCTCGAGCAGCACGGTGATCGCCTCTGGCGTGCCCGTGCGCGCGGCCATCATCAGTGCCGTGTCGCCGGATGGCGTGAGCGCCGCATTCGCCTCGGCTCCTGCCTTGAGGAGCTTGTCGATCATCGACGCACTGCCGTTCATCGCCGCGAGTTGCAGCGGTGTGACTCCTTCGCGATTCGCGGTTGAGACGCGGGCACCGGATCGGATCAGCAGATCGGCCGTGTCGAGGTCGTCATAGCGCACCGCCCAATGCAGCGCGGTGGTGCCGTCGACCTGTGGCGCGTTGACGTCAGCCTTCTTCTGCAGCAGCGAGCGGACGGTGAGTGCGTTGCGAGCCATCGCCGCGTCCGCCAGCTCACTGGTGGCTGCGTTGACGCTGACTGCCGACAGCGAAAACGCGACAATGTATCCAATCAGGAGTCGGATCGACATGACGTCTCTCCACAAGGACACGGGGTGTGATTTTCGCGGACATCACGATCGAAAATCACACCCGGTGTCTTCATGAGCGTTTCACGTTCTGCAGAATCACCGGCGCGGCCGCGTAGTTCTCGAGCGCAATCGTCTTCGCCTCGCCGTCGACGATGACCTTGGCGGTGAGCGACGTCTTGCCCTCGCCGATGCCTTTGGCATTCAGTCGAAGCTCGATCACCGAGAACTCATAGTCGGTAACCGGCTGGTTGCCAGAGGGTTTCCATTGCGGCGACTGCGCGCCGAACGCGCGATTGGTCGCCAGGATGATGCGTTCTCCGCCGGACGGTATGGGCGCGCGCCACGCGTACTTGATCGAATAGCCAGTCACCTCATCGGTCCAGATGTATCCGATCGTCGGCGCCTTGCCGATAGCGGCGGTGAGCGACGCGATCGGGCTCAGCGGGGCGGCGGCTTCTCCGCGTCCGCCACGCCCTCCACGTCCGCCACGTCCCCCTGCACGTCCGCCACGCGCCGCGCCTCCACGTTCAGCGCCGGCCGTTGCTGCATCCGCGGGTGGTGCTTCGGCAGACGGCGGTGGCGTAGCAGCAGGCGGCGGAGCCGCGGCAGGTGGGGGAGCCGCGGCAGGTGGTGGTGCAGGAGGAGGATTCAGCGCCGCAACGATCGGCGCCCGTTCTTCGTCGGTCGACCAGCGCAGAAGCTTGATGTTCACCGGGCTGCCAGGCTGACCCACATTTGCCGACGTCGCCGATAAACTCAGTTGCGGAGTCGACGTCTGCGCCTGCGCGAGCGCGACGATGAGAGATAGGATGAGTCCTGCGCTCGCTGCCCGTAGTCCGAGGGTCGTAGTCATTGATTCGGGTTCGTTCCTTTGACGCGGCCCAGCCACTCGACCAGCCGTTCGAGCTCCTCGTCGGTCAGCCTGGCGCCGCGCTCGCGCATGTCGACGGTAACCACGCGCCAGCGGTCCGGGCTGAATCTCGCATCGTTGACGCGGTCGAGCGTGTGACAGGCCGTACTGCATGAGCGATTCAGCACCGTCTGCGCCTCGGCGTCCGAGAAGAACGTCGTAATTTCAGGGGCGACATACGTCCGCGGAAACGGCTTGGTGCCGGGTCCGAATTTCGTGACGAGCCAATCGACGAGGATCTCGCGGTCTGCGTCCGCAATCGCCACTTTCATGTCCGTGTGCTTCGTGTCGATGAGCGACTTCCATCCTGACTTGTCCAGGGCGAAGAACGCGTAGTCGTCGATGCCGTGGCACGACACGCAGTTCTTGAAGATCACCTGACGGACCGCGCCCTGAGGCGGTTGTACCTGCGGCCGTGTGGGGCGGCCAGCGAGTTGTGCGGCGATAGGCACTGAATAAACGACGAAGCACACGAAGATCGCGAAGAGCACGAGGCTCGGAAGGTACCGGAAGTCTCTTGGCGTTCTCTGATGCATATCCGCGTGATCTTCCTGGCTACGTGATCTTCGTGGCTATGTGATCTCCAGCGGTTCGATCCCCGGCAACGGCCCGGTGCTCGTCCCAAGCTTGTCCTGCGCGACGCCGTACAAGTGGAGCAGGCTCAGGAGCATGTTGGACGTGCGCTGCGTGTTGTCCGGGAACACGAGATGACGATTGCCCTTGAATCTGCCATCGATCCCGCCGATGAGGATCACCGGCACCTTCTCGTGCGCGTGGCGATGGGAGTTGCCCATGTTGCTGCCCTTGTAAATCAGCACATGGTCCAATAGCGTGCCGTCGCCGTCCGGGATGTTGCGCAGCTTGTCGCAGAAGTACGCCACGTTCTGTACGTGATAGCGATTCACCTTCGCGTAGTTGGCCACGTTCTCCGGTTTGTCGCCGTGGTGCGACGAGCCGTGCCATCCGCCGTTGAAGCCGGACTCGGGGAAGCTCGTCCCTGTGAGATCGCGCCCGAGCATGAAGGTCGCAGATCGCGTGATATCTCCCTCGAACGCCAGCGCCATCAGGTCGTACATCAGCCTGAAGTGGACGTGTTTGCTCTCGGGCAGACCAAACGGAACGTCACCGTTGGGCTCCTTCACGGCGTTGGTCATCGCAATCCGGATGCGCCGTTCGATCTCGCGCACGTTCTCCACGTAGGTGTCGAGCCTGCCTTGATCGCCGGCGCCGAGATCCTTCTTGAAGTGCGTGAGCTCGCGCGTCACCGAGTCGAGAATGCTGGCGTTCTGCCGGCGCCCGGCGAGCCGTTCCTCAGGACTCGTGCCGTCGCCGAACAACCGCTCGAAGACGACTCGCGGGTTGACCTGCGTCGGGAGCGGCTGCGTGGGCGAGGACCACGAGATCGAATTGGTGTACGCGCAGCTATAGCCCCAATTGCAGTTGCCGAAATTGCCGGTGTCCTCGACGCCGAGCTGGATGGACGACAGGATCGTGTCCTGTCCGTACTGGTTCGCGATGAGTTGATCGATCGTCACGCCGAGGTAGGGGCTGACGGCGTTGCGTCGCGGCCGGGCGCCAGATAGCAGCACCGCGCCGCGGGCGTGATCGCCGCCAGGTTCCTCGTCGGTGGCCATCGCCTCCGGCATGTCGAGACCGGTGATGAGGACGACGCGATCGCGGAACGGCTCCAGCGGTTTCGTGATGAACGAGAACTCGAAATCGCGGCCTTCCTGCACCGGGCTCCAGTAGCCCGGCGCTGCGCCGTGCGGATGCCAGATGCCGACGAAGCGCTTCACCGGCGCCGCGGCGGTCAGGCGAAGCGGCGTCATCGCGGGCAGCATCGACTCCAGCAGCGGAAGCGCCAGCGTGACGCCGGCGCCACGAAGAAACGTTCGACGTGGAAGATGTTTCTTGGTGACGAACATCGATAATCTCCCCGCCGGGTCCACAGAGCAGGACCCGGCCTACGCTGTCTCCAACAGGACCCGGCCTACGCTGTCTCCATAGGACCCGGCCTACGCTGTCTCCATAGGACCCGGCCTACGCTTGCTACTGCGTGGTTGCTTCCTTCACCCGCATTTGGAACTGCGCGCTTCGAACGACACCGAGGACGAGAGTAGAGAATCTGTTGTTCTCGCTTGCCACGTCGCGGACGATCGAACGAATCGCCGGCATGTCTGAATACTCTACGCCTCGTCCCAGTGCGTAGGTCATCATCTTCTCTGTAAACATGCGCACGAACTGTGGCGAGTAGCGCATGAGCGCCTCCCGCAGCCCGACCGGACCTTCAACCTGTTGACCGTCGAAGAGTTGCACCGACGCGTCTATGGGCGTCCCGCCCTCGCCGCCCTGCTTCGTGCGCCACTTGCCGTCGGCATCGAAGTTCTCGAGGGCGAAGCCGATCGGGTCCATGATCTTGTGACACCCCGCGCACGGCGGATTCTTCCGGTGCATCGTCATCTGCTCACGAAGCGTCAGGATCTTTCCGGGCCCGCCGGATGAGTCTTCGAGCGGCGGCACGTTCGGCGGCGGCTCCGGCGGAGGAGTGCCGAGCAGGTTCTCGAGCACCCACACACCGCGCTTCACTGGTGACGATCTGAAGTTCTGCGTCCAGGTCACCGCGAGAAAACTTCCTTTTCCGAGCAGCCCTCGCCGGTAATCGAGGTCGGGCCCGAGCGTGACGCGCCGGAAGTGCGAGCCGTAGACGTTCGGAATACCGTAATGCCGCGCCAGACGCTCGTTGACGAAGGTGTGATCCGCCGTCAGCAGGTCGAGAACGTTGCGATCCTCCCGCATGATGCTCTCGAAGAAGAGCTCCGTCTCCCGCCGGAAGCTCTGTCGCAGCTCATCGTCCCAGTCAGGGTAGAAGATGCCGTCTGGTGAGGTCGCGTCGAGATTTCTCAGGTAGAGCAGTTGAGCGGCGAAGTTCGCGACCAGTGCTGATGAGCGTGGATCGGCGAGCATGCGCCGGACCTGTTGCTCCAGCACCTTCGGATCGCTCAATCGTCGCTGGCTCGCCACGGTGAGCAGCTCTTCATCCGGGATGCTGCTCCAGAGAAAGAACGAGAGGCGGGACGCGAGCTCGAGGTCACTGATGCGATACGCGCGCCCCGCGGGAATATTGACTGGCTCCTTCTCCGCGCGGACGAGGAAACGTGGGCTCGCGAGCAGTCGTCGCAGCGCCAGCTCGATGCCGTCTTCGAAGGTGCCGTCGCGGCGGCCCTCCGTAAAGAACGTCATGAGCGGCTCGATATCCGGTGCAGTGGTCGGACGCCGGTACGCCCGTCGCGCCAGCGTGGTAAGGATGTTTCTCGCACACGATGTCTCGTCGGTCGCGCTACCCGGATGACACGTGAGGACCTTGCGAAGGCTGCGTGAGTCGGCTGGACGGACAGGGGTGAACGGACCCTGAATGCGAAGGAAGCCGATCGCCGGGTAGTACTGCAGTTGCGGAATGCTGTTGTTCTCGAGCGACTTCCGGTCGTACTGCTTAATCATGTCCAGGCTGGGACGGTAGTTGGTCGCCAGAAATGTGGCGCCCACCATCCGCGACCCTGCTTTCACCGGGAGGCTGACCTCCAGCACGCCGTCGCCGGTGTCGCCGGCCATGCCCTGGCTCGTGCCGACGCCTTCGTACTTGAACAGGTGCGACCGTTCGCCATCGATGACGAGCTCCAGCCGTTCGCCCGGGATGAAGCTGCCGATGCCGAAGTTCTGGATCGAGAACTTGTATTCACCATCGGCGGGGAAGTTGTGCCGAACGAGCATGCCGCCGCGGGTACCGAAGGGCAATCCTTCGAGGTGGTGGTTCTGTGACGTATCGCCGGGAGCGAGGTAGGTCGCTTCGGTTGGTGTCTTCCAGTACCCGACCGCCATGCGCGCGACTCGTGTTGCCGCGGTCGTGTAGGCCTCGAGCAGCGTCGGTGAGATCGTGAGCGAGCCGGCGACGTTGTCGAATCCTCGCGCCGAATCGTCAGGCGGCAGCAGCGTCGCCACGTCGATCTCGAGATCGAGGAGATCGCGGATCGCGTTCGCGTATTCGGTGCGGTTCAGGCGATGAAGCACGACGGCGCCCGGATTTGCGCGCGGCGCTGCCTTCCGATCGATCTCGCTCTCCAGCCAATCCCTGAGGCCCTCGTACTCGGCAAGCGAAGGCCGTCTGACGTCCGGAGGGGGCATAACGCCCGCCCGAAGTTTGCGAATCACCTTCTCCCACAACTCGGGATGATCGCCGGCGGTGGAGAGGTCCAGCTTTTCGAGCGAGAGGTTCGCGGTCTTCAGGCGATCGTTATGACACGTGACGCAGTACTGATCGAGAAGCGCGCGTTGCTCGGCGGCGTGTGATGTTACGGCGGCCGGAGAAGATTGCGCTGCAGGCGCCGCCTGGCCGATCGTGAGCAGCGCATACACAAAGGCGAGCCCCGCCGCTGCCGCGATCAGTCGCCGTGCCCATACGACCTGACATGTCACAGTACGGAGGATAACGCTGAAAGCCTCGGTGATTCCACTGCAGTTATGTGAAGGGGCCTGACCCCATCCGGACAAGCTTACAAGCGCTTGACAAACCGTTGCCCCGTGGCCGTATAGCCGATGTGCTGGTAGAACTTGTGGGCGTCCACCCGCTGATTGCCGCTCGTGAGAATCACGTTGTGGATGCCTCGATCACGGCAGCAGCTCTCCATGTGCTCCATCAGCATCCTGCCCACGCCGCTTCCTCGCCACTGGCTGTCGACAACCAGGCCGGTGATCCGCGCGTGAGGATCATTGCTCTCGAGTCCTTGCCCGATGTGCGCCGCGACCAGTCCAACGATGTCGCCCGACGCTTCCGCGACGAACATGATGTGCTCCGGATGGGGCAGCAGTCGCTCGAGACGGAGCTTCATATCGTTCACGCTCGTCTGGTAACTCAGCTGCGTGACGAGCGCAGCGACTCTTTCAGCATCGCCCAGCGTGGCGTCACGTACACGGAAGTGATTCGAGGACATCGTGCGACGTCTTCACGGCTCTGAATAGACAGTGTCCTCAGGGACATCCGTCGGGCTTTCGAAGTCGATCTTGTATCCGTCAGGGTCGACGAATGACGTGACCCACAATGCGTTGCCGACATACGGGCGAGCGGGTGTCAGCCCTCGCCTCATCGCCTCGTGATAGATCGTGATCGCGTCTGCACACATGAAACAGATGGAAACGCCTTGGCCCAGCGGACCGACGGGGCGGCCGCCATGCTTTCCATCTTTCCAATACTCCTGCAGCATCAACGCCGCCGCGCCAAGCTCGAGCCAACACCAGCGGATTCGTCCCTCAGGCGTCCACTTTTGCTTCAACGTGAATCCGAGGCCGTCCACGTAGAAGCGCAGCGACGAGTCGATGTTGGTGACGCCCAAAAAGGGCACCGCCTGTTTCACGTTCGGATCGTGTGAGTTGCTCATGGCGTCAGGTCAGCCGATTGAATCCGACGACAAACGCTTCGCGCGATCGAGGAAGACCCGGGCGGGATGCGTCACCAGGAGTGTGGCTGCTTCGCCGAACGACATCCACCGGCGCTCCCGAAAGCCCGCCTCCTGCCACGTCGGATGCTGCTCGAGCACTTCCATGAGATAGACGACGACCTCTAACGTCATGTCCCACTTGTCGTATTCGTAGGTGCCGAGTGACACGCCAATCAGGCGACCTGAAATGCCGGCTTCTTCCCACGCCTCCTTGAGCGCGGTCTCTTCGTGCGTATCGCCCGGATCGACAGAGCCTTTGGGAATGCCCCAATTCGTCGATCCTTTTCTGCGAATGAGGCACACCTCGAGGGTACTGCTCTTCTTTCGCACCGGAATGGCCGCGGCCTGTTGAGGCAGGACAAATCGGGTGTTGATCACGCCTGCATGTTAGCGCGGCGCCGTGACATCGGTTGTCACAAATGGCCGCGGATTCGATCCGGGCTATGACAGGGCACGATGAAAGACCAGCCGAGTTTCATCCCAACGAGACGAGGAGCCAGATTGAACCCACGAATAACGTCGCGAGCGTGAGCGGCAGACCAACTCGGAAATACTCGCGAAATCCGACGTGCACGCCCTCGGCCGCGGCGCGTTCGACGACGATGATGTTCGCAATCGAGCCGGTGATCGTGAGATTGCCTGCCAACGTCGAGGCCAGAGCAAGGGTCAGCCAACCGGCATGCGGATCGGGGAAGTTGACGACGAGCGTGCGCAGCAACATGACGGCAGGAACGTTGCTGACGATATTCGAGAGAGCAGCCGTGAGCGGGACGAAGACGCCGATCTGATGCAGGTCCCATTTTGCAAATGGTTGAAGCAGCCGAGCGGTCAATCCGGCGCGCTCTGCCCCGGCGACGATGATGAACAGGCCGACGAAGAAGACCAGCAGTCCCCAGTCCACTTCGTCATACACCTTCCTGGGCTCGACAGTACGCGTGATGAGCAGCAGGGCAGCGCCGATGGCAGCCATCATCGCCGCCGGCACGCCGATCAGAAACCCGCTCAGCACGATGACCAGCACGACGACCGGCTTGCGCCGCATCGGTTCGTATTGAAATTCCGGTGCGGACAGCACCTCCGTGACGCTGACGCGATCGATTGGGCCACGCAGATAGATCCAGTGGATCAAGAGCCAGTTCAAACACATTCCGGCGATGGCAACCGGGCCGAGATGGGCGATGAACTCCAGGTACGTGATGCGAGACAGCGATCCGATCAGCATGTTCTGCGGATTGCCGGTGATCGTGGCCACGCTGCCGATGTTCGACGCAGTGGCCACGGCGATGACGTACGGCACCGCAGGCACCTTGAGCCGCTGCGCCATATGCACCACGAACGGCGTCATGACCAGGCAGACGATGTCGTTGACGAGAAACGCTGAGAGCACGCCAGTCGTGAAGATCACGGTCGGCAGCAGATGATGCGGGTGCAGTCGCTCGATCGCCCACTCGGCGATGCGCTCGAAGAAGCCTCCCACGCGGAGATTGGCCACCACCAGCATCATCGAGAAGAGCAGGACAATGGTGGCGAAGTCGATGGACTGAAGGGCCTCCTGAGGACCGACAATGCGAAAGGCCACCATCAGGACCGCGCCAATGATGGCCGCGCCCGGCCGATCGATCTTCATCCACGGAAATTTCCCGAGCGCGAACACGAAATAGCTGCCGAAGAAGATCAGATAGGCCGCGAGCACGCGCGCATCTGAAAGGAGGACCGGGTTGATGGGTGGCATTGGGCTCGGTGATCGCGTCTTGTCGATCGGTTCGGTGAGTGCAGTCATACTCGACGCCGCGTCTTGACAGCAAGAGAGAGGGGTAGTCAGACTGATTGTTGACTCGTGAGGCGGTGGGGTCCGCCAAAACCGCCGTCCCGTGCGATGGCCGATGACTCCTGAGGACCGCTATGCGGTTGCCGTGGGAGTCTGTTCTGATGCCGCGGCGCCTGAGGTGACGCGACATGGAACGATTCTTCTGGATCTGCCTGGGCGGCGCCGCTGGCACGGGCACACGCTATCTGGTCGCTGTCTGGGCGGCTCAACGCCTTGGCGGCGCCTTCCCCTACGGCACGCTCATCGTCAATCTGATCGGATGTTTCATCATCGCTTCGGCGATGCACATCAGCCTGACACTGGCCTGGTCACCAACCGTGCGCGCCGCGATCACCATCGGCTTCGTTGGCGGCCTGACGACGTACTCGAGTTTCAACTACGAGACGATGCGGCTGGTGCAGGAAGGAGCGCCCGTCGCGGCCCTGGCAAATCTCACCGCAACGCTACTCGGCGGCGTGCTCGCGGGCTGGGCCGGCTTGATGACCGCGCGTGCAATCGTTGGCCACTAGAGAGGCCCTTATGCGCATTCTTGATGGCGACCAATTTCTGGTTCGCATCTTCCTCGGCGAGTCCGATACCTGGCATCGCAGCCCGCTGTGGCGTGCGATCCTCGAGCGGCTGCGCGCGGAAGGTTTTGCCGGAGCGACTGTCGTTCACGGCGTGGCGGGATTCGGCGCGAGCAGCGTGATTCACACAGCCAGCCTCGTCGAACTGTCAAGCGACCTGCCGGTCCTGATTGAGGTCGTTGACGATCAGGTGCACGTCGATCGCCTGCTCCCGATCCTCGACGAGATGATCACGGGCGGCGCTTTGGTGACTGTCGAGCGGGTGCGCGTTCTGAGATACGCAGCCGCGAAGAAGGCGTCGGCGCCGAGACCCGGTTCAGAGGCTGATTCGGCGAAGGCGCAGCGCATTGGCGATGACCGAGACTGAACTGAACGTCATCGCCGCGCTTGCGATCATCGGGCTGAGGAGCACTCCGAACAGCGGATACAGCACGCCCGCCGCGACCGGTACGCCAAGCGTGTTGTAGACGAATGCGAAGAACAGGTTCTGCCTGATGTTCCTCATCGCCGCCCGGCTGAGCCGCCGCGCGCGCACGATACCGCCCAGATCGCCCTTGACGAGGGTGACACCGGCGCTCTCCATTGCCACGTCCGTTCCGGTGCCCATGGCGATCCCGACGTCGGCCTGCGCCAACGCCGGCGCGTCGTTGATGCCGTCGCCGGCCATGGCAACGCGTTCGCCCAGCGACTGCAGTCGCTTGACGGCCGCTGCCTTCTGATCCGGCAGCACGTCGGCCTCGACGCTATCGATGCCAACGGACTTGGCGACCGCATCGGCCGTCGTGCGATTGTCCCCCGTGAGCATCACGACCTTCACGCCCTCGTCGTGCAACGCCCGGATCGCTTCGGCAGCGGCAGGCTTGATCGGATCGGCCACACCAAGGAGTCCGGCCAGCCGACCGTCGGCTGCAACGAACATGACTGTCTGCCCGTCGCGGCGAAGATCGTCCGCGCGGTTTCGCGACGATCCGACGTCGACGGCCAGTGCTTCGAGATGGCGAAGGTTGCCGACGGCTACGCGTCGGCCGTCGACCATACCAATCACGCCCTGACCGGTGATCGATTCGAAGTTCGAAACATCGACGGGGTTGACGTTCCGGTCGTGGGCGCCGGCCACGATCGCCGTGGCTAGAGGATGCTCGCTCACATGTTCGAGGCTCGCGGCCAGGCGCAGGAGCTCTGTCGGCTCCATGCCGGTGGCCGGTTCGACCGTAAGCAGCTTCGGCCTGCCTTCGGTCAGCGTGCCGGTCTTGTCGACGACGATTGTCGTGACCTTCTCCATTGTTTCCAGCGCCTCGGCGTTGCGGATGAGAACGCCGGCCTCCGCGCCCCGACCGGTGCCCACCATGATCGACATCGGCGTAGCGAGGCCGAGGGCGCACGGGCACGCGATGATGAGCACGGCAACCGCATTCACAAGGGCATTGGCGAGCCGCGGTTCCGGCCCGTACACCGACCAGGTGACGAACGTCGCCAGCGCCACAACGATCACGAACGGAACGAACCACGAGGACACCGTGTCGGCGAGCCGCTGAATCGGCGCGCGCGAACGCTGCGCTTCACTGACCATGCGAACGATCTGCGCGAGGAGCGTGTCGCGGCCGACGCGCTCGGCAAGCATCACGAACGTTCCGGTCCCGTTGACGGTGCCACCGGTCACCTGGGACTGCGCCGTTTTCTCGACCGGGATCGGCTCACCCGTCACCATCGACTCATCCACGCTGGTCGAGCCGTCGATGACACGCCCATCGACGGGGACTCGTTCGCCCGGGCGCACGCGCACACGTTCGCCCACGGCTATGAGATCGAGCGGCACGTCCTGCTCGACACCGTTTGCGTCGATCCGGCGCGCCGTCTTCGGCGCCAGTCCCAGCAGGTTGCGGATCGCGGCGCTCGTACGGCCTCGCGCGCGCAACTCGAGCACCTGACCGAGCAGCACGAGCACGACGATGACGGCGGCCGGCTCGAAGTAGACGGCCACTTCCGCCCCCATCCGGAATGAATCGGGGAACAGATTGGGCGCCAGCGTGGCCGCGACGCTGTACCCGTACGCGGCGCCGACGCCGAGCGCGATCAGCGTGAACATGTTGAGATAACGGCTGACGATCGAGGCCCAGCCACGCTCGAAGAACGGCAGGCCGCCCCAGACCACGACCGGTGTTGCGAGCGCGAACTCGATCCAGTTGCGCAGTCCGTGCGAAACGAGCCGATCCACCGGACGCCCAGGCAGCATCTCCCCGATCATGAACGCGAGGATTGGGGCCGTGAGGCCGAGCGACACCCGGAAGCGTCGCGTCATGTCGTCCAGTTCCGGATTGCCCTCGTCGGCGTGCGCCGCGTCGACCGGCTCGAGCGCCATGCCGCAAATCGGGCAGGCGCCGGGACCCTTCTGACGCACCTCCGGGTGCATCGGACACGTGTACTCAGCCTCGAGATCGACAGGGCCGGCGGGCCGAGCGTCCGGATTGAGGAACTGCTCCGGGTTCTCGCGAAACTGTTCGAGGCAACTCTCGACGCAGAAGTAGTACGTCTGCCCCTTGTAGTCGAACTGCCCGACGGCGTCCGAGGGATCGATCGTCATCCCGCAGACTGGATCGACGACACTCTCAGCCGGCGTTGCGGGTGGGTGTGCGGCGTTCAAGATTTCACGTACTGACTGGGGTTCGCGTCGAACTTGGTTTTGCAGATCTTCGCGCAGA
>Ga0207643_10000199_pt1 | contig 41482 bp, 45 predicted proteins | sample KBSMisM62_FD_184313 | JGI IMG/M metagenome (GOLD analysis project Ga0207643, IMG submission 184313) | Miscanthus rhizosphere microbial communities from Kellogg Biological Station, Michigan, USA - KBS Miscanthus M6-2 (SPAdes) (version 2) | ecosystem: Host-associated > Plants > Roots >... | reverse complement strand
AAATGCATCAGATATAAAATTGCTAGATGTCTTAAACCAGGCTGCTACACTAAATTGAGATAATTGCAATGAAGAGGAGCTTGTTACGTCCTGATAATTATTTCCGGAAATTACAAAACTCGGACTGTAGTGGTAGGATCCTGTTGCAGCAGATGATGTACCAACGTAAAGTAATGGTTCAGCGCTATTATCTGGATCTCCGGTAAAGTAGCCGTGACCATTCCCATCACATATTGTCGCAGGAGATGATCCCGAATTTCTCAGGGCGTTTCTGATATCAGATGGTGTTGCATTAGGATTCTCAGAACTATACAAAGCAGCTGCACCGGTAACGTGAGGAGTTGATGCACTCGTACCACTAAATGAGTTGGTATAAGAGCTGCCTCTTGCTGTTGATTTTATGAGAACGCCTGGTGCAGCAATATCTACAACAGATCCAAAATTACTAAAATCTGCCAAAGTGTCATCATTCCCAGCCGTAGTAGAAGAAGAAAGACCACCACACTTACCGTCCGTGTCAACTATTGCAGATACTGCTATAACTTCGGGGTAACTTGCGGGAATTACAGTTAAAGCATCTTTATCATCATTACCAGCGGCAGCTGCATAGGTCACTCCAGCGGATACAGAATTAATTATCGCGGTACGAAGCGCAGTACTTGAACCCTCACCTCCAAAGCTCATATTTGCGGCATCTATTTCGTTAGCGTGTGCTGTGACATAATCAATGCCTTCAATTATATCGGAAGTAAATCCATTTCCACTACTGTCTAGGACCTTAACTGACCACAATCTAGCACCGGGGGCAATGCCGACTACTCCGTCGGAATTATCTTTTGCAGCAGCAATTCCAGCCACTGCGGTGCCATGACCATTATCATCATTGCCGCTACTTGTTCCTGAAACGAATGTTACTTGACTATAGATGTTCAGGTCGGGATGACTCAGATCAATTCCGGTATCTAATATTGCAATGTCAACATTTACCGTACCGCTTCCGTCTCCGGATTTTGTAGAACTGAGATCAGCATCTACTCTGTCAATTCCAGTTGGCAAACTCTGAGCGAATGCCTTAACCTTTATGTCGGGTTCCACATAATCCACTTCAGGAAACTTCATAATTGCCTCAAGGGCTTTTTCATTTGGGACTTTAATAGCAAACCCACCAAGGGCATTATCATAGATATGCCGCAGTGCGGCTCCTTGATTTGTTGCCTCACCTGCCAATAATTTTACCTTACCAGGTGACAATAGGTTGTTATCCTTTAGTACTACGATGTATTGGTTTGGTACCTTCTCACCCTTAACATCTCTTAATTTTTTTGTTATATCCTGTATATTGGTCCTAACGTCATCTACTATATTGTTCTGCAGAGAGCTTGCACCGACAGGCTTTGCTTCTGCGTCAAAAAAGGATTCTGAAATGGGACTTGAAATAGAGCTAGAACACAAAAGCGCTATCAGCAAAATAGCAACAACAATGATATGCATGTTGGAACTGCCATGAACCCTTGATATCTTCCCCATAGCCGTAGTACCCATCCACTTTGATCATATTATGATATAAACATTCAATTCTTGACCAAAGATAATGACTTTGCATGAATGAACAATGATGATGGTTGTTTGCTACATAGGTTAATGAGACAAAATCTTTCGTCCTGCTCATTTCAACCCACAGAATTATGAGATGATTAATATGTCTTCTCGACGAATATGAACCTGTGATAAAGGCAAAATGTGGCCATGTTGTTGAAAAAAAATGCATAGATGTACATGATGGACTATGTAGAAAATGTCATTCCAATTTTTCCTTTATTCAAGATCTGGAATCAAAAGGTGGTGAAGACGCATTGATTCAATACTGGTATGCCATGATACTTACAAAGTTATCTGGAGTAAATGAGCAAGAATCGGCCTGCCTAATAGGACACTTGATAGAATTTTATCAAAAACAACTAGTTATAGTTCCGTCAAAGGAGAGGTATGTAAAGAAAATGTTGTACATGCTAAATTCCTTGCTGACACCATTTGATGCTAGAACTTTAAAATAAAGTTGAAATCTCAATCAGGTGGCTTTGGGTAGTTACCTGCCATATTATGTTTCCAAACATAGTTCTCATGGTCATCAAGTGATCTTGTAACTGACCATATGTCATAGTTTGCATCTATTCTATCTCCTGCGGCATTAAGTATTATGTTGCCAGAAATTCCCTTATATTCTGCTGCAGTAGCATTAATTACATTTTTAAGAGTTTCGATATCAATATTCGCATCTGTATTATTGTCATAAGTTTTGTTATCAATAATCTTCTCCAAACTCAGTGCCGTTACCCAGAAGGTATCATATGCAAGAACTGGATAAGTTAATGCACTAGATCCGTGCAGTTTTTTTTCAATTTCCTTTTCTATTAAGCCAGCACTACTGTTAGTTAGATTTACTTGAAAAAGTGGATTAGAGAAATTTATCATCTCTGCAAAACGAGCTGCGTCATGATTTCTAATAATCTGCATGTTCTGTGCAGACGCATCACTTCCGTACCATTTTACTTGTTGTAATGCTTGATGCTCATTTGATTGAATTAATATTGGTGTAACTTCATCAAATGAAACCAGGTAAATACCTACATGACCAGGATCAACTGTATGGGTTGCATTTTCCAAAATATGGCTCAGTTTTTTTAGATATTGGTTCCACATTATGAAATTAATTCTATGTAAGCTTGAGGAAAACTCTCCTGTGTGGGCATGATATGCAACACCTTCCATAACAAGTCCGCCTTTTTTCTCAAAATTCCTTTTCATTTCCTTAACTAATTCGTTACCAAAAGTATCGCTGCGCCATATAGGAATAACTACTCGAATCCCATCATCCCACATCCTATTTGATATAAATTCAGCTTGATTCTTATCATCAGGAACAAATCTAAATAAATTATCATTTGCAATTGATAGTGCTGGAGAAGTGCTAGAGGGGCTGATCAAGATAATATCGTGTTGATTTGCATACTCCCTTACTGACATTACGGCAGCACTTGTAGCTGGACCAATAATGATTCTCACTCCCGCATTGTCCAATTTTTCTATTGCTCGAATACTTTCAACAGGATCTGTCTTGGAATCCCCAACTAATAATCTAATCCTTAAAGATGAATTCTTGTTCTCAAAATACTCATTAACATCTGCTTGTGCCTTCTCTACGGCAATTCTTATGGATTTGCCTCCTGAAGACCATGCTCCGGTCAAAGAAGATATCAATCCAACAGGTACTTCTTTGATTCCATGGCTATTTACTTCTAAAATTGAATTTGGTTCTTCATATATGTTACTATGATTAGGTACTGATAACGCATATCCCGTAATTGAGATAGCGAATATCAAAACTAGCGCGATGCCAGTGACAGTAGTTTTTTTCTTTCTGATAAAAGTATTCTTAATTCTATGAAAAACGTTAATTTGATTAGGATTTGAATTATTTGCTAATCTAATATACCACAACAAACCTCCAGCAATCATAATGTAATGTGCTGATAGTAACAATGCAGATATCCAGAGTTGTTCTACAAATTCAGTTAAAACAATTATTGCAAACCAGCTGTCCCCTAAAACAATAACAAGAAACCCTATTAGTTCGCAAGTCCATGCTATATCATGTTTCAAATCCTTTTCTATCTCTTTTTCTTTTCTTAATCCATACAAGATGATTATCGCCATAAATGATAACACAGAGTTGAATGCCGGATATACTATAGTCACTGCGAACATTAGCTGACCTCTCAAAGTCGACACTACTGAAAGATCTAGAGTAAGACTAAAAATATATGCTAGGAAAACAGCGATAAGCCCAGCAATTGCACCCGTAAATTTCTTGGTCGGTTTCTTTCTCAGGGATTTATATTCAATATATAGTCGAACAATCAAAATTGAATAAGCAGAAAGCAATAGCACATCAGCAAGTGATGGTACTGGAGCCATTAAATGCTCTATCACCTCATAATATGCCCATACGATATTTGCAGCAAACCAAAGTACTAGACCTATAACAAGGAAAATATTGGCCTTTAGACTGCTTTTATCTTTCTCTTTTATAGTAACAAATATTGCGAGGCTGGCTGCAACAGAAGAATTGATGTTTAGCACAAGATTAGCGAAGAACAATTTATCCTCCTGTTCCGAAAAAATAATTAAAGAGTCTCCTATAGCTATCGCTAAAATAATTGAAATGTATAGGTCTCTTGGTCGCAAGTTCTCTTGTTTTTCAATAAATGATAGATATATTAAGTATAGTCATAAGGACCAAAAATAGATCGACTTATACGTTTAAGTCGTAATTAATTCTAGTTAATTTGCGCTCTTGGGAGTATGTTACGAGATATTAATCCAATCTTTCAAAATGGATTATGGTCCACTGAATTCTACAACTGAATAGAAAGCATTTTTTCCTGAATGATCAAAATTAAGATTAGGTGTTAGTATTTTCATCACCTTTGTCTTTGCTGCATCAGCAATTTTCCAAATGAATCCTTTAGGTAATTGTATTTTTGTCTGTTGTACGTCCCCAGTAACTGGATTTACAAAATTTTCAAGTTGAACATCCATAACCCCAGGAACAGAAAAACTACTTTTCGTACCATCTATTTTTGCATTTATTTCTACAAATTGGGAATCCAAAATATATTTGAAAGTTGTGGCAAACAATGCAAAAGGACCATCCCCTTTAGCTTTACCTGTAAAGATATTCACAAGGGCGTCTCTCTGGTCCTGATCTGAATCCTTTGTAATGAATAATTGTAATGTTCCAGACCCCTCATGTATCGCTTTTGGCCACGATACTGCATACACAACCTCAAGGCCGTCGAGTTTCACTTTGCCAAAATTACCCGCTTTGATATGGAAAAATACGAGTGCCCTACAAAAACCATATGTGGGAAACCCATCAAAATTACATGGACATCCAAAATCGCAATTGCAAGTTTCTATATAGTCTGACTTCATATTCCATTTCGATATAGACTCTTCTTGTAGAGTTCCAGAAGAGGACATGGATTAACTAGACTTGTTGCATACATATAACAATTTAGTATTTAGAATATTTTCAGAATCGTTCTTTATTCGATTACATAATCATTTTTTCTGCTGCTTGGAGGTTCATTCCTGTCATATTGTCATATATTACAACTATTCCAAGACTACTTAATATCCCCAATGATATCAGGACAATTCCAACGGACCTTGCAATCCATATTCCTCTGGACCAGATCTTTTCTCCAAATATTATTGCAGCAAAAAGCGCCATCCACGTTATACTCATCCATCCAAGAGATACCATAATTAGAAAGTAAGGCCAGCAACATCCAAGGCAATAGAGTCCATGGAATATACCCATTTTGAGTGCACCTATTATTCCGTTACTCCATCTTCGCATGAAGAAACTAAGGGGAGATTCGCAATAGCCGATACATTTGTTCTTCAGGGGTGTAAATTGATAGATCCCGGATATTATCAAAATGCTACCAAATATTATTCCGATATTATTTGCATCGCTAGACATAACCACATAATTCATGGGCACAGACCAAGCTAATAGTAATCCTACTCCTGTTAGTGCCCAGACTATGAGGTACATTCCAACAAAGAGTATCATTTTAAGTCTGGAGAATTTTGATTCAAGTGTTTCTACTGACGATATCGATTGTTCGTTGGTAAGGAGTTTATTGTAAAGCAAAACCATTGGTACTATCGCTGGAAACATCATTGCTGCCATTCCAGCCGTCCAACTGGCTGTAAATAATCCGATTAGTACTGCATTATAGCTAATCATAATACTCATCATGTCTGGCTGATTTACAGACATAATCCATGAAACTGCAGAAATTATTACGAGTGAAACCAAAATGAGTTTTTGCAGTTTTTTCATTTATAATCAGATTCACTATAATAGAAAATACGATATAGATGCAATTCCTACCAATTTATTTTACATCATGAAGAATTTAAAATTTGTATATAAGGCAAATAGCCATCTTTTTAAATTCATTGTTCATAGTTTGATAGTTCCCTCCCTTGATGTATATAAGATTACGGGTTTATATGGCTTTAAATACCAATAAATACCAACACATATATAGTATTTTGCCTGAAGTAAATTACATGTCTTCAAACAAGGACAAAAATAGAGAAATTATTAACATCACTTTAGACGAAACAAAATCGACAGTAAAAAAGACAACCGACGAAGCAATTAAGGAAATACCACGATACACAAAAGCAGTCAATGACTATCAAGAAGAATCTATTCAAGCAGCAAAGGAAATTGCAGACAATTTTCTAGAATCTCAAAAAGAGATTATCCACTCACTTCAGTCCTTATGGATTCCGTATGTTGAAAACGTACAGAACTCATATTGGTCTTACTGGACATCACCAAAGAGAGCCACAGAAAATTATGCAAGAGCAGTCAGCAATATTACCGACAGTACTATATCATCAACTAGATTGGCAAACAATGTATTATTTGCTTCCATGGATGCATGGAAAACATCGTTACAGCATGCAAGAGACAACGCCAAGGAATTTTCACGACTCAACGCAAATTTCGCAAGGACCTTTGAAAACGTAGCAAAAGATAGCTTGCGAGATTTTTCAAATAGAGAAATACAATCACAAGCACAAACACGACAGTAAATTTTTACGATAGATCAAAAGATCTATCATTTTTGTTTTGCATCTTCTTATTTTCTAAGGATTGAACGAATTAATAAGCTAGATTCAATAGAAATAAGCTTTATTCCTTACTATGAACTATAGCCTCAGATGCCTAAATAATATGCATGGAGATAAGTGACGGCGTACACAATAGTAAGATACTTGTCACTAGGATGTCTCCACTGCGTCACTGCAGTATTGGAAGGAGACAAAATGAATACAAAGAATCAGAAGATAGTATCAGGAAAAGCGAGGTAACTTTTTCCAACAAGTCAGAATGCTACTGTATTTCAATGATTGATATAGTTGGATCTACACAAATTACATCAAAACTGTACAGCTCGGGAAAGATTAAGAAATTTTATACAGTTTTTATCAATGAGATTGCTGATATTGTAAAGCTCCACGACGGAAAAATATTGAAAACAGTCGGCGATGGTGTAATATTCTTCTTTCCTAAAACCTCAGCTGTAGAAAACATAGATGGTTTCAAACAGGCGTTGGATTGTTTACTTAACATGGTATCATCTCGTCAAAATCTAAATGCTAAACTTCATAAAGAATTTCTGCCAGATATTTCCTATAGAATTAGCGCAGATTATGGTAAACTGGAGGTTGCGATGTCAGGTGAAATATCCAGTTCTTACGATCTCTTTGGACCTACCATAAACTTTTGTGCTAAAATCAATAAAAAGGCACCGCCAAATGGGATCGCCATAGGCGCGGATTTATGGAGAATCGTGAATTCATTTCCAAAGCTTGCCAAACGATACCACTTTCAGGAAATAAAAGAACTGTCATGGAAAGAAAACAAATATTCATATCCTGTATATATGCTAAAATCAAGTACAGAAATACATATTACCAGAAAACCAATATTGTCACCCATAGATGACTCTAGATATGAACTTGAATCTATGCCCAAGGTTCCAACAGTATTGTTAATAGATGACGATCCATCTATCTCATTTCTATTTACTCAGTATCTAAGATCAGCAGGAATGGTCGTAGATTCATTTACTGATCCTGAAAAAGCCCTTACTCATTTCATAGAATCAGATTACAGATATTATGATCTTGTGATTACAGATATTAGGATGACTCATCTCAATGGATTTGAGTTATATCAGCAATTAAAAACTCTAGATCCAAACGTTCAGATAATATTTGTTACAGCGCTTGATATTGCCCAAGAAATCACCACATTATTGCCAGAGGTCAAGCTAAACCAATTCCTCATCAAACCAGTAAACCCAAATGTTCTTATTAACAGTGTCAAACAACACGCAAAGAAGCATACCGGGGGAGCATAATCATAACTAGTCAACAAGGAAAGTGGATACAAAAGTTGAGACCTGCTACACGGGTTATCTTTGGAAAGAGTAACGCTATTAATACCGAACTAGAAATTTTCAAGAAAGCAAACAAGCAGATTGACACTTGCATGACCTATACTAGACCTTCACTTGCAATATCGATAAAACAAATAAGAGATGCATTCTTATCGGCAAAGAGAAGAGGAGTGAAGCTTAGATATATTACCGAGATCAATCATCATAACTTTGAAGACTGTAAGGTGTTACTAGGTATTGTAGATGAGCTAAGACATCTAGATGGAGTAAAAACTAACTTTATGATCAGTGAAGAGGAATATCTTGCTCCACTGATTCAAGAAAAAAGTGAGGCAATCGCATCGGAGCATATTTACAGCGATATGGTTCAAATTGTAGAACATGGACGTTGCATATTTGATACCCTATGGAGTAAATCAATCTCAGCTGAGGATAGATTGAGACAAATACAAGAGGATGCATTGCCTCAAGAGACAAAGATACTGGACAATCATGATGAGATAATAAAACAAATGATTCACCTATCTGAAGTTTCTTCAGGCTTGTCAGTTGTGTCAAATCATGGAGGTATGCAACTAACCTACAACAGCTTTTTAGAGCAATGCAAGAATGTCCTTGAAAAACAGAAAAGAGGAGAAGGGGAAGGAATTAGATGGATCATGAGAATCGAAAAGGATAGTGTCAAACTGGTCAAGAAGTTTCTTAAACTAGGAGTAAAAATAAGACATGTAAAGAATCTTGCTCCTATCAATTTTGCAGTCAGCAAAAATGGACTTGTTGCGACAGTAGAAGAGATGAAAGGAGGAGGAATGATTCAGAATCTTCTTACGAGTAACGAAATATCTTATATAAAACATTTTACTTCCATGTTCGAGCAGTTATGGAAAGAAGGTGTCGACGCACGATATCGAATTAAAGACATAGAGGATAAGGTCGGCATTGCAGAAATAGAAATAATTCGAAATCCCGTTGATTCAATTGCTCGCGGTTGGAACATGGTAAAATCAGCTCGAAAAGAAATTGACGTTTTATTTTCCTCTTCAAATGCGCTGAAGCGGCAGATTACCATGGGAGCGCTCTCACTGTTGAAAGATGCATCAGAAAAGAGGAAAGTAAAAATTAGAATGTTACTTCCATCTTCTGATAAGTCAGAAGAACTAATTGAACAAACAAAATTCAATGTTCCTAAAATTGATATTAGAACAATAAGTGCAAGTCTTGAAACAAAGATCTCTATACTTGTGGTAGATTCTAAGCAATGTCTTATTTTAGAGTTAAAAGATGATAAACAAGATACATCTTATGAAGCGGTAGGATTGTCCACATACTCAACAAGCCCTACCATAAACTCGTCCTATTTGGCTGTATTCGAAAGTTTTTGGAGACAGGCAGAACTTTTTGAAAAGATGAAAGAAGTAGAAATGTTGGAAAAGGATTTTGTAAATATTGCTGCTCATGAATTGCGAAATCCCATCCAGCCAATAATTGGTTTTTCAGAATTGCTGTATTCGAAGATTGATAACCACGAACACAGACGGCTACTTGATGAAGTCATATTGAATGCAAAGAGACTTGAGAGACTTGCACGATTAATGCTAGATGTAACCCGGATTGAGAACAATTCGCTAGTTTTAACTAGAGAAGTTGTTGATGCAAGTAAAGTCTTCAATGACATAGTCGAGAGTTATAACCACAAATTGGAGGATAAGAACGTAGAAATCATTAATGAAAATACCAAATTGATAGTAATTCAGAATGGAATAAAAAACATCAACGCCTCGATAGACAGGGTTAGGATTACACAAGTGTTCTGTAACATTCTTGATAATGCAATCAGTTTTAGTCATCAAGGAAAAATTCATGTAATATTAAGAAAGGAAAAACAAAACGGGAAGAACTTTTTAATCATGAGTGTGAGAGACATGGGTCCTGGAATAGATTCAGAGATATTACCCAAACTATTTACAAAATTTGCATCCAAATCAGATATGGGAACAGGACTTGGACTCTTCATTTCAAAAGGTATTGTTGAGGCACATGGAGGGAAAATATGGGCAGAAAACAATCCAGACAGAGGAGCAACATTTAGCTTCAGTCTGCCAATTGATAAATAATTCTACTCAAGATTATCTCGCAAACCCTGCGATTTGGTCATGATATTAAGGAGTGTATCAATTTTGAATTTAAACAGTCTTAGGTAAAACAGGCTTGACATGTCTAGCGGAAAATAGAAAATCGAAAACTCAATTAATTGACGCAGATTACTAAGGTAACTTTATTGAAGTTAATATTCACGGTCAAAGATGAGTATCAGCAACAAAAGAGTTAACAATAGCGACGGTAACAAAATTACAATGAATGAATCCAAAAATCCCAAGGTAAACGAAAAGATATTTCTTTTATGTGACCAATGTTTCTGGACTGTAACTTGCCTTAACAAAAATTATCTTGAAGAAACATTATCAAAAAATAACACATGTCCTCATTGCAATCAAGACCAATTGTCTAGCTTTCCAGTAATGCCGAATGATTCCTTTACTTATAGCTATTCTAAAAAGAGAGGTATTGAGTTAAGCTTTGGGATTAGAAGGGCATGAATTATAGTTTAGAAATTATCATGAGATTCTTTCACCCTAATTAACCGGCCAGATTTCTTTCCTAACACACAATTCTCGGAAAATCAATAATTGGTAAGACGGTTTTAACCTATGATGTCCAATAAGTGAGTGGTCAAACACCAAGAGAACACCGCTTCATGACTGGGGATTGAATTTAATACCACATCCTGTCAATTAACCTGATATAATAAATGATGAAGATAGGTGAAAAATTATTAAGCCAGTTGGACTTTCGCAAATTTTTGATTTTGTGGTAACGTCCTATTATTCATAGAAGGGACAACATTGTTATATCGTTGATCATTAGGAATCACATGTTGAAAGATATCAAGAAATTGTTGATTCAACCTGGAAAGCGCGTGGAACTATCCAAGTTTGATCCTGATGATACATTTGGTAAAAAAAGAGATGATCTTGATAACAAACTTCCAAAGCTTAAATCATCAATGTCAGAATTACAGTACAAATTATACATTGAAAACGAAAAAGCATTACTAATCGTTCTTCAAGGCATGGACACTTCTGGCAAAGATGGGGTAATAAGGCATGTGATAAGTGCATTTAATCCAGTTTCCTGTAGAGTTGAGTCATTTAAGGTACCGACATCTGAAGAATTGGCGCATGATTTCTTATGGAGGATTCATAAAACTGTACCCCGCAAAGGTTTTGTTTCAGTATTTAATCGTTCTCATTATGAGGATGTTGTTGAAGTTCGTGTTGCAAAACTGGCACCAGAATCCACATGCCTAAAAAGATTTGATCAGATAAGGCAGTTCGAAATAATGCTATCAGAAAATAATGTGAAAATATTAAAATTCTTTTTGCACATTAGTAAAGATGAGCAAAAGAAGAGACTTCAAGATAGATTATCGATTCCAGAAAAGCGATGGAAGGTCAATGAGGATGATTTTGAAAAGCGAAAAAAATGGGATAAATATATGTCTGCTTATACAGATGCAATTAACAATTGTAGCATAAAACAGGCTCCTTGGTACGTAATTCCAGCAAATAAGAAATGGTTTAGGAATTGGGTTATATCAGAAATAATCGCAAAAGAAATGACAGAAATGAAAATAAAATATCCGCAATTTTCCACTCAATATGATAAAATTAAAATTTAGACATTCGATAATGATTGTGGCATCGTTAATGAGAGAAACATGATATTCGAATTGCGACTAGATGCTCAAAAAGAAGATTTTTTGCTCTGTCGAAACATTTTATTAGATATTCGAGCAATTGTAGAAAAGAACTTTGCTATTATCACTCAACTTTCCTTATATAATATTTGTACAGATTAATTAGATACATTAAAAAGAAGTATCCAACAAATAAAAAAGATTTGAATTGAAATGACGCAACCGCATGATAGTAACAATAATCGGAATCCAACGTCGCCGTCCTTGAATCAAAAAGTACCCAGAAAAGCTTGGATGTCATTAGCGATATTAGGTTCCGCACTTTTGATTGCCATGTATGGCGAAACAATGTTACTCCCTGCAATACCAGACATAATTCAGGAATTTAATATCACTTACAATACATCATCATGGATTCTGTCTGCATATCTTATTGCTGGAGCTGTTGCAACTCCCCTAGGTGGCAAGCTCTCCGATATCTACGGTAGGAAAAAAATGGTTATGATCATATTGATTGTCTATATTGTCGGATTAACTCTAGGAGGAATTTCAACTAATATTACATTTCTCATAGTTGCCAGAGTAATCCAAGGAATTGGTATCGCGATGTTCCCTATTGCATTTGGAATCATACGAGATCAGTTTCCAATTGATAAGCTTGCGATAGGTGTAGGTGTGTTCAGTTCCATGTTCGCAGCAGGATCCGTTGTTGGATTGGCATTGGGAGCAAGTATAATAGAGAACTTTGGATGGAGAACCACCTTTTTCTCAGTTGTATTTGTAGCCATTGGCTTATGGTTTATCTTTAGACGATATATTGATGATAAGCAAGAAGCTGGGAGTTTGACTGATTCGTCAGAACAAGTTTATTCTAATTCACACGAAAATAAAATGGGTGTTCCCAATGAACAACCTACAAAGGATAAGAATAGAAAAAATATTGATTTGAAGGGGACAGTGACCCTTGCAGTTACTGTAATTTCTCTACTCATGGTTATTTCTTATTCACAGACAAATAATAATGGAAATTATCAAATAGCTATATTTCTATTGGTAGGCATTAGTTCACTCGTGCTATTTGTGATCGTGGAAAAGAAATCAAAATCACCTTTGGTTAATTTTCAATTAATGACCAATAAGACAATTCTATCTGCAAACATCATTTTAGTTATTGCGTTTCTATCAATGTTCACAATTTTTCAAACTGTTCCCGTTCTAGTAAGAAGTCCGCAACCATTTGGATTTGGGGAAAGCGTCATAACAACCGCAAATATACAGCTTCCGTTTATGATTGTGTTTCTATTATTTGCTCCCTCTTCTGGCTTTATTGTATCGAAACTGGGTAATGTAAAGCCAACAATAATCGGAAGTATAGTTAGTGCTCTGGGATTTTCTAGTCTTTTTTTGTTTCACTCAAACGGAATTTTAGTTTCAACAAATTTGGCAATAATTGCTGGAGGTTTGTCATTGATGCAAGTTGGTGGTTTTGATATTATTCTGCAATCCACACCGAGAAAATTTAGCGGAATATCTCTTGGAATGACTGTTCTATTTAATTTAGTTGGAGGATCGGTTGGACCTGCCATTGCAGGAATTTACATGCAGACAAATCAAGTACTGCTCAAAAACGTTGGTTCATATCCTTCTCCTGAATCATATAACTTGATTTTTCTAACTATAGCTCTGGCCTCGCTTATTCCAATAGCATTATCGATTTACATTAAAAAGAGATGTCCTCACAAGGTTCTGATTGAATAGTGTTTGACGTCCTTACTATTCTATTAGATCTAGCATCAATTTCAAATCTAATATCTCTTTCCTTAGAACGTTTCTATCAAGGCTATCAATAGCATATTTGTAAAGGAGATCACAAGCACGGATTTGTTCTAAAATGATATCTTTCTTGTTGATGTACAGTGAATGATGAAATTCCATGACGGAATACGCAATCCCTCTCTTGTGTGAAGAGCCACATAACTTGGCATCAATTTGTATTGTGGAATCAATATCAGTAAGATTCATCGATTTATTATAATCTCAAATCCAATTGGATCTTCTAGTCCTAATCCTAATCTTCTAGTCATCCATATTGTACAATAAAAATCTGAATGTTTTACTTCTTCTATGGTATTACATTTATCACAAGTCCACTTGACTGATTCTTTACAAATCTTGCAGAGTGCAGATGATATCAAATTAGAGCCACATATTCTACAAGAATTCTTGTTAAACATATCTAGAGTAATCAAAACTCCACCTATTAGCATTATGAGTATTGATCCGATGGATTCATTTTGAACTATATTGAATATGTAGACAATTTGAGTTATTTTTCACTTAAACGTTTGTACCACAAGGCTTTACTATCAAAAACCCAGGATTGATATTGATGATGTCTAAGATTATATGCTCGTGCCAAATGTCTTTATTATCCAAAACTTAGAGTTGATATAGATAATGATCAAAATTCAGTATGTATTATATCCATTATTAATAACGATATTTGTTACTCTTTTTATTTCTATTTCATTTTCACAAAACGTTACTAATCAAAACACAACTAATCAAAATACAACAAGTTCTACTATGCTTAATGGAAGCAAGAAAAATGATTCAAGTGTAACGGTAATTAATGCTGCGGGCGACATAGATTGTTCCAATCATCTAGTTGATCAGGTCAAATCGGATAATCCAGATCTGTTTATTGCTCTTGGAGATCTGTGTTACAAACCTAATTTGACTAATTTTACAAATATTTATGGTGATTTAATAAAAGCCAACAAATTGGCTTGCATGGTTGGCAATCATGATTCAGAGGAGGATGGAAATACAGAACTTCTAAATCAAACACTGGAGCTATGCGGAGATCATTGGTATCGAAAAATTGCAAATGATACAACGCTCTTGATCGCACTAAATACTAACGGAGATACTGAATCACAGACAAAATGGGGACAGTCAGTGGTAACAAATGGAACTTTGATGAACGGAATCAAAAATGTCTTTTTACTGGCCCATAAGCCCGCGCATACTCCAGAGTCGCATCACCCAGCAAGAAACTCTACCATTGTAATGCTATCGGGTATTGAAAGCAATATCTCAAAAAGTATTCAGATTTATGAAATTTCAGCCCATAATCACATAATGGCTGAATCAAGTAATGGTCACTGGTTCATTTCTGGAGCAGGCGGTAGAAGCCATTATGAAGGAGAAACGAGTCAGGAGTGGCCGTATGTGAACACTAAAAATTATGGATATCTACAAATTAGAATAAATAACACAGATGGAAATGTGCTGAGTACTAATTTCTATGGATTGTACGGAAGACTACTCCACTGATAAACCATATTTTGTGAATTGGCTTAGAAATAACTAAACACTTTCTCATATCTACTCGCCCATTATTTGTAAAATCACAGTTCGGTTTCTAGATCTAATATCCATTTCTAATAAAACTACTTGCTGCCATGTTCCTAGCGTCAATTTTCCTCCTATGATGGGAATAGTTAGGCTAGGTCCTATCAGAGATGATCGTACGTGGGAATGGCCATTTCCGTCATGCCAGGTGTTATCGTGTTCATATTCTATGTCCTTTGGGACTATTCTGGATAACATTTCTGGAAAATCATGTACAAGTCCTGGTTCATATTCAATTGTTGTTACTGCCGCTGTAGATCCTGAAACGAAAATAGTCACAGTTCCATTTTTAATTTTGCTCTCTTCTACTTTGTTTGATAATTGCATAGTCATGTCGATGATGTCACCTTCTCTCTCTGAATGTAGTTGAATTGTATCGGATAAAACTTTCATATTTGGAGGATTTTCACCTAAACCATGTCAATTATATTCTATGTGATATATGGTTGTTACTACAAGCCAATATCGCATGTGTTATTATCATTGCTCATTTTTTTGCAACCTTTTGATTCTCTAAAAATTCCTTTAAACTTTTTAGATTGTAATCCCACAATCCTGCAAAAAAATTCATCATTTCTAACGCCTTTTCCTTGTTTAATGAGTAAATTCTATTCTTCCCTATCTTCTTTTCATATATCAAATCCGAATTTCTAAGAATACGTAAATGAACAGATACTGCGGGCATAGTGAATTGAAAGTGTTTTGAGATTTCAGTAGGGGTCATCTCCTTTTCCTTTAGCATTACCAGAATTTTGCGTCTGCTAGAATCTGAGATCGCCTTCCAAGCAGATTCCATCAATATTAGATATTTAATTAATTATTTAAATATTTATATAATGATATATACGATAAGTAATAAAATAATACATGAACGACATAGAAAAAATTCCAAAGGACTATCATTCGATTACGCCTGTCTTGATTGTGAAAAATGGGGATGAAGCAATAGAATTTTATAAAAAAGGTTTTGGTGTTGAAGAACGATGTCGTATGAAAAGCCCGGATGGCAGGGTTGCTCATGCTGAATTGAAATTAGGTGATTCTGTCTTTATGCTGTCGGATGAATACCCCGAAATGGAATGTCATTCTCCAAAAACAATAGGTGGGAGTCCAGTTTCAATGTATGTGTATGTTGATGATGTAGATTCAGTTTTCAATAAGGCGATTTCCGCTGGTGCCAAATCATTAGACCCTGTTAAGGATCAATTTTGGGGAGATCGTCATGGTAGACTCGAAGATCCATTTGGGCATCTCTGGTCAATAGCATCACACAAAAAAGATCTCTCAGAAGAGGAAATGAAAAAGGCTGCGGAAGCTGCTTTCTCCCAAATGTCAAAGTAAATTTTTACTTTTCATTTTTTCTTGCGGTTTCAAAATTTCAGGCATTAATTTCGAATAGGATTTATTGCAAAAGGGTATTACTACGGCTCATACTTTTTTTGTGTTAATTACTTAGTAACAAGATGTTAAACTATACTATATATTGATGATAATAAACCATATCCTGCATAAAATAAAACTGGTAGATATGGAAAATATAGTAATCAATTTTGCAGGTGACGTATTGCTTGCACAAGCTGTTAAAAACTATCTGACATCTCAGAAAGTAGTGTCCACTATCTTTACCGAACATGAAACTGACGAGTTAAGTGTATCATTAGATGAAGATAACAAAAAGAATGGTATGAGGATCATTAAAGAAATTCTGCGAAATTATTTGGATTCCCATAATCTAACAAGACATCAAATTATTCAATTAGAAAATATTCTTACTGTGGGGATTCCGAAAAAGATTGAAGAGATATCAAATCTTCTTATGTGTGAGATATGTGGTTGGAGATTAAATACTGAAGAGGAGTTACTTGTCCATAGAAGAATCCATTGGATTTAGAACTAAAACAATAGTATTGATATATATTTAAAAGAGCCATAAATTGTTTGTTTTGCATGAAAGTTACATTAATTATTTTTTTCAGTATTGGCATCTCTTGCTTTTTCTTGGCGGAAACATTTCCTTCGTATGAAGATTTATTTTTCACATCTCTCGTCTCATTGTATGGAATGAACAATAATTTATTATCAAAGGTAATGGATGTACAAGAAATATTGCAGCACGTAAATGCAGTAAACGATACTGAGGATTATAACAATATAGATACTGTTACTTCACGAGAAGGACTCGCCAGAAACATCCCTGTGGGACTTTGGACACCCATCAATAGTAGTTATGTACTTCAGCATCTTAATGGTGCGGAACAGATAAAAGCAATCGATATCTTGATCAAAATGGGATATCAAGAGTACTATTATGTAATGAATAACTTTGAGGATAACACAGCGGTTAAAACTACTGATGAATTGTTAGATAATGCAAACAAAACCAATCTAAAGATAATAATCATTCTCTTGCCTCCATCAGAGGGAGGTGCAAACACTAGCTACAATTGGAAAGGTTGGATAAAATATTTTAATTCTCTTGAGAAGAAATATCCGAAATCATTTGAAGGTTTCACAATTGATGATTTCAATTGGATAAGTACCAAGTCTAATACCAAGTTTAAAAATAATATGGATTTCATGGAGGATACGGAGCTATCATCTGAGCTCAAACATAAAAATGAAAATGTAAAATTCTACCCCACAGTGTATTTCGAGGGTACAAAAACGGGATTAGTTTTGAAGAAATACAATAGTTTTATTGATGGTTTGGTAGTGGCAAGTGGATGTTACTATAATGTTTCTACACTAGATAAGCAATTACAAATATTCTCAGAAATTTTTGACAAGCCCATAAGATATGTAGTATATCCAACCATAACTTACAACTATTCCAAACTTCATTACGATCCACCCACAGATCGCCTAATAAGGGCTACTCTATCAATCGCATCAAACTCATCAGACGGACTAGTTATCTGGCGAGACGCTGATAATCCTGTCATACAACAACATTTGGAAAATCGACACGATAAACGTTATCTTTCAGATATCTCAAACTCTAAAGTATCACAGATAGATGATGAAAATATTCATAATAAGAGTAAATCAACTGTCACAAAAAATATTCATAACACTTGTAGTAGTTGGATCAAAAAATATGATGATGCATATGATAATTGGATTGAACTACCTAAAGGTGAGAATAGTAATGATTGGGAAAGAAAAATACTAAATTAGCCAAAAAAAATCGTGAGTAGTCAAATTATGAAACTCGAGTGTATATATGGTGTACTATTCGTTGTTACTTTGGGCAATGTTGCTACTTTAGATACTCTAATGCCTTTCGCTCCCCTTGTCTAATCAATTCCTTTATAGTATCCAAAGAAAAGTCAGCGTTTTGTAGAGGGTAAGGTGTTTCTGGATTGATTCTAGTAATCCGGTTTAGTTTCAGAATCTTGGCGCCGTGTTTTTGAACAAGTAATGAATGTTCCTTAATAATATATTCAATCTTGTCTTTGTCAATTTTTGATTTCTCAGATTCCTCAAATACATCGTATAATGCCTCAATCAAATTTACGTGTCTTGTAATGAGTCTGGACATTTTTTCAAGACTTTGAGTCTTGTCACTAAACATGATATCTTTGGCCCTTGACATAACTTCGCTCATGTTCGCTGGGAGCTTTTCTATTTTCTTTGGATAATTTTCCACAACGAAAATATTTTTGTTTTTACTTGGAGATGCTACCATTACCTCTCGTATTGGTGTATTACTTAAGAGCGATCCATCCCAAGCAAATGTCCCATCACTTACTTCCACCCATGGAAATCCGTATTGTGGATAGCCGATAGTAGCAAGAAGATGTTTCATTTCGATTGGTTTTTTAAAACTATCGAAGATAAGTGGTTCTGCCGTAAGCACGTCAACTGCAGTAATTATGAGGCGAGTGCCGGTATTATTGTTACTATTACTAGTATTTGCATCATTTTGATGCATTTTTGGAGAAAGTTTTCTAAAATCTATATATTTTTCGAGGGTATTACTTAGAGCTGAGTTGTCATATATGTAAGTCCATTTCCATGGCGGCTGAACATACTCCTTTAGTTGGGAGATATTTGAATTCGACAAGTTGAAATTAAACCACCGAGGAATGAAAAAAGTAGGGACTCCAAAAAAAGCAGCGTTTAAAGACGCAGCTGGTGACCTCTTCAATCTGGTCTGATATTTTTGGTAATCAAAATCAAAAGTGAAAATGTCCGGTACTATGTTATAGCTGCCTTGGGCCAGCTCCAACCAAAAATCTTCTAAATCTCTCTCAGGTGTATCATTTCTGCTTCCTGCAGCTATTGCGCCATTAATACCACCTATTGACGTACCTGCTATTATGTCAAATTTTACATTTTTCTTTGCAAATGCTTTGAAGACTCCACATGCAAAAGCACCAAGGGATCCACCTCCCTGTAATATCAGTACATTTTCAGTGCCCTTTTCATGTTTATGATTAACCATTACAATTAATCATTGTACATTATAATACAAATAATCTTAACGTTTTCTTTTTGAAAACCTTTAGATATGGATTACCTGAACTTCAAACGAAATTGAATTGTCATGAGACAACTATCATATGGGTTTGTTCAAGCCATGGGAACTTTACCTTCTGATAAGATTTGAAGTTGGTTGTATAACTATTAAAACAATGTTGTGCATCAAATTTTGATGAAAAAAGAACTCTACATGGGAACCATTGCCTTTATGTTGACATTTGTATTAACGTACGCATCAGTAGGACATGCTCAAAATATGACTTCGGGCGGAATGAATATGATGGGAAATGCAACTGCAAGTATGAATCAGACTGCTTCTGAATTAGGAAAAAATGATACATTAGGAAATGTTCTAAATACAACTGGAGAAGTCGGTAAAAAGATACTAGGTGGTGCAGCAGATGTCGTCAGCAATATTAGCGAAGAAGTTAAAGAAGGGATAGGAACAAACAAATAATCTCAATTATTTGATCAGAGACCTCATCTTTTATCGAATGATTTGAATGAAGTATTGATTTAGATCTTACCATTTACTCAGATATCTAAATAAGATTCATTTATGATTACTAAAATTGTAGGCAATGTTGATAAGGAAATAGTCAGATACTGTCTCGTTAGAGGATATACGTTGTTACAATCTTCAAATGTTATTGAGTGTAGGATATAGGTAGAGAAACGTTTTGAGAACTTTTGAAGGTGGGCTTTCAAAAAACAAAAACATTGTAAAAGAATTGAACAAAATTAACACTAATGAAATGATATTGCTTCTGAATCCAAATTCCCAAGGAGGAAACACAGGGAAAAACTGGATTTTAACTTATAGTAAAGTTAAGGAATTTCTACCGACCAACCATAGAATTATCTTTACAAAGAAAACCAATGATGGTATACTTGTTACACGCAAGTTACTACGTAAAGGTTACGAAAAAATTGTTGCCATTGGAGGAGATGGTACGATTAATGAAATTGCAAATGGATTCTTTATTATTCAACCACAGAATAGAAACCCCGTTAATCTCGAAAAATTTATTTTCGATACCACACTTAAACTAGCAAATCCGAATGGTGTTATGTATATTATTCCATCAGGAAGTCGGAATGTATTAGCAAGGTCTCTTGGACTAAGACATCAAGGAGTCCAGGCTTTGAGACGTATTAAACAGATGAAGAGACGTAAGATGGATGCCATACTGGCTACTATAACAGACAAAGATTCTCCTTCTATAACCCATAACAGAATAATATTAAATGCAGCAGAAATTGGTGTTGGAGCTGAGATAATAGACAGATCTAAGAAAGTAAGAAGAAAAATAAAAAGTCGTTTTGTCTCAACCGTGGCAAGCATAGTGGCCACCCTTCCAGCTTACAGCAGTAATGAATGTGATATTGTAATTGATGGACAGAAAAAAATCTCAACTAAGATGACTATGGGTATTGTAGCAAATGGCCGTTTTCTTGGAGGAGGTTTCAAAGCAGCCCCCCGAGCAAAGTTTTCCGATGGCTTGCTGGATATTATAATATTAAAAAATTCTGGGAGTTTTAAAATGCTTGATAAATTAATCGAATTAAAGGGTGCAAGTACTTATAAATTTGAAGAGGATATCCTCTATTATCAAGCCTCTGAAGTTGGGTTCTTTCCAAAAGAGAGAGATGTTACTGTTACCGTGGACGGAGAACCAATCGGAATTCTTCCAGCTATTTTCAAAAGCTATCATGATGCCTTGACTATAAAGAGTGAGACTTTCTCGTCGAGGATATAGAGCCTTCGAAATAACATGACAATCTAATTATTTAGTTTAAATGTTAACTCCAAATCATAATTGTAAGAATATCATACTACAGAAACAATATTGGAATAATCATTACATATGTTTTGAAAATTTTCTGGCGATTTTTTTTCGCTCATCCTCATGTTCTTGCATTTTGGAATGCTCCTCTGGAATATCTAATGGCTTTTCTCCAAATTGTCCACTCGTAGCATCGTTTAACGCTTGATCGCGCTTGAATGGTTTCTTTTTCTCAGTGCTCATTAATGCTAATTTTATTATTGGAAACATGGTATTAATATCTTGTCAAGTAAACTACTATTGAACACTGACACTTACCTCAAGAGCATCTGTTACATTATTGGTAAACTCCAAACTTGTCTCTGTTGTGTGACTTAGATATTTTCCGGAATCTCTAACATAATCCAGATAGTCTTTCATCTCATCCTCAAATAATATTACATTGTCGGCAACTATTACCGCTCTCTTTTCAAGCAAACCATATTGTTCGACAAGCTGAAGATATTTTAGATATTCCCTCTTTGCAGCATCTAAGAAGATCATATTAAATTTGACTTCAAGGCTTGGAATAACTTTTTTCGCATCCCCATTAATTACTTGAATTAATTTAGATAATCCTGAATTCTTGATGTTCTTTCTAGATATGGTAGCAAGTTGTTCATCCTTTTCCACACTTATAACAATAGGTCGGCTATACTTGATATTAGTATCAAAAGTCTTGTTCTCCCATGAGTAATCTAACATAGCATTAGCAATCAAAATTGCAGAGTATCCATGCAATGTACCAATTTCTAGCGCCTTCTTTGGTTTGTGTTCCATTATTACACTTTTTACGATTTTTCCCTTGATGGGGCCTATTGAAGGAAGAGAATCCGTTCTTGCCGTTTCTTCAATTTCTGCAAGTACCTTCAATACAGTATTGACTTCATTTTGTTTATTTTGTTTATTTTGACGTCTCAAATTAAACATTATTCCTCATATTAATATAAGAAAATTTCGACTCATTTCCCATCAACAAGACATATTCTTTATTTAAAACTCGAATGTTAGAATATTAGCCACTACTTTTTGATTTTCCTTGGAAACAGTTATTAAAAATGATGTTAGTATTTTGTATATGCATAAACAATCAAGTGTGAAATTAAGTGATCCTCAAATTAAAGAACTTTTTGAAAGAAAGAATTTTGCTTTTTTGTCTTCGTTAATGAAAGATGGCTCTCCACATGTTACACCTACATGGGTTGATATTGAAGATGATAACATTCTAATTAACACTGCATTAGGTAGAATAAAACAAGAAAATATTTCACGAGATCCTAGAATTGCATTATCAATTATTGATCAAGAGAATCAATATGAAATGGTTACCATCAGAGGTAAGGTAACTGAACAAATTACAGGAGATGTAGCTGAAAAACACATTGATAAACTAGCAAGAAAATACATTAACGTGGACAAATATCCAAGAAGGTCAAAAGACGAACAGAGAGTCATCTTAAAGATAAAACCAGAAAAAATATTTCATATGAAATAGTCCTCTTAACATCGTTTCATACTGAAATCGTTATATTCTATATTGAGTAGTGTATAACATGTCATCAGATGATCAGGAAAAATGTGCTGCATGTGGAATGACATTCAATACCCAAGAAGAATTAAAAGAACACATGTTAGAATTACATAGAGAATAATTTAGAAATTATTCTCCATGTATGATTTTCGCAGAATTAGAAAAATAGGTTAATTTCAATTGATATGATATGATCGAATTGTAACTTTCTCATGTAACTTAAATTGCCAGCTCGTAAATGGGAGGAGATATTTTTTCTTCCATGGTGCTTAGGAACTGATCTATGCAATCATGACTAATTATCGATGGAATTGCCACCCGAAGCTCTGACGGTACTAAATAATTAATATGTTTAAAAAGCTGACATCGCTTACCAATTTCTTTTTCCTCCCGACACACATTTATCAAACTGATAAATTGTTTACTATTTTTTAGCAATACTATATTATGATCGTGCACGTTTATGAGCTTTAGTTATCATTATTTTCTAATATTGTTATATATCAAAAAGAAGGAAAATTTTTAGATAATTGTGATCGCAAGAAATTTTGTTTTTGTCTTTAGAGTTGATCTGGTTTGTAAAATCAGATGTTTTCACACTAGAATATTTTTTTTCAAGATTGCAACAAGTTACCTAACTACCATTACAGGACATGAAGAATGATTAACTACACCTTCTGCCACACTTCCCAGTAACAATTTCTTAAATCCAGTTCTTCCCCTAGTTCCCAATATAATCAAATCCATTTTTTCTTTATCTGCAAATCCCACTATTTCACCAACTATTGATGACACCGATACAATAATCTTGTCGGTTACAGAAATCTTGGTATTTGCAAGTTTACTTCTTATTTCATCAAACCATTTTTGTACATCTTTCTTTTGAGTCTCCAATACATCTTCTATGGCTTTTGGAGTTGTGACGCCTATTAAATTTGAATAAGCAAATCCCAATTCCGAATACAATACATACAATATTGTTAATTCTGCGTTATATTTTTTGGTGAGACTAACTGCATATTCTGCCGCTTTCATAGAGTTTTCTGAGCCATCAATTGTAACTAATATTTTTTTCATGTTCAATGACAAACTCAAAACCCCTTTAATTGATACTCCTTTAAGGTAAAAAATTGCATAAAAGTAATAGGAAAGCAATACCAATATGAAGATTTTGTTGTGAGTTGCTTTATTTCTTGATTCTCATAAACTTTCATGCAACATCTCAATAGCATCAAATCTTGAAGAGATAGTTACCATTAAGATGATGTAAAATAATAAACAGTTCTACATGAGTGGATCAAATTTGAACTTCCTCAACTGCAATTAAGGAAATCTATGACTTAATTATCTTGAATATCTAAAATCAAATGGGATTTATTGGATCAGACATAAATGCAATGATGACGTTTATTTATTATGGACTGCGATTTTTGTAGAAAGGAGTCTGAAAAGTACAAATCATTTTATTCTCCGTCTGGAACGGACCCACGCGAATATCACATATGTGTAAACTGTTTGAAAATCTGGCTAAATGAGATAAAACAGTGAAAATCACAAATAACGATTGTCCAAATCAAAATACCCCTTAGTCTAGATAGTTAATAACGTGAAAGAACTAATGATGAGAATAATTCAATATTCTATTACGTCCAACAATTCTGAATTTGTACTGCTGGCCATACATATTGGTATAAAATTGAGCATAACTCTTTGCCGCAGTAAATGTAGTAAAATTGGTTCTTAAACCATCTACAGCTGCCTTATTACCATATACATCCTCGATTTCAATGACATAATATCTTGGCAGTTTCTTCAGTTGCTTCATTGTCATGTAAATTATTATCAGGAAAAATGCTACTACAGTGAGAACCATAAGAACATGTTCAAAACTTTTTACAAATTCCAAGACATTGTTTATAACATACTGTTCGATCCACTTTGAGGAAATAGATAATAATCTAAGAACGATTAATCCAATATAATCAATCACTCTAGCCACCTCCAAGCGGTATCACTCGTCATATAATGATAGTTCTCTTAGATCTTTAAAAGAATATCTATAGAATTGAAAGTGGATTTGAGAAATTATTGAATTGAATCGATGCTTTTCTTACTGTATTGTGAATACCTTATTGAATTTCTATTCTAAGTATCAATTTCACGAATTTCAAACAATATATCGTGCTATCGTATTTGCAAATTGATTGATTCAAAAGAAAAAAATTGAGTAGAATATTGATTTAAGTCAATATTGTTTATAGGTTCTATTCAGAGCCTTTTACCAGATCAATTGCTTCTACTAGCATGGCATCTGTAGCATTAATGTGCATGTCCAGATCTGATTGATCCGCTTTATCTTTGATCAATTCACGCAAGTCTTCTCTCATCATGTGTTCAAGATCCTCCATGAAACTATGTGATCCTTTTTCTTCAAGTACGTCTTCTACAAATTCGAAATTATCCAGATATGCCGTATCTGCCAGTTCTTCAGCTCCCGTCAAGTTGCCGTTCTTATACTCAACTGATGTTTGATTGAGTAGGTTTCTGGCATTTTCCAAATAATTGACAAATTTGTTCGATTCTTCGTCGCCTTGAGCTGTTTCATTTTCTTGTCCAAATCCGTACTTTAGATCAGAAAATGATGCTGGCACCAAAATAGAAACCATTAGTATGGTCCATCGTAGATTGACATTGATTTTTTTCATTTGTTAGGTCCCCCTAATTACATTTTGTGGGCTATTTAAACAATCTTGAGAAAATATTTTGCAATGAATCTAGTTAACTCAACATGATATCGGTTTTGGAAAATTCTAATACTTTTTATTTGTCAAGACAAAAAAAAGAGTACTAGGGAAAAATTGAAAATATTTAACTTGATAAACCCAGTTTTTAGAACATCTTTTTCAAATCCAATATACATAGCAATAGCATCAGTTGTGGGTATAGTTTTTTGGATAGTAACAAACATGTTTGATAATATTTTGTTTTTTTCACCTTTTTTGGCGTTCTATGTACCAAGTGATATGCTTGGAATGTTCTTGTTATCTTGCATTAATGCAATTCTGGTGGGTATTTTGGTAAACTTTAGTCTTCATATTATGAGAAACTTGAAATTGAAAATAAGTAGGTCTACACTGTCCGGCACAACAATTGGCATAATTTCAAGTACCTGTGTCAGCTGTTCAACTTTCGCATTTACAATTGCTTCAACTTTTGGAGCGCTAGGATTTGCGGTATCTGATTTTTTAGCAGCAAATCAAACCATAATAAGAGAAATCTCTACTCTTATTTTGTTATTTGCAGTTTTTGCTAATTACATGAAGATTAGAAACAGTTGTGAATTAACATATAGATATCAAATCGACGGCAAATCCACCCAGGAATAATTGTATTTCTCGGTAGTAACTAATGATTGACAAGTATTAATGCAATGCCAAATCAAATTGGACGATTGAAAAAAATCATAAAAAGAAATATGGAGGATTCTAGTTTCAGTATTGTTATTATCACTTGTTGCAGTAGTCGTCTTAATAGGTAATAGATAACCTATTTATCCTGTCATGTTGCCGGTCATGTTATCTGTCATTCCAGTCATGTTGCCGGTCATGTTATCTGTCATTCCAGTCATGTTGCCGGTCATGTTATCTGTCATTCCAGTCATGTTGCCGGTCATGTTATCTGTCATGCCAGTCATGTTATCTCCCATGCTAGTCATGTTACCGGTCATTCCAGTCATGTTTTCAGCAAACACAACAATACCAATTGCTGGTACTAGTAACATTCCAAGAGCAAAGGCGATTGCTAATGACAAAACAAAAAATGTAGCCATTTTCATATGAAGCAATGCTACTTTATTTAAATTTTTCTTGAATTTTTGGAAATAGAAAAACCACATAAAATAACAAAATAATCATTAAATTCCTGATGAATCACATATTTTTATTCGATTTATAAAAATATTAAGTTGTTTTGAATTGGCCAAATGCAAGGTGAATTAAGATATTACCAAGTTGCAGCAATAATGTTATTGATATTTTTAGTCATAGTGGAAATTGGTGTGATAAATCGTTGTATCCTGAGGCTAATGACGCAAATTCTTGAATGCATGCTCCAGGATAAGCTTATTGATTTATAAATTGAACAACGTATAGGGTATGTGGAAAATGAATTCAAATTATAGTTACGGATTATTGCCTATCAGAATTATGGCTGGTATTGTATTTATCGCCCCGGTATACCAAAATTTTACGATATATCAGGCAGATATAGTTTTTTTCAATCTATTAATTTACCTCCCGAACTTTTCATTCCAATTGCACTCCTTGAGGTGATAGGAGGTTTAGCTATCTTATTTGGGATACTAACTAGAGTTGCTTCAGGATTATTTATTATAGAAATGATTGGCGCAATAGTAACTGCCAAATTATCTAAAGGATTCATTGGTGGATATGAATTTGAGTTGCTTCTGATATCTATTTGCTGTACATTAGTTATTCTAGGTCCCGGAAGAATATCAATTGAAAATTATCTCTTAAAAAGAGAAATTTTCCCTAAAGGGAAACAGTTGTATCGAAAAACTACTAATACAGAAATTAGATAGATGTAGTAGGTTTATCTAGATTTCAAAATCTATCTTTTCATATGTTAATCAATATGGAAAAGGAATCTAATGTCTCGAAAAAATGGAACTAAACAAGAATTTGATACGTTACTATTTGAAATGATAAATATTGTAGTGCATTCATCATTATGACGATAAGCCCCACTTTTCACGTACCTTTTCTTCGACCTTTGAAAAAACAAATCTATCAAATATCAATCCAACAGCAAATATTACAATCATAGTTGCAATTATTTGACTCATGTTGGAAAACTCTCTTCCTATTGCCAGAATATAACCCAATCCTACTCCAGTTGTTATCAGCATTTCTGCACCAATTAATGCGTGCCAAGCAAAAGACCAAGTTTGTCTTAGACCCATTATTAAAGAAGGTGCCGAGGCAGGAACCATGACGTGCCTAAATAATAGGAAACCACCCGCGCCCATATTACGTGCAGCGTGAAGATATATTGGTGGTATGTTTCTAATGGCGCCATAAGTTGAATTCATTACTGAGAATACTGAATTCATTACAATAACGAAAAGTATTCCAAAATCATTAAATCCAATTAATAGAATCGCAAAAGGTACCCATGCTATACTTGGGAATGATTGAAGTCCCAAAGCAAAAGAACTCATTGTTTTTCCAAATTGTCTGAATCTAACCATAACAAGTCCAACACATCCTCCGATTACTACAGAGATCACAAATCCAATGAATAAACGCCAAAGTGTAATTGCAATTCCCTCCATCAACGTATTTTCAGAAACCAGGTCAACAAACGAATCTGCTACCATCGTGGGAGAAGGTAGGGAAACGCGTGGCCAAATTTCAAGTGAGAATACAATTTGCCAAGCAATTAGAAAAGCAACTAGGAATAAAATTATACTCAAGATATCCTTCGTGTTAAGGCTGATTTCTTTTTTTGTATTTGAGGGAGTATCCATCTTAAAAGACCTTTTGATTGGTCGCTCCCATAAGTGAAACGCTATCCATAATAAAATTCAAGTGATTAGATCACCATGCCACACTGATTTTGATTCTATTGTCATAATGGAAATATAAATGGTTTCGATTGCAAGACGACAGTTAATTAATTGTGATTCCAATATCGAGTAATCTTCTATTCAATAAAGATGAGTTGTTTTGTTCATTGATACCTAACTAGGAATCTCCGTTAAAGTTTGTTTTATAGCATCTTCAAAAACAGAGTAAGGTTGAGCTCCTACAATTTTTAATGGGGGTTTTCCTTCAGATATAAGGATGAATGTTGGAGTGCTTGTTAATCCTATACTACGTGCTAAATTATCATTTGTGGTTACTAAACTTTCATATTTTTTCGAATCAAGACATGCCGAAAATTTGTCTACGTCAGTAACACCCGCATATACTGCAAATTGAGTTAAACTATTTTTTGATACCCAATCAGTATTCTCACCTTTTGAATTTTTATATACCTCGTCATGATATTGCCAATATTTACCCTGTTCTGCAGCACAATAAGATCCGATGGCCGCAAGAGTCGATAATCTGTCTGTAGGCCTGTCATTTATGACAAAGTCCTTAAACAAAAAGTTGATCATTCCTGTATTAACATAATTATTGACAATTAGATCTTTTGTATCCCTATGAAACCTTGCGCAATATTGACACTGATAATCGCCAAATTCCAATAGGGTAATATTCGATTTTGACGTCCCCAGCGCAGACGCGTTTTGAACTATTGGCTGTAGAAGCGTATTGATAAGTTGTTCAGGCTCTTCTTTATTTTGTGGAGTAGTGTTATGTCCCATAGTCAAAAATGCAGTTACCGAACCTCCAACTAATACTACACCAAATACCACTGCCCACATTAAAGATTTCTTTTTGATTCCCTTGGAATTTGATTTCCTGACCTTTCGCTTCAATATCCTATTCATGATTTGAGTAGCATAAAAACCATAGTAAACAAACTGATTATGCTTAAATCAAGAACAACATTGCCCGAGTTATTTCTTAGAACCATTTATCGTGTCCCAGCATTTTCTGCATAACTGTCCATCAATCTTCCATTGAGGTTTTGGATTATACCTTATGAAGCCAATTTTTTTTCCACATTTCACACAAAAATTTACTTTTGTTTGATAATCTTGTTCTTTTTGATTATAGCATTTTTCACATAGGAAAGCATCATTTTCCAAATCCCACTGCCATCTTGCTTTCTTTTTTTTCTCCGGGTCCACAATTTTGTGACATATGAAGCATTGGTTTTGCTTTTTAACTAGTTGCTCTTCTTCCTCTTGCTGTTTAACAAGAAATTCCTTTGCAGTTTTCATATGACAGTCGCTACAAAGATAACCTGCAATATTCCAAGATTTTTCTGGTTTATACTTAAACTTAAGATCCCTATTGCATAAAGCACATGTCTGAGGTTTCCTAAATTGCAAACATTATTTTTTCAAGTATCCTGTAAAAAAATGTATCTTTACTTTTCACAATTGTTTAGTTCAGTTTGGAATTGACTGGAATTTGTTTGGTCAACCATTAAATGACACGATTTCCTTCCTTCCATATTTTGTGAATAATTCATCATACCTGTCGAATTTTGGTGAACGCAAGTTACCATTATCATCGTACATCTTGACAAAATTTGCTCGCATTGCAATATTGCCATTTGAATCAAAGAATCTGATGCTATACCCATTCATTCCACTTTGTCTAACTTCTGTTACAAACTTTGCAGTTTTCACATTGTCTAGATTCAGATGTATATGCCAAGATTTATCTTCGTTACCTATAGTCATCCATTTGTCTTTAATACGTACAGGTAACCCTCGGTCAGTTCTAACTTCACAAATCCCATTTCCACTATTTACCGATAACATAATATCGTCAATGTCCAATATGTCGGAAACCAATTCGTTGATGAGATGGTGGGACATTCATTAATATTCTCTATCTAGTTCAATAAAAATATGAAGTAGGAATTTTAACAAAATTGAGTTGTCTCAATATATACAACAATAAAAGTTCGAGTGGCATAAATGATATAAATAATGTTTTTTATATGATAATCTTGATTACTCTTCTGATATATATTGTCTGAGAAGCATCCTGAAAGTAATTCCCCTGGTGAATATGAATGGCAGATTACTGAGAAAGTCAGAGAAACACACGATACCTATACTTATTCTCTAAAACCTGTTTCTACCTCACAGAGATTCAATTTTGGTATAGGGCAATTTGTAACATTGAGTGCTATGCTTAAAAGACCTATAGCTTCAGGAGGTTTTGAGGAAAGCGTAGTTAATCGAGCATATTCAATTGCATCGTCACCAACGAGAGACTACATAGAACTTACAATCAAGGAAGAAAAGCCGTATGGTTATATTAATCCTGTTACAAAAAAATCAGATGCCTTTGCAGCTTATTTTAATCAGCAGGTAAAGATCGGAGATAAAATCAAGTTAAAACTAAATCCATCCAAGGAACATTTCTTGTCGAAAGTGGACACAGGAGTTGAGAAGAACATAGCCTACTGGTCTGGTGCAAATGGAGCACAATCTGCAAGGTGCCTAATTCAATACATGGAGGATAAGAAGGATTCTGGACAGAATCTTATACTATTTTATAGTAACACTAAATTATGCATAGAGAAGGAGAACGGCCAAACCGGTAATACCGAGCATCATCCTGTTGAATCTCTGAATGTAATCTACTATAATTGGTTAATAAACGCCGTAAAAAAACTTGACAATCTGAAAGTGGTATTTACGTTCACAAGGGAACAAGAGATTCCTACTGAGTCCAAGGATTCGAGGGTTATTTTTAGGAAAGGAAGATTTTTCTTAAATCCAGATGGTTCCGCAGAAAGAACTTTATCAAAATATGGTAACAATATTGAAACATCATTCAACCCTGTTTGTGGTAGTAGCGCGTTCATAAATGGCACAGTAAGATTGCCGGATGGCAAGTTAAGTAAAGGAAAGGGAATCTTACAAAATTTGATGGAGCTAGAAGGAATAATCCCAGAAAAGACCGATAAAGAGCAGTTTTACTTACAACAAGTTAGCGCAGACTAGTGAAATGCATGGATAATTTCAACAAATTATCCAGAAATTTTTTGAATATTATCCTCAATTAGACGATAAGTCAATTTGATAAATGATTCTTGAATAAAATATATGAAGATTTAGCTATAAAATATTGTGCCAACAGTTAATTGTATTATCTTTTAGAGGATATCGGCATATGAATTTGAAGAAGGAAACGTCAAGTGCTGTCATATTTCTTGTGGCATCTATCATCTTTCTGTCGTCAGCTACAATGGCAAATAATGTATTTGCACAAACTGAAGGCGAAGAAGAAGAATCAACCTCAATGTCAACCTCAACCTCAATGTCAACCTCAGCCGGCGCTAACTACGATACTTTCCAGAATTGTCTGTCCGATGCCAGCGGTCAACACATTGCTCCAACTGGTGATCAGATAGTGAACTGTTTTGTAGAAAGTGGTTATGTTCAGGGAAGTTCCAGTACTAGTAACGCTGCAGATGTAGAGAACGAAGATGAAAATACGCAGGTGAGTGTAGTAGGCGATGAAAATCAAAATGATCAAACTGAAAATGTGCAGGTGAGTGTAGTAGGCGATAAAGACAATCATGATGATGATCATGATGATCATGCTGATGATGATGACCAAGACGAAGATGAAGACGAAGATGAAGAATAGATCTACAATGTAATTGATTTCAAATAGATCTCCCAATCTTTATTTTTGATATGACATAATTTGTCCATCCAAGTCACCTTAGCGAATAGACCTTCAAAAATTGAATTAAATTAAACAAATTAGATCTTGATTTTATACAAGAAGAGTTACCAACATAACAATGTCTTAATCATGGTCGAACCTCAATAGTATTATAGTATCATTGATAGATTAACTGATTAACCAGCCCGTATCATTACTATAACTATCCAAGTTTTAGAAAGAATACTTGCCGGTGCATAAGAGTACAAATATTTTGTACCATTTATCACTTCTGAGACATTTCCGGATTTCCCAGATTTTCCGAGTTTAAAGCTACTGAGATCGACAAAGGATTCAAAGTTGTTTGATAAGAGATAATTTGAATCACCTACTTTTTGACCATTACCATCTATGAATACTACTCTTATATCCTCTGGAAGACTCAGAGCTCGGAGCATGTTGTTAAATTTATCAAGATTTAGGACACCACTCCATATTCCTACTAATGATGAACCCTCTTTCAAATATATTGGAACAGAAATAAGTGCCACTTTTTCTCCAGTAGAAGATGACATAATTACATCTCCAAGAAATGCTTGTTTTGTATTCACAGCCCCTTGATAGTAATCCCTATATGCAAAGTTATCTCTAGTTAGACCTAATTGTCGGTCGTATGGTTCTTCCATATACATATCTCCGTTGGAAAGTAAATACGTAATTGCCTCAAAAGCATCGGCATGTTCCAAAATACTATCTGCTATTTGCCGTTTCTCAATGTCATCACTTTCAGAAATTCCATGTAGGCTACTATTGATCTTGTCTGAATATTGAGCATTGCTGACCTCTTGCATGATACCAGTTATCCTTAATATTGATGCCGATTCATTTAGATAGTTTACTAAATTACTAGATATAATTTTTGCCAAGGTGCCGTTATTTGCAAGCTGATAAAGTGATGAGTTATTATTGTTGGTATCGTCCTGACCATACACATTATTTGTGATATGAGTCAATTTCATCGAACTGTAAGAAATAATAGCTAATACCATAATTAGAGTAACGGTGACGACTTTCCACATATCTTACAGAATGCATGATAACATGTATATAATTTTTAAGTTTGAATGTTTCAAATGTCTTAATGGTATCAATAAGATTCATTTTTGTATTTATGTTTAGGAACATTATCTGAAATTGGAGTTATTTATTCACAAAAATAACTTTATAGATGATAATTCATTGAGTGGACAAAGAGCTCATAATCCGTTCTTTGCAAATTTCAAGATAGGTCTTGTCTATATCAAAACCTATACATGAAACCCCCGAACGTATGGATGCCAATGCAGTTGAGCCGATTCCAATAAAGGGATCTAACACTACTTTACATTTATTCAAACCATGTAATTTAATGCACATTTCTGGTAGCTTGCTTGGAAAGGTAGAAGGATGTGGTCTCTGTTTCTTGTCCCAAATCGTCTCATATGGTATAAACCAAGTGTTACCTCGATCTCTTCTATCCCCTGTTGTGGCCTTCCAACGACCAATATTTGTTTTATCTTGATAAGGGACTCCAATAGAAAGTTTATCTAACTTAACATTCCCATTTTTAGTAAAATGAAAGATAAATTCAGAACAGTCATTCAGATATCTATCACTGATAAGTGGTTTGAAATGTCCAACTGCAATGTCTGATACTATGGCAGGATATTTTCCTACATCGGATTTTGAAATGGCGATTGACTTTACCCATATGATGACGTTTTGTAATGTGAAATGCTGCCTTAGTGCATTTGCAACGTCCAAAGGTATCCATGGGTCTGAAGGCTTGCTACCTACATTTATGAAAAAAGATCCCTCATCAGATAAAATTTTCTTGATTGCTCCACCTACATGTGTTATGAATTTCAAATAATCATTTCTTGGGAGAGTATCCTTGTAGCGATTGTACTTGACACCTATATTATATGGAGGAGAAGTAACAACTACGTCAATCGATTTCTCCAATAGATTATTTTCAATTCCACTGATGCAATCGCCATGGAATAGTTTGATAGAAATTCCTTTTCTCGTTATTTCAGCAAATTTCAATGGAAAGTTTTGCTTAATTTTGATTCATCTTCTTTTCAGATGTTCAAAACCAAAATCCAATTTAATTTGTGTTAACTCGCTATTGTAGCAAAAGGGAAAAAGGTATCAATAAATTAAGAGGGGTCTCAGATTAAAACAAGATCATCCACGGATGATATCATAACAACTGCCTTATTTCCTTCCAGGCCCTTCTTCATTCTACTTACCACCTCATCTACATCGGAGGAATTAACAACAGTAGCAATAACTTTTCTCGAATTGTAAGTGAGTTCAACTGTACCACTACCTCTACCTGATGCGACCCTTTCTTTATCCTTGGTTACTCCCTTTACGTCATAGATTGTGGCCTCCAGATTTAGTTCTTTTAATGAAGCAATGATATCGCGGACATTCTCTGATTTAACGAGTACAGCAAGTCTCTTCATAGTTCTCGATTCTTTACCTGGCTCTTGCGCATACGTTACTTCAAATGGCAATGTCGAATTGTCTTTAACCATTTCTTTAGAGTAGATATGCGAAGTATAAAAAGTTGATGTAAATAAATTTGGAGTCATGTATGACAAAGAGTAATGATACCTCTTTTGATATAATGGATATATGTTAGTTCCAAGCGATTGTTATACATGTGTAAGTACGGAGTTAAATCCAAATATACTGAAATCCAATAGGAGACAAGATTAACTGTAAATGAAGTTTCCCAATACGACAAGAATTGGCAGACTTGCTCATACTTTTAGTAAATTAGACTAGAAAATCTTGCCGACTGCTATGATGATGAAATAATCATAATCGGAATGCTTGAATTATTGGGAATTGACTAGATAGGGAATTGAAAAGATAAAGTCAGCATAAGGTCCGAGTGAAAATAACTAAATAATGCCACAATAGACTGATGCGGGATATACAGGGATTAATCCAATCCACTTATACCGATATAGTAATTTGTGGGATTAACAATTGCAATAGATATGAATATGGTATTTAAAGGACTAATTTATGGAGCTGCCGCATCTACGCTAATAGCAGGAATATTACATGTGGCTCTTGTTCCAATGTTTCTTGGTCAAATGACAACCGAGGTAACTATATTCTTTTTAGCTTCTGGTCTGGCCCAGATTTTCTGGATTTTGCCTACCGTTAAGAAATGGATAATGCCCTGGTACTATATTGGTATAGGTGGAACAATAGTCTTGATTGTGTTATGGATAATATACATACCTGGAAGCGGATATCCAGTAGATTTAATGAGCGCTACTATAATAGCTTTCCAAATCGCTTTCGTAATTTTGAGTATAATAATAATTAAGAAAAGTAAAGAAGAATCAGTCAAGTCTTGATCTAGTATGACATCATTACTCTATTACGAAACAATACTTGATTGCCAATAGAAAATCAATTTCAATTCTAATCTTACTGAAAGTACTATACTAAATTTCTCTCATAAAATAATCAAATTGCCAGAATTAGATATTGTTTCTAATTCTCATTTTCAAGGATGGACAAGAAATTTCCTGAAGGATCTTTAAACCAAGCTATCTTGGGTTTGCCCTGGAAAACTCCTCTGTTATCTGTTTGTAGTTCACCTTTATCGTATATTTGAAAATGAATTCCCATCTTAATGAGTTCATCAACTGCTTTGTCAACATCTTCAACTACAAAATTAAGTACGGTAAAAGTCGCAGGGGTGTGATCGGGTTTGGGATAAATAAATATCTCATTACCCTTAGTTTTCAAAATTAGCCCTTCGTCTGTTTCTGATACCTCAAGTCCCAAAGTTTGGTTGTAAAACTTTTTAGTCTCACCTAGATCCCTAACTGAAAAACTGGAAAAAGCTTTTGTGTTTTTAAAATCCATACACACAGATTAACAAAATAATTATTAAAAGTTATACAATTTTGTAATAATATGCCCAGTTCTTTGGGGAGAATTAATCAAGCAATTGGTAGTAAACTAATGAATATTGAACCATGAATCTTATCATACATCTATCACATGCTATAATCCTAGATTGATAGAACAGTATTAGATTTACTATCGCGCAGGAACATTGCATTGATGTGCTATGCAAGGACTCACAGGCATCTAGGGAGCTTGGCTTATACCATTGGATTGACTATTGTTTGAATTTTATAGCGTTAATCGACAAATTTACTAAGTTAAAATAAAATAGTATTTGGTTTTTGTCGCTTAAATGATATGAACTCTAATTTCTGCCTATTATTGTTCTAATCCTGAAGGTTACTTACTAAAATTGTCTGCGGGTTTGATCTTTGCAATTCATAACATTCTGGGCATGTCATACTTCCGAACCAATACTTTATCGAGCTTGTTTTCTTTTCACATAATTCACACCTTGCAAAGTTAAACATACGTTGATACTAGATATGATCTTATATAAAACTTTTCTAGTAGATTTACATTGATGGAACTTGAAATTCTTCCCAATCAAGTCAATTTGGGAATTATTTGGTCTAAATTACCATTTTATGTCTTTATTTACCATTTAATTATGGCATTAAGATAATTCAAATATTAAAAAATCAAAGCCTGCTAGCATGTTAGAGGCATATTGAAATGATCTAATTTCTCTTGATTTCCAGTCTAGAACTACTACCTAACTGTCATACAAAAACTAGACTTCTTGATATGCTTTCCTCAAAGCGTCGATATCAAGCTTCTGCATCTGTAACATTGCTTTCATGACTCTTTCGGTTTTCCTTGAATCTTTATCCTCCAACATCTTTATCAAAGCTACTGGAACCACTTGCCATGATACCCCAAATTTGTCCTTTAACCATCCACATACCTGCGCATTTTTATCTCCATCTTCAGTAAGTTTATCCCAGTAATAATCAATTTCTTCTTGCGTATCGCAATAGATCTGAAATGAGATAGCCTCATTAAATTTGAATATTGGTCCTCCGTTCAGAGCTAAAAATTTTTGCCCTTCTATCTCAAAATCAATTGTCATTACACTACCTTCTTTTTTCTTATGAATCTCGTATCCTTCTTTTCCAAATCTTGTAACGTTACCAATCTTAGAGTCTTTAAATATTGAAGCATAAAATTTCACTGCGTCCTCAGCGTCATCATCAAACCACAAACACGGGCTAATTTTTTGCCTTCAAATGTTATTATCCGCTCATACTATAAATACTTGCACCAAGTGTGAAAATCTAACTATACTTCATTTGACTGGTGTCTCAATCATTCAAAAAAACAAGTTCAACAAGCTTGTTTTCCCTACAGAACAAATTTATGCATCACACATATCATACCATGTTGACCATTTCAGGATTTTGAGTCTAATTTGTTTTCAGTTATGAAAGAATTAGGATTGAATGCATTGAAGAAAAATGGAGCACCCGAAAACGATAATGGCGAAACCGGTCCCTGAGTCATGAATGAATATTTTCTGCTCTTTGAATTAAATGAGCTGGCTGGATCAGTAAATGTCCTATACAAATCGATAGCTTTTTCATCCGATACAAGCTCTCTTAGTGTAACTAGATCGTTACCTAGTGAGAGTCCAAATCCAAAGAACATGATTCGTAACTGTTGAAGTATATCCCTGTGGATACTAGATAGTGATGTACTTATGAAAAGCCATCCCAATCCGTATTTCCTAGTGGTCCTGACTGCATCAAGTAACGTTAATCTCAATTGTTCAAGATTTGAATCGCTAAATTCATCTTTCCTTGCGTATCTGTGGGCTTCGTCCAAAACTACTAAGGTGTTTAAGGAAGTATTCTTCTGCCAAGTTTTTTCACCTAGACTTACCAGACCTTTAAGCAATCTTTTTAGTATTAATGATTGAATTGTTTCATTCCAATATTTTAGCTGCATGTTGTGAGCAGTTTGTTCAGAAAGATCCACAACAATAAGTGGTTTCAATTTCCAAGTGAACTTTTCTAAGAGATCATCAATTGTTATAGCATCCGGTCTATCCTCAAATAAACTACAAATTGGAACCCAGTATTGAGAATATAGATTATCCAAATTTCTTTCATCCATGCTAGACACCAGGTTATTAAGTCTCTTTCTTGGTTCTGGAGTTGAGAATATGAGAAGTTGAATTTCTTCCTTCCGCAATTCATTCATAAAAAGATCAAAGGATTCCCTTCTTATCAGTTTAGTCAATGTAGTTTTGTTTCTAAGCTTAGGTATCAATGCATCAACAGCAAACCCTTTGTTTGGACCTTTAATTGTCAACTGATGAAAGATTTGTGATTCAAGTAAGATTTCTTCAAACAATGACCACCTATCCAGAACAAGATTTCTAACATTTATAGACACGACCTGTTTATTTAGAAAGTTCATTATTTTTTTCATATTGAAACTAGAATCAGAATTCTGATATTCCATGTTTGCGTTACTACTATTATCAATTGTAAAAGTTTTAGAAAACTCTCCAACAGGATCTAGTACAAGCAAACCCATCTGACGGAATTTTGAATATGCTGTCAAAATCATTTTTGCCAATGTTGATTTTCCTGATCCAGTTATTCCAAAAATTCCAAGATGATAGGCCTCTCCTGCACCATTTTCGCCGTAATCAAAATGCTTGAACCACATTGGCAATTTGGTTTTGGAGCCATAACTATTTCCCAAATAGAGCAAGCTATTTTTTTGCTTTTCTAATATGGTACTTAAAATATCATCATCTACCTGATAAACATATGTTCCTGTTGGTGGTACTGTACCTAATAAACTAGGTTCAACCAAATCATCGGAACTTGTGAATATTGCACTGCAGAGTAACTTGCCTATATGAACATCCTGTATGCCACTAATAGGATTAACAGAGCCTCTTTTCCTTGCTACAGATCTTATTGTGGGATCCTCTAATAAAAAGTTCTTAAGAGCAATTTCTATGATTTGACCAATTGCATAATGATTCTTTGAATCTTGTAAATATCTAAAGATGGCCAGCTCTCCAACTAGTTGTCTTGTGACCGAGGATTCTAATATATCAAGTGCAAGTTCAATTGTTGAAGACGGTGAGCCAATTGTTCCTATAATAGAACTATTTTTTAGAAAATAATTAATTTTCTTGTCTATCGAATTTTCCAAACCTAGTTCCATAGCCACTATCCACCTTCAGTTCTGTATGAGTGCATCATGAAAAATATATCCTTTTCATTATTATCTGCTAATTCCGTCATTTGTTTCATTATGATTTGCTTGTAGGCGGGAATTGCTGGAGCCATATGCTTGGCTATCCTATCAGCCATATAAAGTGGAAATGGTTCCATCATCGAAGGTGTCTGACATTGACTTTTTATGTTATATAAAATGGTATTTAGTTTCCTATCGTCGCGAGCAATTGCTAATGGAACTTCAATCCTTAATGCAGGACACCAAGAATGTGGTTTGTAGTAAATAACTGAAAGATTTTTTATTCCAGAAATTACATCTTGCATCAAAAGCTGTAATTCCATGTCTTTGTATGGCAATCTTGTATGCCATCCTTCCTCACTTGTAAATAATTTTGGACGTGTAAATTCTCCAGGGTCCAATATCAAAGTTAGAATTGCTCTATCATCAAAATTTTCGGGCCAGTGAAGATTCTTGCCTATATCATTCCTTGAGGTATACTTTGGTATCCCCAGATAGTATTTGTCTGTCTCTTTAAACTCCAAAATTTTCTTGTAAGAAATCAAGAAATCTTTGAAATCTTCCTTGATTTTTTCAGAAGATTTTGTATTGAGAGTCTCAATGAAATTGATAGCCTTATACATATGAATTAGAGCGGTTGTAAGAGAGCCATCAAGATACACTATATCATATGGGGCGTTTGCAGCTAATTTGATTTCCATTTCTACCATAATTGCTCTTGCTGCTATCATATTCTCAGGATTGTGCTTTTCAGGATTGACAAATACATCATGACTTGGTTTGATGTGCTTTTGGTTTTCTTCGTTCATACCATTTACTGCTACTGCTGCAGCAAAAAGTAAATCCGTTCCTAGGAGACGATCCACTGCATATGCGCCGTCCACACCACCTGAAACAATATGGTCAATATTCCTAAATTTAATATCATTATCCAATAGTCCTGTTTGTTCAAGTTGCAGTCGAAATTTCTGTTTTTTGCGATTAATGTCATTAATTGAGCTTTGTAATATTCCTCCAATTTCGTTAGTTTTCTGTAGCATCTGTTCTACTAATGATGCAGGAATCTCTAGAAAAGATGGTGAATCGACTTCATACATAGGCATTTACCAGATAATTATCCAAACTTGAGTAAAGAAAGTAATATCGGATGTATTTTAGAATTGAAGTTGAGGTAATCTTATTCTGCAATTATACACTCATCTATGTCATATAATCATAATGAACTTAGCTTTATGCCTTTCTAATTAAACTATGGAATGTTCTGAGCTTATCTGCACCGCAATTGAGCCAATAGGACATGCTATCATATTTGCAAACTCGCCAATTTAACAAATGAAACTTATTGTTTTTCTCAGAAACTTTATTATCTTTTATGCCCAAACTGAATAGTAATGACGTTTAAACTAACAGTAAACAATGCTTGTAGAAATGGCTTGTTTCTAGCCAGTATTTTTTTAGTTTATGTCTCATTAGTTGACTTTACAAATCAGAATAATATAATTCGCGCTCAAACTATCAACGAAAAAGGATATGAATTACAGGAGATAGGAGGAGGTGCATACGTAGTCTCTTCTACAGGTTATAATAGTATGTTTTTAGTAACGGGAGACGGTGTCATTGTGATCGATGCCCCTCCTAGTCTAGGCGACAAGATAAATGATGCAATAGCTGAAGTCACGGAGGAGCCCGTAAAATATCTGATTTACAGTCACGCTCATAAAGATCACATTGGAGGAGCCAATGTACTTCCAGCTGGAATAGAAATAGTCGCGCAAAAGGATACTTTAGGCTTCTTGCAAATGGCAAACGATACTGGTAGACCGTTACCAACACAAATATTTGATAATGAAACTACAATAACCCTAGGAAAT
>Ga0207643_10000196_pt1 | contig 41902 bp, 36 predicted proteins | sample KBSMisM62_FD_184313 | JGI IMG/M metagenome (GOLD analysis project Ga0207643, IMG submission 184313) | Miscanthus rhizosphere microbial communities from Kellogg Biological Station, Michigan, USA - KBS Miscanthus M6-2 (SPAdes) (version 2) | ecosystem: Host-associated > Plants > Roots >... | reverse complement strand
GCCGGGGTGTTCCTGCGCGAGTTCGTTGCCGAGGGCGTCGAGTGGGTACACATCGACGTGGCCGGCCCGGCGTACAACAACGGCCGGCCGTGGGGATACACGCCCAAGGGTGCGACCGCAGTCCCGCTGCGCGCCATTCTTGCGACGCTGGAGGACATCGCCGGCGGCGGCTGACCGGTTCGCGGCGGGGATTGCGCGAGTGCCAAGATGGGTTCAAGCAGAGATCGGGAGGCGACCGCCTCCGGTCCGGCGAGAACAGCTAGGAGAACCCCGGTGGCTGAGACCGACGTCGACCTCGTCATCCTGGGCGGCGGCAGCGGTGGATACGCGTGCGCGCTGCGTGCGGCAGAGCTCGGCATGAGCGTCGTTCTGATCGACAAGGCGGAGCTGGGCGGCACATGCCTGCATCGCGGCTGCATCCCCACCAAGGCGCTGCTGCACGCCGGCGAGGTCGCCGACCTCGCTCGGGAGAGCGAGCAGTTCGGCGTGCAGGCCTCGCTGCACGGCGTCGACGCGGCCGGCGTCCGCAAATACCAGGAGGGCGTCGTCAGCCGGCTCTACAAGGGCCTGCAGGGGTTGGTGAAGGGCCGCGGCATCCAGTTCGTCACCGGTGAGGGGCGGCTCGTCTCCCCCGCCGCCGTCCAGGTCGGCGACACGACCTACACGGGCAAGCACGTCGTGCTGGCGACCGGGTCGGCGGCCAGGACGCTGCCGGGCCTGGAGGTCGACGGCGACCGGGTGCTGTTCAGCGACCACGCGCTCAAGCTCGACCGCGTGCCCGCGTCGGTGATCGTCCTCGGCGGCGGCGTCATCGGGGTCGAGTTCGCCAGCATCTGGAAGTCCTTCGGCTCCGACGTGACGATCGTCGAGGCGCTGCCGCACCTGGTCCCGCTGGAGGACGAGTCCAGCTGCAAGCTGCTGGAGCGGGCGTTCCGGCGCCGCGGCATCACCTTCAAGCTCGGCGCGCGCTTCGCCGGCGTGGAGCACACCGACCAGGGCGTCCGGGTGTCGCTGGAAGACGGCGAGACGCTGGAGGCCGAGCTGCTGCTGGTGGCCGTCGGCCGCGGCCCCGTTTCGGCCGACCTCGGCTACGAGGAGGTCGGTGTCGCGGTCGACCGCGGCTTCGTCAAGGTCGACGCCTACTGCCAGACCAACGTCCCCACGATCTCGGCGGTCGGCGACCTGATCGCCACCCCGCAGCTCGCACACGTCGGCTTCGGCGAGGGCATCCTCGTCGCCGAGCGGCTCGCCGGCCTGCCGGTGGTGCCGATCGACTACGCCGGCGTCCCCCGGGTCACCTACTCCGAGCCCGAGGTCGCCTCGGTCGGGCTCACCGAGGCCCAGGCCGTCGAGAAGTACGGCGCGGAGCAGGTCAAGACGCTCACCCTCGACCTCGCCGCCAACGGCAAGAGCCAGATCCTGAAGACCGCGGGCGCGGTCAAGCTGGTCCAGGAGAAGGACGGCCCCGTGGTCGGCGTGCACATGGTCGGCAGCCGGGTCGGGGAGCTGCTGGCCGAGGCCCAGCTGATCTACAACTGGGAGGCGCTGCCCAGCGAGGTCGCGCAGCTCATCCATGCCCACCCGACGCAGTCCGAGGCAGTGGGCGAGGCCCACCTCGCGCTGGCCGGCAAGCCACTGCACACCCACAGCTGACCCGGTCCGCCGGCCCTGCCCCTGTCGACACCGAAGGAGTCGTTGACCAATGTCGGTCTCCGTCACGATGCCACGTCTCGGCGAGAGCGTCACCGAGGGCACCGTCACCCGCTGGCTCAAGAAGGAGGGCGAGCGGGTCGAGGCCGACGAGCCGCTGCTCGAGGTGTCCACCGACAAGGTCGACACCGAGATCCCGGCGCCCGCGTCCGGCACGCTGTCCTCGATCCGCGTCGGCGAGGACGAGACCGTCGAGGTCGGCGTCGAGCTGGCGGTGATCGACGAGGGCGGTTCCGGTGCCGCGCCGGCACCGGACGCGCCCGCCCAGGGTCAGCCGGCGCCGGAGCAGGCGCCCGACTCGGCCGCCCCGGAGGCGCCGCAGCAGGCCCAGCCGGAGCCGCAGCAGGCCCCGGAGCCGGAGCCGCAGCAGCAGCCCGAGCCGGAGCCCGAGCCGCAGCAGCCGGCCGCGCAGCAGGCCCCGCCCCAGCAGGCCCCGCCGCAGCCCGCCCCCGTCGCGCAGCAGGCCGCTCCGGTAGCGCAGCAGGCCGCGCCGCCGGCGCCGCCGCAGCAGGCCGCCCCGCCCTCTCCGCAGCAGCCGGCCGCGGCCCAGACGGCGCCCGCGCCGCAGCCGGCCGACCAGGGCCCGGACGGCGAGGCGACCGGCGGCGCGTACGTGACGCCGCTGGTACGCAAGCTCGCCGCCGAGCACGACGTCGACCTCGCCGGCATCCGGGGCACCGGGGTCGGCGGCCGGATCCGCAAGCAGGACGTGCTCGAGGCGGCCCGCTCGCGCCAGGCGACCCAGCCGCAGGCCGAGCCGGAGCCCGCCACCAGCAACGGCCGTGCCGCCGCGGCGGCCGCGCCGGCCGAGGCGCCGGCCGCGGCGCCGGCCGCGGCGCCATCCCGGGTCGAGCCGTCCCCGCTGCGCGGGCGTACGGAGAAGATGTCCCGGCTGCGCGGCGTCATCGCCAAGCGGATGACCGAGTCGCTGCAGACCAGCGCGCAGCTGACCACGGTCGTCGAGGCGGACGTCACCCGGATCGCCCGGCTGCGGCAGCAGGCCAAGGCCGACTTCGAGCGGCGGGAGGGCGTGAAGCTGTCGTTCCTGCCGTTCTTCGCGGTCGCCACGGTCGAGGCGCTCAAGCAGCACCCGAACGTCAACGCGTCCATCGACACCGAGGCGGGGACGATCACCTACCACGACGCCGAGCACCTCGGCATCGCGGTGGACACCGAGCGCGGGCTGCTGGTGCCGGTCATCCACGACGCCGGCGACCTCAACCTCGGCGGCATGGCCCGCAAGATCGCCGACCTCGCGGAGCGCACCCGGATCAACAAGGTCAGCCCGGACGAGCTCGGCGGCGGCACGTTCACGCTGACCAACACCGGCAGCCGCGGTGCCCTGTTCGACACGCCGATCATCAACCAGCCGCAGGTCGGCATCCTCGGCACCGGCGCGGTCGTGAAGCGGGCGGTCGTGGTCGACGACCCGGACCTCGGCGAGGTCATCGCGGTCCGGTCGGTGGTCTACCTGGCCCTGACCTACGACCACCGGCTGGTCGACGGTGCGGACGCGGCCCGCTTCCTGGTCACCGTGAAGGAGCGGCTGGAGGCCGGCGCGTTCGAGTCCGAGCTCGGGCTGGGCTGACAGCAGCGCATCCGGCGCCCGCGACCGTCTCCGGTCGCGGGCGCCGCCGCGTCCGGGCAGGATCGGGTCCGTGAAGATCGCGGTCACCGGGTCCTCCGGGCTGATCGGCTCAGCCCTGCTGCCGACGCTGCGCGACGACGGCCACACCGTGCTCCGGCTGGTCCGCCGACCCCCGGCCGGCCCGGACGAGCTGCGCTGGGACCCGGCCGCCGGCACGCTCGACCCGGCCGCGCTCGCCGGCGTCGACGCGGTGGTCAACCTCGCCGGAGTCGGCATCGGCGACCGGCGCTGGACCGCGGCGCGCAAGCGGGCCGTGCTGGCCAGCCGGGTCGACGCCACCGAGACGCTGAGCGCCGCCATGGCCGCCGTCGCCGCCCTGGACCCCCGACCGCGGGCGCTGCTGTCCGCGTCCGCGATCGGCTGGTACGGCGACACCGGCGACGCCCCGGTGGACGAGTCCGACCCGGCCGGGCACGACTTCCTCGCGCACGTCTGCCTCCGCTGGGAGGCGGCGACGCGGGCCGCCGAGGAGGCCGGGGTCCGGGTCGCCCACCTGCGCAGCGGACTCGTCTGCGGCAGCGGCGGGCTGCTCGGCCGGCTGCGGCCGCTGGCCCGGCTCGGGCTCGCCGCCCCGCTCGGTTCGGGCCGGCAGTGGTGGTCCTGGATCTCGCTCGCCGACGAGGTCGGCGCGATCCGGCACGTGCTCGGCACGGACGGGATCGCCGGCCCGGTCAACCTGACCGGTCCGGCGCCGGTGACCAACCGCGAGTTCACCAAGGCGCTCGGCCGGGTGCTGCACCGTCCGGTGGTGCTCCCGCCGGTGCCGCGGGTGGCGCTGCGCCTGGCCATCGGCGAGTTCGCCGACGTCGGCGTCGTCGCCGGCCAGCGGGTGCTGCCGCGGGTGCTGCAGCAGACCGGCTACCGGTTCCGGCACGAGACCGTGGAGCAGGCGCTGCGCTGGGCCACCGGCGCTGGGGCCGTAGCCGATCGGTAGCGTGCAGGCGGAACCGGAGCGCCGGACCGTACGGAGGCGGAATGAACATCCTGGCGACCTCGGGCGGCTTCCGGCCGGACCGGCGGACCTGGCTCGCGGTCGGGCCGATCATCGAGTTCGCCTTCGAGCTGGCCGGCACGCCGGAGCGGCCGAAGTTCTGCTACGTCGGCACCGCGCTCGGCGACAACCCGCTGTTCGCCAACGCGACGCAGGACGCGTTCATCGGCCGCGACGTCGTGGTCTCGAACCTGGCCGCGTTCCCGATGCCGTCCGTCGCCGACGTGCGCGCGCACCTGCTCGGCCAGGACGTCGTCTGGGTCGGCGGCGGCAGCGTGGCCGGCCTGCTGGCGATCTGGCGGCTGCACGGCTGGGACGAGATCTTCCGCGAGGTGTGGGAAGCCGGCGTCGTGCTCGGCGGGGTGTCAGCCGGCTCGCTGTGCTGGCACGCCGGCGGCACGACCGACTCGTTCGGTCCCGAGCTGCGCCCGGTCACCAACGGCCTCGCGCTGCTGCCGTACTCCAACGGCGTGCACTACGACTCCGAGGAGCAGCGCCGACCGCTCTACCAGCAGCTGATCGCCGACGAGGTGCTGCCGGCCGGGTTCGCCACCGACGACGGCGTCGGGCTCCACTACCGCGGCACCGAGCTGGTCGAGGCGGTCGCCGACCGGCCCGGCGCCAAGGCCTACCGGGTCGAGCGCGGCCACACCGGCAAGGCGATCGAGCAGGTCATCGAGCCCCGACTGCTCACCGGCGGCGACGGGGGCTAGACCCGGACCTCGGCCGGGATCTCCTCGGGGTCGGGCTCGTCCCGGCGGGCCAGCCGGCTCGGCCACCACACCGGCCGGCCCACCTCGTACACCAGCGCCGGGACCAGCAGCGAGCGCACCACGATCGTGTCGAGCAGCACGCCGAACGCGACCGCGAAGCCGATCTCGGCCAGGAACACCAGCGGCAGCACGCCGAGCACGGAGAACGTCGCGGCCAGCACCACGCCGGCCGAGGTGATCACGCCGCCGGTCACGGCCAGCCCGCGCAGCACGCCGGGCCGGGTGCCGATGTGCAGGGTCTCCTCCCGCACCCGGGTCATCAGGAAGATGTTGTAGTCGATCCCGAGCGCGACCAGGAACACGAACGCGAACAGCGGGAACGCCGTGTCGGCGCCGGCGAAGTGGAAGACGTGGTTGAACACCAGCGCGCACACCCCGAGCGTGGCCGCGAACGACAGCACCACGGTGACGATCAGCAGCAGCGGCGCGACCAGCGCCCGCAGCAGCACCGCGAGCACGACGAGGATCACCGCGAGCACGATCGGGATGATCACCACCCGGTCCCGCTTGGACGCGTCGGAGACGTCGAGGTTGATCGCGCTGAAGCCGCCGACCTTCGCGTCCGCGCCCGGGATCGCGTGCACCGCCGAGCGCAGCTGCCGCACGGTGTCGTCCGCGGCCCGCGAGTCCGGGGCCGAGGCCAGCGTCGCGTCGATCTGGACCAGCCCACCCTCGACCCGCGGCGCGCCGGACCCGGACGGCTCGCCACCGCCGCCCCCGCCGGCGGACAGGAACGCCGCGTCCGAGACGCCGGGCGTCTGCTTCACCACCGACAGCACCTGGTCCGCGGCCGCTTCCCGGGCGATGATCACGGCCGGGCTGCCGACACCGGCCGGGAAGTGCCGCTCCAGCGCCTGCTGGCCGGTCACCGACTCCTGGGTCGTGGTGAACGACTCGCTCTGCGAGATCCCGCTCACCCGCAGCTGGCCGATCCCCAACGACAACCCGACCAGCACCAGCACCACCACCACCGCGACCGCGCGGGCGTGCCGGCCGACGAACCGGGCCACCCGGCCCCAGAAGCCCTGCGCCTCGGTCGCCTCCGACCCGTACCGCGGGACGAACGGCCAGAACGCCCGCCGGCCGGCCAGCGCGAGCAGAGCCGGCAGCAGCGTCAGCATCGCCGCCATCGTCGCCGCGATGCCCAGCGCGGCGACCGGGCCGAGGCTCTTGTTCGACGAGAGGTCGGAGAACAGCAGGCAGAGCAGGCCGAGGATGACCGTGACGCCGGAGGCGAGGATCGCCGGGCCGGCCCCGCGCAGCGCCGCCCGCATCGCGTCGTACTTGTCCTCGTGCCGGCGCAGCTCCTCCCGGAACCGGGCGATGATCAGCAACGCGTAGTCCGTGCCGGCGCCGAACACCAGCACGGTGAGGATGCCCTGGCTCTGCCCGTTGAGCGTGAGCACGTCCTTGTTCGCCAGCAGGTAGACGAGCCCGCCGGCCAGCGCGTAGCCGAAGCCGACCGACAGCAGCGGGAAGATCCACAGCACCGGGCTGCGATACACCAGCAGCAGTATCACGATCACGACCGCGCCGGTGACGAGCAGCAGCGTCGAGTCGATGCCCTCGAACGCGGCGATGAGGTCGGCCAGCAGCCCGGCCGGCCCGGTCAGGTATGCGGACAGCCCGTCGCTGCCCTGCACCTCGTCCCGCACGGCGTTCGCGGCGTCGGTCAGCTCCATGCCGTCGGTGCCGGCCAGCTGCACGACGGCCTGCAGCGCCCTGCCGTCCTGGCTCGGGATCAGCGGCGTGACCGAGACCACCTTCGGCACGGCCCTGACCTCGGCCAGCTGCTGGGTCGCCAGGGTGCGGTCGGCCGCGGTGATCCCGGACTCGCGCTCCCAGACGATGATCCCCGGCGTCGTCTCCTGGTCGATGAACCGCCGCTGCAGGTCGTTGACCTCGGTCGACTCCGCGGTCTTGGGCAGGAACGCGGCGTTGTCGTTCGTCTGTACGTCGGCCAGCTTGCCCGAGTACGGGCCGGCGAAGCCGGCGACGAGCAGCCACAGGACGAACAGCCCCAGCGCGAGCCAGCGGCGGCGGGCACGGACGGACGGCATGCGGGTTCCTCCGAGGCGGTCGACGGCTCGCTCGCGCAGCGTAGAAGCACCGGCCCGATCCCGCAGGTCGCGACCGACGGGCGCGGCCCCGGCCCGGCGTACGCTGGCCGCGTGGACGTGATCCGAGCCGGTCTGGTCCCGTACGAGCAGGCGCTGGCCCGGCAGCGGACGCTGCACGCGGAGCGTGTCGCCGACCAGCGGCCGGACACGGTCCTGCTGCTCGAGCACCCCTCGGTCTTCACGGCCGGCAAGCGCACCGAGGACTGGGAGCGGCCGACCGACGGCACGCCGGTCGTCGACGTCGACCGCGGCGGCCGGATCACCTGGCACGGGCCCGGGCAGCTGGTCGGCTACCCGATCGTCAAGCTGGCCGAGCCGGTCGACGTGGTCGCGTACGTGCGGCGGCTGGAGCAGGTGCTCATCGACGTGTGCGCCGGCTTCGGCGTGGCCGCGGTGCCGGTCGAGGGGCGGTCCGGCGCCTGGCTGCCGGCCGACCGGCAGCGCCCGGAGCGGAAGATCGCCGCGATCGGCATCCGGGTCTCCCGCGGCGTCACCATGCACGGCTTCGCGCTCAACTGCGACCCGGACATGTCCGCGTACCAGCTGATCACCGCGTGCGGGATCCAGGGCGTCGGGGCGACCTCGCTGGCGATCGAGCTCGGCCGGCCGGTGCCGGTCGACGAGGTGATCGACCCGGTCGAGACCGCTCTCCGCAAGGACGGCCTGACCGGGTAGGACCCGCCGGCTACAGCTGCGGCGCGACCTCGGCCGCGATCAGCTCGATGTGGTCGAGATCGTCCATGTCCAGCGTCTGCAGGTACATCCGGGTCGCCCCGGCCGCCCGGTACGCGCCGATCGCGTCGACCACCTCGGCCACCGTCCCGGCCACCCCGCGGGCGCGCAGCTGGTCCGGGTCGCGGGAGATCGCCTCGGCCCGGCGCCGGTATTCCGACTCGTCCTTGCCGCAGCAGACCGTCTGCGCGGCCGAGAAGACCATCGGCTCGCTCCGCCCGGCCGCGGCGCAGGCCTCCCGGACCAGGCCGTAGAGGTCCCCCGTCTCGGCCGAGGGACGGAACGGCACGTTGAACTCGGCCGCGTACCGGGCCGCCAGCGCCGGCGTCCGCTTCCGCCCGGCCCCGCCCACGATCACCGGCAGCGGCGACTGCACCGGCTTGGGCAGCGCCGGCGAGTCGGCCAGCCGGTAATGCCGCCCCTGGTAGGAGAACGGCCCGGCCGCCGACCACAGCCCGGTGACGATCGCCAGCTGCTCCTCCAATCGGTCGAAGCGCTCCCCGACCGGCGGGAACGGGATCCCGTACGCGGCGTGCTCGGCCTCGAACCAGCCCGCGCCGAGCCCGAGCTCCACCCGGCCGCCGCTCATCGCGTCCACCTGCGCGACGGAGATCGCCAGCGGCCCGGGCAGCCGGAACGTCGCGGCGGTGACCATCGTGCCGAGCCGGAGCCGCGAGGTCTCCCGGGCGAGCCCGGCCAGCGTCACCCAGGCGTCGGTCGGGCCGGGCCGGCCGTCCCCGCTCATCGACAGGTAGTGGTCGCTGCGGAAGAACGCGTCGTAGCCGGCTTCCTCGGTCGCGCGGGCCAGCCGGAGCTGCTGGTCGTAGCTGGCCCCCTGCTGGGGTTCGATGAAGATGCGCAGGTCCACGGCCGCAGGCTACCTACCGGCCCGAGCGTAGGCTCGGGCACGTGACGACGGTTCAGCCCGAGGGACGCCGGATGCTCCGGCTCGAGGTCCGCAACGCCCAGACCCCGATCGAGCGGAAGCCGTCCTGGATCAAGACCCGGGCGAAGATGGGCCCGGAATACACCGAGCTGAAGAACCTGGTCCGCCGCGAGGGGCTGCACACGGTCTGCGAGGAGGCCGGCTGCCCCAACATCTACGAATGCTGGGAGGACCGGGAGGCCACCTTCCTCATCGGCGGCGAGCAGTGCACGCGGCGCTGCGACTTCTGCCAGATCGACACCGGCAAGCCGGCCGAGCTCGACCGGGACGAGCCGCGCCGGGTGGCCGAGTCGGTGCAGGCGATGGGCCTGCGGTACGCGACGATCACCGGCGTCGCCCGCGACGACCTGCCCGACCAGGGCGCCTGGCTGTACGCGGAGACGGTCCGGCAGATCCACGCGGTCAACCCAGGCACCGGCGTGGAGAACCTCATCCCCGACTTCTCCGGCGAACCCGAGCTGCTCACCAAGGTCTTCGACTCCCGGCCGGAGGTGCTCGCGCACAACCTGGAGACGGTGCCGCGGATCTTCAAGCGGATCCGCCCCGCCTTCCGGTACGAGCGCTCCCTCGACGTGCTGCGCCAGGCCAGGGCGTACGGGCTGGTGACCAAGTCCAACCTCATCCTCGGCCTGGGCGAGACCAGGGCCGAGGTCGGCGAGGCGCTGCGCGACCTGCACGCCGCCGGCTGCGACCTGGTCACGATCACGCAATACCTGCGGCCGACGCCGCGGCACCACCCGGTGGAGCGCTGGGTCAAGCCGGAGGAGTTCGTCGAGCTCAAGGCCGAGGCCGAGCAGATCGGCTTCGCCGGGGTCATGTCCGGCCCGCTGGTGCGCTCGTCCTACCGGGCCGGCCGGCTCTACCAGCAGGCCGTCGCGGCCCGCCAGACGGTCGCCTGATCCCGGTATCCTCACAGCATGGCGAAGGACCGGGCGACGACGCCCCGCGGCAAGGCCGACCCCAAGGCCGGTCGTGCCGGCAAGGCCGCGAAGGTGAAGGCGCCGAGGGGCGAGCGGATCAGGCAGCTCATCCAGGCGTACAAGATGACGTACGCGCGAGACCGGCAGCTGCCGCTGTGGATGGGGCTCGCGTTCGTCGCCGCGGCCGCCGTGATCTTCCTGATCAGCCTGCTGGCCGGGATCGTGCTGTTCATCGCCATCCCGCTCGCGGTGGTCTTCGGCGTGCTCGCGGCCACGTTCGTCTTCGGCCGGCGGGCGCAGCGGGCCGCGTTCAGCCAGGTCGAGGGCCAGCCCGGGGCGGCCGGCTGGGTCCTGGGCAACATGCGTGGCGACTGGCGGGTCACCCAGGGCGTGCAGGTGACCGCCCAGCTCGACGCCGTGCACCGGGTGCTCGGCCGGCCGGGTGTGGTCCTCGTCGGCGAGGGCGCCCCGCACCGCGTGCGGGGCCTGATCGCGCAGGAGAAGAAGCGGGTCGCCCGGGTCGTCGGCGACACCCCGATCTACGACGTCATCCTCGGTGACGGCGAGGGCGAGGTGTCGATCCGCAGGCTGAACAACCACCTGGTGAAGCTGCCCCGCAACCTCACCCAGGCGCAGGTCAACGCGCTGGAGAAGCGGCTGGCGGCACTCGGCGGGACGAAGGCGGCGCCGCTGCCCAAGGGCCCGATGCCGACCAGGGCCCGGATGTCCGGCATGGAGCGCACGCTCCGCCGCCGCTGACCCGCTACGTACGCACGACCGCCGTCTGCGTCAGCCGGTCGTGCACGCTGCGGCCCTCGCGGTCGCGGATCAGCGCCGGGATGAGCAGGATCACGCCGAGCGTGCGGACCGCGGCCCGCCACACGCCCACCGATACCTTTCGGTCCACCCTGGCCACGCGGAGCTTGAGCAACCGCATCCCCGGAGTCTGCCCGACCAGTACGGTGAACCCGAAGTACAGCACGGCGAACACCAGAAGGCTGCGGTTGCGGGGCAGCTCCGGCGCGGTGAACAGGGCCGCGACCAGTCCGGAGAGCACCACGTCGACCAGGAACGCGCCCAGCCGGGGTCCGGCCGGGGCGACCGAACCCGGCCCGGCCTCCGGCAGCCCGGCGGTCGTCACCCGACGAGCTTAGGCACACCCCGCGACCGCCGCGGCGGGCGTACCCACGACCCCCGTGTAACCGCGTGGAAACGACCGGGATACGCGCGAGCAACCGGACGGCCATACCGTCGCGCGCAACGACAGCGACACCGGAGGATGGATGTTCACCACTGCAGACGAGGTCTTGAGCTACATCCGGGACGAAGGCGTGCAGTTCGTCGACGTCCGCTTCTGTGACCTGCCCGGCGTCATGCAGCACTTCACGGTGCCGGCCGCGTCCGTGGACGAGGACTTCTTCGAGAACGGCCAGATGTTCGACGGCTCGTCGATCCGCGGCTTCCAGGCGATCCACGAGTCGGACATGCAGCTGATCCCCGACCCCGCGACCGCGTTCGTCGACCCGTTCCGGTCGGCGAAGACGCTCGCGATGAACTTCTCCATCGTCGACCCGTTCACCAAGGAGAACTACAGCCGCGACCCGCGCAACATCGCCGCGAAGGCCGAGGCATACCTCAAGGAGTCCGGGATCGGCGACACCGTCTACTTCGGACCCGAGGCCGAGTTCTACGTCTTCGACGACGTCCGCTTCGAGACCAAGCAGAACGCCGGCTACTACTACATCGACTCGATCGAGGGCGCCTGGAACACCGGCCGGGTCGAGGACGGCGGCAACCGCGGCTACAAGACCCGCTACAAGGGTGGCTATTTCCCGGTGCCGCCTGCGGACCACTATGCCGACCTGCGCGACTCGATGGTCACCGCGCTCGGCAACGTGGGGATCCAGGTCGAGCGCGCCCACCACGAGGTCGGCACCGCCGGCCAGGCCGAGATCAACTACAAGTTCGACACGCTGCTGCACGCCGGCGACTCGCTCATGCTCTTCAAGTACGTGGTGAAGAACGTGGCCTGGCAGGCCGGCAAGACCGCGACCTTCATGCCTAAGCCGCTGTTCGGTGACAACGGCTCCGGCATGCACTGCCACCAGTCGCTGTGGAAGGACGGCGCGCCGCTGTTCTACGACGAGCTCGGCTACGGCGGGCTGTCCGACACCGCCCGCTGGTATATCGGCGGCCTGCTCAAGCACGCGCCGGCGCTGCTCGCGTTCACCAACCCGACCGTGAACAGCTACCACCGGCTGGTGCCCGGCTTCGAGGCGCCGGTCAACCTCGTCTACTCGCAGCGCAACCGGTCCGCGGCCGTACGGATCCCGGTCACCGGCACCTCGCCGAAGGCGAAGCGGCTGGAGTTCCGGGTGCCCGACCCGTCCTGCAACCCCTACCTGGCCTTCTCCGCGATGATGATGGCCGGCCTCGACGGCATCCGGACCAAGACCGAGCCGCCGACCCCGATCGACAAGGACCTGTACGAGCTGCCGCCGGACGAGCACGCGGACATCCCGACCGTGCCGGGCTCGCTGCCCGAGGTGCTGATCGCGCTGGAGGCCGACCACGGCTTCCTGCTCGAGGGCGGCGTGTTCACCCAGGACCTGGTCGAGACCTGGATCGACTACAAGCGCACCAACGAGATCGACCCGATCCGCCTCCGCCCGCACCCGCACGAGTTCGAGCTCTACTACGACATCTGATCTCCCGACCCGGAAGCCCAGGTCGACTGTGCCGGCACTGCGGTTGACCTGGGCCTTCCGCCCATTCGTGGTCGGTCCGCTCCTCCCGGACATCGTCTACTCCCGAGCGTGTGCCGTCTGTGCCGTCCGGGTCGGCCGCATACTGACGGGCCTGACCGTGGCCCCCGACGAGGACAACCAGGCGTGCTGGCTGCCCCTGCGGCTGCCGTAACCCGCAGGCGTCGAGATCATGTGCCTGAGGCGATGGGCGGCGGTCGAAGGACTCCTCCCCATTCCGGTCGCCGGCTCTAGGTGTCTACAGCTGTGATCTCGAGGTACCGGCGGGCTGGAGGAGAACGGCGTTGCTGCGGCGTAGGCTCGGGGGCTCGACGTTCCGGTTCTCGCTCCGACCGGCCTGCTGAGCGAAGCGGCGGACTGGATGTACCGCAAGCGCGCCTGTGGGGCGTCTGTTCGACGTCGTTGACCAGTGCCTGAGGCGAGTGTCTGAGGGAGGACAGGCCACGATGAAGAATCCGCCGATCGTATCCGCCCAGGAGTGGGATGCCGCCCGCCAGGAGTTGCTGGTCGAGGAGAAGAGGCTGACCCGCGCCCGCGATGCGCTGGCCGCCAGGCGCCGCCGGATGCCGTGGATGGCGGTGGAGAAGGAGTACCGCTTCGACGGCCCGGATGGCCCGGTGAGCCTTCTCGATCTGTTCGAGGGTCGCCGTCAGCTGATTGTCTACCGGGCCTTCTACGCGCCGGATGTCACCACGTACCCGCAGGGGGGCGGTGCCTACCCGGAGCGTGCCTGCGTGGGCTGCTCATTCCTCGCCGACCAGGTCGCGCACCCGGCCCACTTGAACGCGCGGGACACGACACTGGCGTTCGTTTCGCGCGCCCCCCAGGCCGAGATCCAGGGCCTGAAGGAGCGTATGGGCTGGCAGCTGATCCCGTGGTACACGATGACCGACGACTTTGACAAAGACTTCGGCGTGGACGAGTGGCACGGGACCAACGCCTTCATCCGCGACGGCGAGCGGGTCTACCGGACCTACTTCGTCGACAGCCGGGGCGACGAGGCGATGGGAAGCACCTGGAGTTACCTGGACATCACGGCGCTCGGCCGCCAGGAGGAATGGGAGGACTCGCCGGAGGGCTATCCGCAGACCCCACCGTACGGCTGGTGGAACTACCACGACGCGTACAGCACGACCTCGTAGCCGCCGTCTACCGTTGTCGTCGGGCTGCCACCGGCGCTGTCCGTCTGACCGGTCTCGCGTACGACGCGGCCGAGATCCTCGCCGGCGTCAGGGTGTGACTCGACGGCCTGATGGCGTAGCCGGATCGGCCGGCTGGGTATACGAGGACGGCCGGTGGCGGGGCATGCCGCGCAGGACTGCTGGCGGATGGGACCGGAACGGCGGCCGGCGACTTCGTCGAGGGGAGGGCTGCGGTGAGCGGGCGTGTCGAGCCACGTCTCCCGGCTGACGGCCTTCGACATCGCCGCGGACGGCACGCTGTCGAATCGACGGGTCTGGGCCGACGGTGTGGGTCCCGACGGCATCTGCCTTGACGCCGAGGGCTGCATCTGGGCCTCCAGCGGCAGCATGATCAACGACTGCGCCCGTATCCGGGAGGGTGGCGAGGTCCTGGCCACGATCGAGCAGGTGTCGGCGGCACTGGTTGCGGAGCGGCGGCGGGTAGTGCCGCGACGCTAGAGGTCCGAGCTTCCGCTGACGGGCGAGTCGACTCGCTCGTGAAGCACTGCGGCTTGACTGCGACCCAACGGAGACATCCACTTGTCCGCTGTGAGCGACGTGGTGGTATCTGCGGTTGTGGCCGGTGCGGTGAGCCTGGTCGTGACGTTCGGCAAGATCGCCTGGGATGGCCGGCAGAAGAAGCAGGACCGTCAACTCGCGGCTCGGGAGAAGCTCGACCGCTACCGAGAACCGTTGTTGACCGCAGCGGACGGCCTGGGATCGCGGGTCAACAACATCCGGAATGACGGCTTCTTGTCCTACCTCGACGTCCCGGAGCGCCAACGGACGGCGTTGCTGGGCACGCTGTTTCGCTTTGCTCAGTTGTTCGGCTGGACGGAGATCCTCTACGGGACCTTTGATCGGCTGCGGTTCGAACGGGACACAAGTACGAAGGCGGTCGCGGATGCCCTGCGCGACATCGGCCGGCTCCTCGCCGTTGACCGCGTCGATCGGACGGATCCGGCGGACCCCACAACCACCCGGCTGATGATCTGGCGGGAGGAGCAGCGGGCGATCGGCGAGTTGATGCGAGTCAACAGCGATCCGCCGCGATGCCTCAGCTTCGACTCGTTCGCCCGGCAGTACGACGAACGCTTCTCGCCGTGGTTCGCGACGTTCGCAGCGCAGCTGGACCGCGCATCGACTCCGTCGAGCGAACGGCTGGCCGAACTGCAGCGCCTGCTCGCCGGCTTGGTCCGCGAACTCGACGTCGACTTGATCGTGCTACGCGCTGACGAAGACGGAGAGCTCATCGAGCCGCGATGGGCGCGTCCGTCCATGGTCGCGAAGGCGGTTCGCACCAGTCCGGTCGACAGGGGTCCAGCCTGACGCGGACCTGCGAGGGCGAACGCCGGCCATGGCGGCGCCGAATTCCGAACACGATGCCCGCTCATGCCGCCGGCGCGCCCACGGCAAGGCCGACCTGGCCTCCGCACGTCCGGACCGCCGGGCCGCCGGCACCGCCGGGCCGCCGGGCTGGCGTCCACAGTGGACGAACGGGAACGGCATGCGGGCCCAACGACTCTGTCCTGCCGCCGTGCGGGCACCTGGGCGCCAGCCCGACCGACCACAGCACGCTGGACGCCGCCGCGCTGCCGACGATCATCGATCGGATCCGGGCGCAGGGCTACACGTCCGTGACGGTGCAGAGCCTCACCGGGTGAGTGCGCCCTGACCGGGACGTCCGCCGCCGCTAGGATTAACGGTGGCGGCGTGCGGTGCGCCGCCCCGGACGAGACGCGCCGTACCCGGACCGACAAGACGACGCTCCGAGGAGCTTGTCGTGGGTCAGGTCATCCAGATCGTCGGATCGCTGCTGGTGCTGGCCGCGTTCGCGGCGGCGCAGCGCGGCCTGCTCGACCCCAAGTCGGTCGTCTACCTGGTGCTCAACCTGGTGGGGTCGGCGACGCTGGCCGTCCAGGCGCTGTTCCTTGCCCAGTGGGGCTTCCTGCTGCTGGAGGCTGTCTGGGCGCTGGTCTCCGCGGTCAGCCTGGTCGCCCTGCGCCGCCGGCGGGCCGGATCACCGCCGGCTTGAGGCGCGGGTCGAGCAGCCCCGCCCCGCCCGGGTAGGCGGGCCGCACGACCTCCCGGACACCGGCCTGCGCGGTCAGTGCGGCACCAGGTCGGCGGCGGCGCGGACGAGGACGGCGGTGACGTCGCGGGCGAAATGGACGTCGCAGGAGCGGTCGCCGCCGGTGAGCGCCTCCAGCGCGACGACCGCGGCCGCGACCGCGTCGGTCACCGGCGGCACCGAGCCCCAGCCGGACGTGCCGTAGAAGGAGACGTCCCAGGTGGTGACCGGCGAGGCCAGGCTCAGCGTCATCGTGCTGACCGCGCCCGACTCGTGGGTGAGCAGCGCGGTCGCGGTCTGGTGCGGTCCGAGCGCGGCGGAGACACCGGTGATCCGGCCGAGGACGGGGATCAGCAGGGACAGCGCGTGCGGGCCGACGTCCCACAGGCCGCCGTACTGGTGTCGCCAGGGCGAGGCGTCGTACGGGGTGCCGACCACATTTCCCAGCAGCGTGGCCCGGCCGCCGTCCCAGCCGCCGGTCGCGACCGCCTCGTGCAGGAAGTCCACCGCGGGCGGGTTGAACCGGCTGGTGAAGAAGACCACCGAGTCGACACCGGTCGCGTCGACCGCGGCTACCACCTCGTCGGCGGCCGCCACGGTCAGCGCCAGCGGCTTGTCCAGGAACAGGTGCTTGCCGGCCCGGGCGGCCCGGGCGGCGAGCGGCGCCTGCACCTGCGGCGGGAGCGCGATCGCGACCGCGTCCACCGCGGCGATCAGCTCGTCGACGTCGTCGTACGGGCGGATGCCGTAGCGGTCGGCCACGCTCGCAGCCTTGGCCGGGTCCCGACCCCAGACGGCGGCCAGCTCCGTGCCAGGCGCCGCGACCAGCGCCGCCGCATGCGTCTCCGCGGCCCAGTAACCCGTCCCCAGCAGCCCGAATCTCACGTCCCCTACCCTGCCCTACCCGCCGACCCGAAGGTCAGCGGGTCGGGCAGGGGGTGACCCCCGGGCCTGTGGGGGGATGGGCCCGGGGGTCACGGGTGGTGCGAGGGGAACTACAGCGAGATCCGCTGCCCGACGAAGATCAGGTCGGGGTCCGCGATGGAGCCGCGGTTGGCGGCCCAGATCGCCCGCCAGCCACCGTTCACGTCGTGCGCCGCCGCGATCTTGCTCAGCGTGTCGCCGGACTTGACGACGTAGGAGCCGGTGCCGGCCGCGCTGGTGCGCACGGTGGCGTCGCTGCGGTGGGTGTGGTGCTTCTTCGGGTAGTACTTCTTGTGCGTCGTACCACTCTGCGACTTGTACGTGGTGCCACTCTGCGAGCGGGTCGACGACTCCGACCGCTGCGACGAGCGCGAGCTGCCCTCGCTGTTGCGGTTGGTGTAGCTCGCGGACGAGCCGGCGCGCTTGCCGCACACCGGCCAGGCGCCGATGCCCTGGCCCTGCAGGACCTTCTCCGCGACGGCGATCTGCTGCGACCGGGACGCCTGGTTGGCCGTGGAGGCGTACTTGCCGCCGCCGTAGGCGTTCCAGGTGCCCTGGGTGAACTGCAGGCCGCCGTAGAAACCGTTGCCGGTGTTGATTGACCAGTTGTTGCCGGACTCGCACTGGGCGATCGCGTCCCAGTTCACCGAGTCGGCGTGCGCCGGCGCGGACGCCAGCAGCGGGGCGACCGCGGCGACGCCGGCCGTCGCGGCCACTGTGGCGGCCCGACGGCGCAGCTTGGAGCCGGTCGTGGGCGCACGGTGGCGCCCGGTAGAGCGAGTGCTCATGGTGGATTTCCTCCACGCCTGCGGAGTCAGCTGTCGGGTTCGGACGAGGTAGCCCGGCCGCGGATCTGGGCGGCTTCACCCCGAGGCGCTCTCTGGCGCCGAGGTTCGTGGGTCCCCCGCTCCTGCCTGGTGTTCGCGTCCCGGGCTGCGGCGGCAGGACTCGGCGTTCCGGCCCGGGTGTCCTCGGAAAGGACGGCGCCGACCGTAAGCAGCAATCGGGAGTGGTGACAAACGAAGGCGGGGGAAGTGTGACGACCCTCACGATCGATTTGTCGGTTCCGCCAGGCTTGACCCGGTTCTTATGTCAGCTGCGTCACGCTACGCGCACGTCAACATCGGCGGCTGGATCGGTCCAGCGTCACTTGGCGAGCTTGCAGACCGCCTGGCCGCTACGCACAGCAACCTGTGTCTGCCGCGCGGCGAGCTCCACGGTGGTCTCGCTGGAGTCGCCCATCGCGTCGACGAGGTCCCGTCCGGCCGACACGACCGGCTGCAGCTCGCTCCGGTCGTCGACCTCGCCGGCGAGCTTGTCGACGGTCTGCCGGACCTGCGGCAGCAGTTCCTGGCGCTGATCGGCGTTGTCGGCCAGCTTGCCGGCGAGGTCGTCGAGGGTGGTCATCGAGGCGTCGCTCGCCTGGCAGGCCGACCGCAGGCCGGCGCCGATCGACGCGGCCGAGCTGCGGATGCCGGCGCCGATCGAGGCGGCCGAGCTCGCGGCCTCGTTGGCACCGTTCTGGACGTCGGAGCAGCCGGCCAGGACGAGCATCGACCCGGCGGCGAGGGCGACGAGAGCAGCACGCATCCGAGCAGCCTAGGGAGCCGCCCCTTACCGGTCCCGCCCGGCTCACGGCGTGTCGTCGGTGATCGGCGCGCCCATCGAGCGCAGCACCGCGCTGGTCCGGTTCCGGGAGAAGGGCGGGGCCAGCCGGACCACGTCCTGGGGAGCCTGGACGAACGTCGGCACGTAACCCACCCGGCGCACCGCGTACCGGCCCCCGGGCGCGGGGGCGATCGTGACGCGGACGATCACGCCGTCCCGGTGCGGCGGCGCCGTCCCCTCCCCCGGCATCAGCGCCTGCTGCGCGAGCAGGTTGCCGAGCCCGAACACGACCCACCGCCCGTCCGGCCGGCGCTGGATCGGCTGCACCACGTGGGCGTGGTGACCGATGATCAGGTCGACGTCCTTCGACCGCATGACCGCGTCCACCACCTCGCGCTGGTACGCCGAGGGCGCCTGCACCTTCTCCGTCCCGAAGTGCAGGCTGACCACGACGAACTGCGCGCCGGCGCGGCGGATCGCGGCGGCGTCGGCCCGGATCCTGGCCGGGTCGATGAGGTTGACCGACCACGGGGTCGGCGCGGTGAAGCCGTTCAGACCGTACGCGTAGGCCAGGTGGCCGATCCGGACCCCGCGCACCTGGTAGATCGTCCAGCGGGCGGCCTCCGCGGCCGACCGGGCGCTGCCGACGTGCCGGATGCCGACCTCGTCGAACGTGTCGAGGGTTCCTCTGATCCCGGCGAGGCCCTTGTCGACCGTGTGGTTGGACGCGGTGGTGCAGGAGTCGTAGCCGGCCGCCTTCTCCGCCCGGGCCAGCTGAAACGGCGCGGAGAACGTCGGGTAGCCGGACAGGTCGCTGTTGTCCGCGGAGATCGGTGTCTCCTGGTGGCACACCGCCCAGTCGGCGGCGCGGATGATCGGCGCCACGTCCGCGAGCATCGGGGTGAAGTCGAAGCCGTCGCCGCCGGCGTCGCGGGCCGCCTGCGCCCGCAGCTCGTCGCTGACGAGCATGTCGCCGGAGAACGCGAGGGTCACCGCGGCCGGGCCGCTCGGTGTGGGGCGCGGCGTCGCGCTCGCCGTCGCGGCGGCCCGGGTCGGCGCCGCGGTCGTCGTCGGCCCGCTCAGCGTCGGCCGCTGCCCGGCCGAACACCCGGCGGCGGCGAGCAGGACCACCGCCGCGGCGATCACCGGTCGCGTCCGCACAGCGCGACAGCCTGCCACGCCCAGCCCACCCCGGACACCCGCCCCGCCGCGCGGCCACCGCAGCGGGCCGGGAGGCGGTCAGTCGAAGAAGACGCGCTCGACCACCGCCCGGGCCCGTCGGGTCGCCCGGCGGTAGTCGTCCAGGAACTGGCCGGGGTCCCGGCCCTGCGGGTAGCCGACCACCCGCATCACCCCGGCCAGGTCCTTGCCCCGCCCGGGCAGCTGGTCCGACGGCCGCCCGCGTACGAGCACGACCGCGTTGCGGGCCCGGGTCGCGATCCGCCAGGCCGCCTCCAGAGCGGCGGTGTCGTCCGGGGCGAGCAGGCCCGCGTCCCGGGCCGCGGCCAGCGCCGGCAGCGTCCGGGTGGTCCGCAGGCCCGGCACCTCGGCGCCGTGCCGCAGCTGCAGCAGCTGCGCGGTCCACTCGACGTCGACCAGCCCGCCGCGGCCGAGCTTCGTGTGCGTGGCGGGGTCGGCGCCGCGGGGCAGCCGCTCCGCGTCCATCCGCGCCTTCAGCCGGCGGATCTCGGTGGTCGCCGCCGGCGTCAGCCCGCCGGCCGGGTAGCGCAGCGGGTCGACCAGCTCGACGAACGCCGATCCGAGCGCCGCGTCGCCGGCCAGCGGCGCGGCCCGCAGCAGCGCCTGCGCCTCCCACGGCGAGGACCACCGCTGGTAGTACGCCCGGTACGACGCCAGCGACCGGACCAGCGGCCCGCTGCGCCCCTCCGGCCGCAGCGCCGCGTCCACCTGCAGCGGCGGGTCCGGGGCGGGCAGCGCGAGCAGCCGGCGCAGCTCGGCGACCAGCGCGTTCGCGGCCGCGGCGGCGTCCTCCTCGCCGGCCCCGGGCAGCGGGTCGTGCACGAACAGCGCGTCGACGTCGGAGCCGTAGCCGGTCTCCGCGCCGCCGACCCGGCCCATCGCGATCACCGCGACCCGGGTCGGCAGCCGCCCGCGGGTCAGCTCGACCGTCCGGACGGCCGCGTCGAGCGCCGCCTCGACCGTGGCCGCGACCACGTCGGTGAGCGCCTCGCCGACCTCGGCCGGGTCGAGCAGCCCGAGCACGTCGGCGGCGGCGATCCGCAGCAGCTCCTGCCGGCGCAGCTCGCGGGCGACGCCGACCGCCGCGGCCGGGTCCTCGTGCCGCGCCGCGGCGACCCGGAACGAGCTACGCAGCGCGTCGGCCGGCCGTGGCCGCAGCTCGGCGTCGTCGCCGAGGATCCGCAGTGCCTCCGGCGCCCGGCTGAGCAGCTCGGCCACGTACCGGCTGGTGCCGAGCAGCTGCGCGAGCCGCTCGGTGACCTGGCCCTCGTCCCGCAGGAACCGCAGATACCAGGGCGAGTGGCCGAGCGCGTCGGACACGGTGCGGTACGCCAGCAGCCCGGCGTCCGGGTCCGGCGCGTCGGCGAGCACGTTGAGCACCACCGGCAGCAGCGTCCGTTGGATCACCGCCCGCCGGGAGACCCCGGCGGTCAACGCGGACAGGTGGCGCAGCGCGCCGTCCGGATCGGCAAAGCCGAGCGCCTCCAGCCGGCGGGCGGCCTGTTCCGGGGACAGCCGCAGCTGGTCGCTCGGCACCCTGGCCACCGCGTGCAGCAACGGCCGGTAGAACAGCTTCTCGTGCAGCCGGCGTACCTCGCGGGCGTGCAGCGCCCACTCCGCGTCGAACACCGCCACCGCGTCGCCGCGGCCGTCCGGCCGGAACCCCATCGCCCGGGCCAGCCAGCGCCGGCCGGCGGCGTCTGCGTCGTCCGGCACCAGGTGGGTACGGCGCAGCCGCTGCAGCTGCAGCCGGTGCTCCACCGACCGCAGCAGCTGGTACGACGAGGTGAGCGTGGCCGCGTCCGCCCGCCCGACGTACCCGCCGCCGGACAACGCCTCGATCGCCGCGACCGTCCCGCCGACCCGCAGCGCCTCGTCCGCCCGGCCGTGCACCAGCTGCAGCAGCTGGACGGCGAACTCGACGTCGCGCAGCCCGCCCGGGCCGAGCTTGATCTCCCGGGCCGCGACGTCCGGCGGCAGCGTGTCCGCCACCCGCCGCCGCATCGCCTGCACGTCGGCGACGAAGTGCTCCCGCTCGGCCGCCGTCCACACCAGCGGCGCCAGCGTCTCGGTGTACGCGGCGCCGAGAGCGAGGTCGCCGGCGGCCGGCCTGGCCTTGAGCAGGGCCTGGAACTCCCAGGTCCGCGCCCAGCGGGCGTAGTACGCCTGGTGGCTGGCCAGGGTCCGGACCAGCGGGCCGAGCTTGCCCTCCGGCCGCAGCGCCGCGTCCACCGGCCAGGCGACCTGCCCGCAGACCCTGACCATCTCGCTGGCCAGCCGGGTCGCCACCTCGAGGTCCCCTTCGGCGACGAAGACCACGTCCACGTCGGAGACGTAGTTGAGCTCGCGGCCGCCGCACTTGCCCATCCCGATCACGGCCAGCCTGGCCCCGGCGGCACCCGGCCGCAGCCCGGCCAGCGCGACCGCGAGACCGGCCGAGAGGGTGCGGTCGGCGAGCTCGGCCAGCGTCGCGCCGACCGCGTCGACACCGATCTCGCCGGCCAGGTCGCAGGCGGCCAGCACGAGCAGGTGCCGCCGGTAGGCCAGCCGCAGCTCGGCGACCACGTCCTCGCCGGTGCCGCCGGCCGGGGTGCCGCGGGTGCCGGTCGGCGGGTCGGCGGGGTCGGCGCCGACCACCCGGAGCAGGTCGGGCAGCGCGGGTGAGCCGGTCAGCAGCCGCCAGTCCGCCGGGTTGGCGGCCAGGTGGTCGCCGAACGCGGCGCTGGCGCCGAGCACCGCGACCAGCCGGCGGCGCAGCACCGGGTCGGTCCGCAGCGCGGCGAGCAGGTCAGGCTCGGCGATCCGGGACAGCGCGAGCAGCGCGAGGTCGGGGTCGGCGGCCCGGCCGAGCGCGGAGACGACCGCGGCCGCGCCGCTGTCGGCCGGATCGCCGCCGGTCCACAGGCCGAGGCCGTCCGGCGCCGGCCCCAGCAGGGTGCCGGCCCGCTCGGCGTCGGCGAAGCCGAGCCGGGCCAGCCGCAGCACCCGCCGCTCGGCCGTCTCCACCGGCCAAGCCAATCACGCGTCGCGGGCGCCCCGGGAGTGCGCGCGCACGACATCGGCGAACCGGGCCGCGAACGGCTGCCAGACCTCCTCGAGGTCGGCGTGCAGCAGGTCGAGGTCCCAGCGGGCCAGCGCCGCGTCGACGTCCCAGCCCTCGGCGGCCAGCCGGTCCCGGTCGGACTCGGCCCAGGCGCGCACCATGTCCGGGGTCGTCTCGATGTGGAACTGCAGGCCCCACGCGGTGTCGCCGATCCGGAACGCCTGGTTCGGGTACCGGCTGGAGGACGCGAGCAGCGTCGCGCCGGCCGGCAGCGTGGTGATCTCGTCCCAGTGCCACTGCAGCACGTCCGGGGTGAACGGCACCGGGCCGAACAGCGGGTCGCCTGCGCTGATGTCCCGCTTGGCCACCAGCGCCGGCCCGAACTCGGGACCCTCGTCCGCCGGCTTGACCTGACCGCCCAGCGCGGCGGCGAGCAGCTGGCCACCGAGGCAGACCCCGAGCGTCGGGACCCGCTCCGCGACCGCTTCGCGCAGCAGGTCCCGTGTCGCCGGCAGCCAGGGCGCGACGTCGTCGTCGTACGCGCCCATCGCGCCGCCCATCACGAGCAGGCCGTCGAACCCGCGCAGGGACGGCAGCGGGCTCCCGTCGTACGGCGAGCGCACGTCGAGCAGCACGCCGGCCCCGGACAGCCAACCACCGAGCCGGGCGACCGACTCGGTGGGGCTGTGCGTGATCGTCAGAACCACGGGCAGCTGCACGCCCGAAAGGTTACTGACCGATCGTCCGGATGAACGTGGGCGGCTGGCGGACCCGGGTGCCCTTCTCGAACGCGTACGCGAGCTTGACGAGCGCGGCCTCACCGAACCGGGCGCCGATGAACGACACCCCGACCGGCAGCGGGCCGGAGAAGCCCGCCGGCACCGTGATGCTCGGGTAGCCGGACACCGCCGCCGGCGACGACGACCCGACCGAGAACGCGTCGCCCTGGCCGAGCGTGGTCACCCACGCCGGCCCGTTGGTCGCGGCCATGATCGCGTCGAGGTGATGGGCGGCCAGGGTCCCGTCGATCGCCCGCCGCTGCAACCCGGTGACCGTCGCCCGCCGCTGCCGGTGTGCCGGGTCGGTCAGGTCGCCGCCCGTCGCCTGCGACCGCTCGAACGTCTCCTGGCCGAAGAACTGCAGCTCCTGCTCGGCATGCGCGGTGTTGAACGAGATCAGCCCGGCCAGGTCCTTCGGGTGGTCGCCCGGGCGGGCGGCCAGGTAGGCGTTGATGTCGTGCTTGAACTCGTTCTCCAGCGCCGGGGTCTCCTCCGCGCCGGCCTCGTCCTGGAACGGCAGGTCGATCTCGACGACGGTGCCGCCGAGCCGGGTGACCGCGGCTCGCGCCTGGGTGAGCACGGCCAGCGTCTCCGGGTTGCCGTCCGCGCCGGTGCCGTTGATCCACAGCCCGATCCGCTTGCCCCGCAGGCCGCTCGCGCTCAAGCCCCTGAGCAGGTCGACCTGGAGGAACGGCTCGGCGTCCTCGGTGGCGGCGTCGGTCGGGTCGATGCCGCGGATCACCTCGAGGACCAGCGCCGCGTCCACGACGTGCTTGGCGATCGGGCCGGCGGTGTCCTGCTCGGCCGAGATCGGCACCACGCCGGACCGGCTCACCAGCCCGAGCGTCGGCTTGATCCCGACCACGCCGTTCTGGCCGGACGGGCAGACGATCGAGCCGTCGGTCTCGGTGCCGATGGCGACGGTGGCCAGGTTCGCCGCGACGCCGGCGCCGGAGCCGGAGGACGAGCCGCACGGGTTGCGGTCCAGCACGTACGGGTTGTTCGTCTGGCCGCCGACGCCGGACCAGCCGCTGCTGGAGTCCGTCGAGCGGAAGTTGGCCCACTCGGACAGGTTGGCCTTGCCGATGACGACGGCGCCGGCCAGGCGCAGCCTCCGGACCAGGAACGCGTCCTCGCCCACCGGGCTGCCCACCAGCGCGAGCGACCCGGCGGTCGTCGGCTGCCCGTCCCTGGTCTCGATGTTGTCCTTGAGCAGGACCGGGATGCCCTCCAGCGGTGAGCGCGCGCCGTGCCTGCGCCGCTGCTGGTCACTGGCCGCGGCGATCTCCAGCGCGTCCGGGTTGACCGCGAGAACCGCGTTGACCTTCTTGTCGAGCACCCGGATCCGGCGCAGGGAGAACCGGGTCAGCTCGACCGACGAGAGCCGGCCGCGGTCCATCGCCTTCTGCAGGTCCGGGATCGTGGCGGACTCGAGGTCGATGCCGTGCAGGACCGGGCGGACGGCGCCCGGGCCACTGTTGGCGGCCGACGGCGAGCCCGGGGTCGCGCGCACCGGCCTCACCGGCCCCAGGGTCGCGGCCGCCGCGGCTGCGACCCGAGCCGGCCGGCGGGTGCGCGCGGCGGCGGGCCCCCGCTGTACGGCGGAGGCACGCCGGCAAACGGACCGGACCTGGACAGCCGACCACCGAGCCGGGTGACCGGCTCGGTGGGGCCGTACGTGATCGTCGGAACGGTGGGAAGGCGCACCCTGCCGAGGCCGGAGCCTCAGTCCATCGACGCCGGGCGGGCGGGGACGCGGGCCGGCGACGTGCCGCGCGCGGCCGCGGTCGCCGCCGCGCTGACCGGCTGGTCGCCGATGGTGGGGATGAACCTCGGCACCCGCCGCTCATGGGTGCCGCGCTCGAACGCGTCGGCCAGCGGCAGCAGCGTCGCCTCCTGGAACCGGCCGCCGAGGAAGGAGACCCCGATCGGGAACGGCCCGTCGAACCCGGCCGGCACGGTGACCGCGGGGTAGCCGCTGACCGCCGGCGGGGTGGAGGAGCTGACGAACTGGTCGAACGTGTCCCCGCCGGGCAGCCGGGTCACCCAGGCCGGCCCGTTCGTGGGCGCCACGATCGCGTCCAGGTGCAGCCGCGCCATGGTCTCGTCGATGCTGCGCTTCGCCAGCGACGTCGCGGTCTGCCGCTGCTGCAGGTATGCCGGGTCGGTGAGGTCGCCCGAGGTGGCCTCGGCAGCCTCGAAGATCTCCTGCCCGAAGAACTTCAGCTCCACGTCCGCCAGCCGGTTGTTGAACGCGATAAGCCCGGCCAGCGTGTCCGGGTCCTGTCCCGGCCGGGCGGCCAGGTAGGCGTTGATGTCGTGCTTGAACTCGACCAGCAGCGCGTTGAACTCCGGCTCGCCGATCTGGTCCAGGAACGGCAGGTCGGCCGGGACCACGGTGGCGCCGAGCCGGGTCAGGGCGGCGGTCGTGTCGGCCATGATCTGGGCGACCGCCGGCACGTTCTCCACCCCGGTGCCGGCCAGCCAGAGGCCGATCCGCTTGCCGCGCAGGGCGTGCGGGCCGAACCGGGCCAGGTAGTTCACGTGCAGGAACGGCGCCGACGCGGCGGTCGCCGGGTCGGACGGGTCGACGCCGCGCAGCACGGACAGGGTCAGCGCCGCGTCGACGACGTGCTTGCCCATGGGGCCGGCGGTGTCCTGCTCGGCCGAGATCGGCACCACACCGGACCGGCTGACCAGCCCGAGCGTCGGCTTGATCCCGACAACGCCGTTCTGGCCGGACGGGCAGACGATCGAGCCGTCGGTCTCGGTGCCGATCGCCACGGTCGCGAGGTCGGCCGAGACCGACGCGGCCGAGCCGGAGGACGAGCCGCACGGGTTGCGGTCGAGCACGTACGGGTTGTTGGTCTGGCCGCCGACCGCGCTCCATCCGCTGGACGACGCGGTGGAGCGGAAGTTCGCCCACTCCGACAGGTTCGCCTTCCCGAGCACCACCGCGCCGGCCGCACGCAGCCGCTTCACCAGGAACGCGTCCCGGGCCGGCGTCGAGTTGATCAGGGCGAACGACCCGGCCGTGGTGTGCTCCCGGTCCCGGGTGTCGATGTTGTCCTTCAGCAGGACCGGGATGCCCTCCAGCGGCGAGCGGGCGCCGGCGTGGCGGCGCTGCTTGTCGCTGGCCCGGGCGATCCGCAGCGCGTCGGGGTTCGTCATGATCACGGCGTGCAACCTGGGGTTGAGCGCGGCGATCCGGCGCAGGTAGAAGGAGGTCAGCTGGACCGAGGTCAGCTTGTGCCGGTCCATGGCCCGCTGGAGGTCGGGGATCGTGGCCGACTCCAGGTCGATGCCGCGCAGCACCGGGCGGATGGCGGCCGGCCCGCCCCGGGAGTCGGCGGGCTTCGCCGGGGCCGCCATCGCCGGGCCGACGAGCCCGGCTGTGACAGCGGCCGCGACGCCGATGATGGCCACGGTACGGAACGCGGACGGTCGGGGAACTCGCACACTGTCCTCCGGGCGGGATGGCGGAAACCGGATGGACCGGACGGCGCACGGCTCGACGTCGACCGGCCGGGCTCATCCTGCACCCGGACAGGCCAGGAGCACAGCCCCTTCTCGGGACCAAAGTAGGCGCGAGGTCGCATCCCCGCCTCGGCCGTGCTCCCCCGTTCGGCGCAGAGGCGTACCGCCATGACGACATGTCGTGACCAGACCGCGGTCCGGCTGCGGCGAACGTGTCATACGGGCTAGGTACGGTTCTCGGGTGGCGGTTCCCGAGACACATGAGGTGGCAGCCGAGGCCGGCGGAATCCGTCTGGCCCGGGGACCGCTGCTCGCGGTGGCCGGCGCGGTCGCCGCACTGCTGGTCGCGACGAGCTGGCGCTACGGCTTCCACCGCGACGAGCTCTACTTCCTGGTGGCTGGTCAGCACCCCGACTGGGGCTATCCCGACCAGCCGCCGATGACCCCGATCCTGGCCCGGCTGATGGACGGGCTCGGCGGATCGATCGTCGTCATACGGCTGCCGAGCGCGATCGCGGGCGGCGTCACCGTGCTGCTGGCCGGGATGACGGCCCGGGAGATGGGCGGCGGCCGCCGGGCCCAGCTCATCGCCGCGGCCTGTACCGCGGTGTCGGCCACCACGCTGGTCACCGGCCACTTCGTCAGCACGACCACCTACGACGTGATGTTCTCCGCGGCGCTGACCTGGCTGCTGGCCCGGTCGGTGCGCACCGGGGAGAGCTGGCTGCTGCTGCCGGCCGGTCTCGCGCTCGGGCTCGGCCTGCTCAACAAGCCGCTGATCGGCGTGCTGGCCGCCGCGCTGCTGGTCGGGATCGCGCTGGCCGGCCCGCGCCGGCTGTTGCGCTCGGGCTGGCTGTGGGCCGGGGCGGCGGTCGTCGCCGTCTGCGGCGCGCCCTACCTGGTGTGGCAGGCCCTCAACGGCTGGCCCGAGCTGCACATGGCCGGGTCGATCGCGGGCGGGGACGCGCAGGGCGGCCGGATCGGGTTCATCCCGTTCCAGCTGCTGCTGGTCAGCCCGGTGCTGGCGCCGGTGTGGATCGCCGGACTGGTACGGGTGTTCCGGGCCGGGCCGGGCCGGCCGTTCCGGTTCCTCGGCATCGGCTACCTGCTGCTCGCGGTCGTCTACCTGCTCGCCGGCGGCAAGGCCTACTACCTCGCCGGGATGTACCCGGCGCTGCTGGCGGCCGGCGCGATCGCCACCGACGGCTGGCTGCGCGACGTGCGCGGGCGCGCCCGGCTGCTGGCCGCCGCGCTGGGGCTGTCACTGGTCGTCGGCGCGGTCGTCGGGCTGGCCGTGCTCCCGGCCCGGGCGCTCGGCCCGGTGCTCGCACTCAACCCGGACGCCGGCGAGCAGGTCGCCTGGCCGCGGTACGTCGACCAGATCGCCGCGGTCTGGAACCGGCTGCCCGGCTCGCAGCGGGCGACCGGGGTGGTGCTCACCCAGAACTACGGCGAGGCCGGCGCCATCGACCGCTACGGCCCGACGGTCGGGCTGCCGGCGGCGTACAGCGGGCACAACGGGTTCGCCAACTGGGCGCAGCCGTTCGGGCAGGCCGCCCCGGTCGTGGTCGTCGGGTATGCGGACGACTCGGTGCGCGGGCGGCTGTTCGGCGCCTGCGAGCAGCAGGCGACGCTGGACAACGGGCTCGGCCTCGACACCCAGGAGCAGGGCGTCCCCGTCTGGGTCTGCGGCCAGCCGCCCCGCCCCTGGGCCGACACCTGGGACGACGTCCGCCACCTCAGTTAGGGCCGGCCGGCCCCGTCACAGCGTCGGGAGATACCGGGCCAGTTCGAACGGGGTGACCTTGGCGCGGTAGTCGGCCCACTCCGCGCGCTTGTTGCGCAGGAAGTAGTCGAACACGCCCTCACCGAGGGTCTCGGCGACCAGCTCGGAGCTCTCCATCGCGCGCACCGCCTCGGACAGGTTGTGCGGCAGGTCGGTGTAGCCGAGCGCCCGCCGCTCGTCCTCGGTCAGCAGCGAGACGTCGTCCTCCGCGCCCGGCGGCAGCTCGTACTCGTTCTCGACCCCGCGCAGGCCGGCGGACAGCATCAGCGCGAAGGCCAGGTACGGGTTGCAGGCCGGGTCGGGCGCGCGCACCTCGACCCTGGTCGAGTTGGCCTTGCCGGGCTTGTACATCGGCACCCGGACCAGCGCCGACCGGTTCGCGTGCCCCCAGCACACGTACGCCGGCGCCTCCGCCACCGCCGCCGTCGGGCTGCCGAACAGCCGCTTGTACGAGTTCACCCACTGGTTGGTCACCGCGGTGGTCTCCCGGGCGTGCCGCAGCAGCCCGGCGATGAACGCGCGCGCGGTCTTGGACAGGTTGAGCTCGTCGGACGGGTCGTGGAAGGCGTTGCGGTCGCCCTCGAACAGGGACAGGTGGGTGTGCATGCCGGAGCCGGGCTGGTCGGTGAACGGCTTCGGCATGAACGTCGCGTACACCCCCTCGGCCATCGCGACCTCCTTCACCACGTGCCGGAACGTCATGATGTTGTCGGCGGTGGTGAGCGCGTCCGCGTACCGGAGGTCGATCTCCTGCTGGCCCGGGGCGACCTCGTGGTGGCTGAACTCGACCGAGATGCCCAGCGCCTCCAGCGCGTCCACGGCCATCCGGCGGAAGTCGTGCGCCACGTCGTGGCTGGTGAGGTCGAAGTAGCCGCCGTTGTCGACCGGCCGCGGCTCCCGCCCGTCCTCGGGCTGGTCCTTGAGCAGGAAGAACTCGATCTCGGGGTGGGTGTAGAAGGTGAAGCCCATGTCCTTGGCCTTGGCCAGCGCCCGGCGCAGCACGAACCGCGGGTCGGCCCAGGACGGCGAGCCGTCCGGCATGAGGATGTCGCAGAACATCCGCGCCGAGTCGCCGGCGCCGTTCTTCCACGGCAGCACCTGGAACGTGCCGGGGTCGGGCTTGGCGATCATGTCGCTCTCCGAGGCCCGGGCGAAGCCTTCGATCGCCGAGCCGTCGAAGCCGATGCCCTCGGCGAAGGCGCCCTCCAGCTCGGCCGGCGCGACCGCGACCGACTTGAGGAAGCCGAGCACGTCGGTGAACCACAGCCGGACGAACCGGATCTCCCGCTCCTCCAGCGTGCGGAGCACGAACTCCTGCTGCCTGTCCACCGTCGCTCCCCTCAGGCCGCTTGGGCGCAAGTCTCCGCCGGCCACGTTTCGCCGACGTTACCCACGCCACGCCGCACGCGTGCATCCGGCGGACTCCGGGAATGTTCTGCCCGGGGATCTTCGGTGGCGCGGTCCGGCGCCTCCACCGATGGCCCGGGTCACGCCTCAGTTCAGGGCGCTGCCCGCGGCCCACTTCGCCCAGCTGACGCCCCACTCGTCGGCCTCGGCGGCGAACGGCAGGGCGACGCCGGTGTTCTTGATGTCGACGACGTCGCCCCAGGAGAACGTGCTGTAGAAGTATTGCGCGTTGGCCGGGGACACGTTGACGCAGCCGTGCGAGACGTTCTGCTTGCCCTGAGCCCACACCGACCACGGCGCCGAGTGGACGAACTCGCCGTCCACGCTGATCCGCACGGCCAGCGAGATGTTCTCGTCGTAACCCAGCGGGGTGTCCTTGGGCAGCCCGTACGACGCCGAGGTCATTCGCTTGACCGGGTATTTCTCCTTGACGATGTGCGGCCCGCTCTGGGTCGTGAAGTAGATGGTCTGGCCGTCGACCGTGTAGGACCCGCCGCGGCCCATGCTCACCGGCACGGTGCGGGTCTTCTTGCCGTTGACCGTGATCACGCCGGTGTGGGTCTTGTCGTTGATCGTGAAGATCTTCGCCGCGCCGATCGTGAACGACGAGGTCACGTCCTGCTGGCCGTAGATCCCGTTGCCGACGCCGACGCCGTACACGTCGGCCTTGACGGTGACCTTGGTGCCGGGCTTCCAGTAGTGCTGCGGGCGCCAGTGCACCTCACGGTCGCTGAACCAGTGCCAGGCGCCGGCGACCCGCGGGCTGGTCGTGACGACCAGCGCCTTCTCCGCGGCGGCCTTGTCGACGATGTCCTCGTCGAAGCGGACCTGGATCGGCTGGCCGACGCCGACGGTCTTCGGGCCGCCAGGGCCGCCCGGGAACAGGTAGGGCAGCGTGAACGTGCGCGGTGTGACCGTCGAGAACGCGCTGGTGGCCCGCGTGGCTGCGCCGTCGGCGTTGGCCGCCACCGCGGCGAGCGTGTAGCTCTTGTCGTAGCCGAGCGGCTCGGTCGAGGTCCAGGCGGTCCGGTCGGCGTTGAACGTGCCGGCGACCAGCTTGCCGTCGGCGTTGCGCAGGCTCACCGTGCTCACCGTGCCGCCGGCCGCCCGCACGGTGACCGGCGCGGTCACCGACTGGCCTTCGCTGCCGTCGCGCGGCGTGATCGTCAGCCGGGCCAGCGCCGCCGGCGGCGACGTCGTGGCGGCCGCCGACGGCCTGGCCGCCGCCCCGCCGGTCCCGGCCGCCTGCGCGTCGGTCGTCGAGCCACCGCCGCTCGTGCAGCCCGCGACCAGCGCAACCAGCGCGCCGGCCACCGCCGCCGCGCGCACTACGGCGTTCCCCCGACAGAAACCCCGCATCTCCGAGCCTCCCCAACAGCCGTCCCGCTCGCGGTCCCCCTGGATCTCGACGCGGGTGGCAGACCCCATTGTTGCAAGATCGCCGAGAAATCTCGGTGACGATCACGACACGGCTGACAGCCGTGTCCCGGTTCACCCGAACAGCGCAAATCCTAGAGTGGCCCGGTGACATTACGGACCAGCGCCGCGCCGAGCGGCCCGGTGGTGACCTCGACCGAGGTCACCTTCCGCTTCCCGGACCCGGAGGCGAGGCTGTCCGGCGTGCGGCTGGCCCAGCAGGTCCGGATCCCCGGCAACCGGCTCGGGTTCACCCGCCGCGGCGGGATCTGGCAGCTCACGCTGCCGCGGCCGCCGGTCCAGCGGATGGAATACCGGCTCGAGCTGCGGCATGCGGACGGCGGCGTCGAGGAGGTCTGCGACCCGGCCAACCCGCTGCGGGCGCCGGGCGCGTTCGGGGACAAGTCGGTGCTGGAGTTCGCCGGCTACCGGCCGCCGGCCTGGCTGGACGCGCCGGTGCTGCCCGGTGTGGAGACCGGCCTGGCCGTTCCGTCGCGTTACCTGCGGGCCGAGGTCGAGGTCCGGGTCTGGGCCCCTGCGGACGCCGACCCGGCCGAGCGGCTGCCGCTGCTGGTCGCCCACGACGGCCCCGAGTACGCGGCGCTGTCCGGCCTGACCACCTACGCGGCGGCGCTGACCGCGGCCGGGCGGCTGCCCCGGCACCGGGTCGCGCTGCTGGGTCCGGGGCACCGGGACGAGTGGTACAGCGCGAACGTCAGCTACGCGAAGGCGCTGGCGCTGGCCGTGCTCCCGGCGATCCGGCGCCGGTTCGAGGTCGCCGAGCCGGTGGTCTGCATGGGGGCCAGTCTGGGGGCGCTGGCCGCGCTGCACGCCCAGCGCCGGCATCCCGGCCTGTTCGGCGGGCTGTTCCTGCAGTCCGGCTCGTTCTTCACCCGCCGGCTCGACCCGCAGGAGCGCGGCTTCGGCCGGTACGCACGGATCACCCGGTTCGTCGGCGAGACCCGGCGCGGCACCACCCTCGAGGCCGAGCCGGTGCCGGCGACGCTGACCTGCGGCGCGCTGGAGGAAAACCTGCCCAACAACCGGGCGATGGCCGAGGTGCTGCGCCGCCAGGGCTACCGGGCCGGCCTGGCCGAACTGCCCGACGTGCACAACTACGTGGCGTGGCGGGACGCCTTCGACCCTCACCTGACCGGCCTTCTTTCGGAGGTCTGGGCGGCTGACTAGGTTCTGGCCATGACTCGCCGCCTGCACGTCGACGTCCCCGCGCCGGCGCTGGGCGGAGCCGGCACCGTGATCGTGCACGGCCACTACGGCCGCCCGTTCCTGGTCTTCCCGTCCGAGCGGGGACGCGCCTGGGACTTCGAGAACAACGGCATGGTCGACGCGGTGCGTCCGCTGATCGACGACGGCCGGTGCAAGCTCTACTGCGTCACCTCGCACGACGCGGACTCCTGGTCCAACCGGTCGCTGTCGATGGAGGACCGGGCCCGCCGGCACGCCGAGTACGAGCAGTGGATCGTCGACTCGGTGCTGCCGTTCGTCTGGGACGACTGCGGCGGCGTCACGGAGGTCGGCACCATCGGCGCGTCGATGGGCGCCTACCACGCGCTGACGTTCGCGCTGCGCCGGGCCGACCTGTTCCCGCTGTCGATCAGCATGTCCGGCAACTACGACCCGTCGTCCTGGCACGGCTGGGGCGAGCAGGGCGAGGCGGCCTACTTCGCCAACCCCATGCAGTTCGTGCCCGGCCTCGGCGGCGACCACCTCGACTGGCTGCGGTCCCGGCTGTCCGTGCTGCTGGTCGTCGGCCAGGGGATGTGGGAGGACACCACCGGGTCGCTGGAGTCGACCCGGCGGATGGCCTGGCTGCTGCAGGAGAAGGGGATCCGCTGCGAGCTTGACCAGTGGGGGTATGACGTCCCACACGACTGGCCGTCCTGGCAACGCCAGCTGGCTCATCACCTGCCCAGGTTCTGCTGAGTGGAGGAGGCCCCATGCCCCGAGGCGACCGCACCGAGCACCTCATAGGCCTGCTGCTCGGCACCGAGGAGGACTGGCCCCGCGCGTTCGAGGAGCTTGTCCACCGGCTCGGGGCGGTCCGCCATCCCGACGGCACCCCGCACACGCTGCGCACCGAGCGGATCACCATCGAGCCGTTCGAGCTGCGCGACCGGCCGCGCTACGACCTGGTGATCGACCGCCTGGCGTACTGGTACTACCACCCGCGCGAGTGGCTGAAGAAGGTCGCGCTGATGGACGACGTCTACCTGCTCAACAGCCCGTTCACGTTCCAGTCGATGGAGAAGCACGCGGCCTACTGCGCGATGATCCGGCTCGGGCTCAAGGTGCCCGACACCTGGCTGGTGCCGCCGAAGGACCCGCTGGACAACGCGCGCTGGGCGTACACGTCGTCGAAGTACAACCGGGCCTTCGACCTGGACGGGATCGCCGAGCGGGTCGGCTACCCGCTGTTCATGAAGCCGTTCGACGGCGGTGCGTGGGTCGGGGTCTCCCGGATCACCGACGCGGCCGCGCTGCACAAGGCGTACGACGAGTCCGGGCAGCGGCTGATGCACCTGCAGGCCTCCATCGAAGGCTACGACTCGTTCGCCCGGTCGCTGACCATCGGGGCCGAGACGATGGTGATGAAGTTCCGGCCCGAGCTGCCCATGCACGACCGGTACGAGGTGGCCCACGACTTCCTGCCGCCGTCGGCCGGGCTCGAGGTGCTGGCGATCTCGAAGCTGATCAACGCGTTCTTCCGGTGGGAGTTCAACTCCTGCGAATCGCTCGTGGTCGGCGACGACGTCCACCCGATCGACTACGCCAACGCGTGCCCGGACATCGCGATCACCTCGCTGCACTACTACTTCCCGTGGGCGATCAGCGCGCTGCTCAAGTGGTCGGCGTTCTGCACGGTCAGCGGACGGCGGCCGCGGCTGGACACCAACACCAGGGACTACTTCGACGTGGCCGACTCCGACCGGTCGTACGGGGACAAGCTGGCCGAGTACGCGCGGCTGGCCGACGCGTACTTCGAGAGGGACTGGTACGAGGAGTTCTGCGCGACCTCGCTGGCGTCGCTGGACGAGATCGTCCGGGACTGGGTCGCCTCCCCCGACTTCGACGCGCTGCTGGTGGACACCGTGAAGTCGACATATCCGGCGCACGAGCAGGACCACTTCATCGCCCATTTCCGCGGCCTGCTGTCCCTCTGGGTCCGGGACAACGCGAAGTAGCACGACACGCCCGCTACCGGTTGTGCGCGGGGACTCACGGGTGTGTGATGCGCGCGTGACCAGGATGCGCGCTGTCGTGACGAGTCTGGCCGCTCTGCTCGCGGTGCCGGTGGTGGCCGCGGTGCCCGCCCAGGCGGCACCCCCGCCGACGGCCGCCGGCGCGCCCGGCGCGCTGTCGCACTACGACCTGGCCCGCAAGGACTGCGTCGGCACCGCCCGCAACAGCACGTCGAAGGTCTGGTTCACGGTCGCGAACGGCGTGCTGTCCGACGTCTACTCGCCGACCATCGACAACACCAACGTCGAGACCCTGCAGTATGCGGTGACCGACGGGTCGACGTTCACCGACCTGCAGACGCGCGACATGACCTACACGGTGTCGGCGCTCGACCCGACCGGCATGTCCTGCCGGGTCACCAGCACCCCCCGCCGCGGCGGCTACACGCTGGTCACCGACTACCTGACCGACCCGCAGCGCGACTGCGTGGTCATGCGGACCCGGCTGCAGGGGCCCGGCTCGCTCAAGCTCTACGTCCGCTACGACGCCACGGTCAACGGCAACGGCGGCGGCGGCCCGGCCAACGGCGGCGCCGACGACGCGACCGTCGACCCGGCCACCACCGCGCTGGTCAGCTCGGACACCAACACGGTCACCAACGCGGTCAACCGCGACTACGGCGTGCCGCTGTTCGGCGCGCTCCGGGCCGACCGGCCGTTCCTGGCCGCGAGCAGCGGCTACGCCGGCACCTCGTCGGACGGGCTGAGCCAGCTCGACGCCAACCACACGCTCGGCCCGATCACGCCGGACGCGCCGCAGGGCAACGTCGTGCAGACCGCCCAGCTCGACCGGCGCGGCAACGCCCCGATCACCCTCGCACTCGGCTACGGCCAGACCGCCGGGTCGGCTATCGGCACCGCCGGCACCTCGGCCCGCACCTCGTTCGCCGGCACCCTGGCCCGGTACGCGGCCGGCTGGGTCGGCTACGACGCCCGGCTGAAGCCCCCGCCGCTGCGGCTCGCCGGCCTGTCCGCCGCGCAGACCCTGAAGCTGGCCCAGCAGTACTACCTGTCCGTCAACGTGGTGAAGGCGAGCGAGGACAAGACGTTCCCGGGTGCGATCGCGGCCGGCCTCGGCAGCCCGTGGGGCCAGGCGGTCAGCGCCGGTGACCTGCCCGGCGGCAAGCCCAACTACTTCGGGTCCTACCGCGAGGTCTTCGCCCGCGACCTGTACGAGGCGTTCACCGGGCTGCTGGTCGCCGGCGACCGCGCCACCGCGCAGGCGGCGACCCGGTTCCTGTTCGAGCGCCAGCAGCTGGCCGACGGCCGGATGCCGCGCAACTCGCTGCCCAACGGCAAGAAGGCCCCGGACACCGGCGGCGACCAGCTGGACGAGTCGTCGTACCCGATCCTGATGGCGTGGCAGTCCGGCCTGGCCGGGGACCGCGCGCTCTACCGCGACCACATCAAGAAGGCCGCGGACTTCGTCGTCGCGCACGGCCCGTCGTTCGGCTCCGAGCGGTGGGAGGAGCAGGGCGGGTTCTCGCCGTCGACGATCGCGGCCGAGATCGCCGGGCTGGTCGCCGCCGGCCGGATCGCCGACGTCAACGGCGACCACGCCTCGGCCCGGGTCTACCGGGCGACGGCCGACTTCTTCCAGCGCTCGATCAAGGGCTGGACGGTGACCACCACCGGCCCGTACGGGAACGGGCGCTACTTCATCCGGCTGTCCAAGAACGGCGACCCGAACGCGGCCGTCGTCTACAACCTCGGCAACGGCGGCCCAGACGCCGACCAGCGGGCGGTCGTCGACGCCGGCTTCCAGGAGCTGACCAGGCTCGGCGCGCTGCCGGCCGACGACCCCGACGTGCTCGCCTCGCTGCCGATCGTGGACCAGACGATCCGCCGGGAGACGAACACCGGCCCCGGGTTCTACCGGTACGGCACGTCGACACCGGGCACCGAGGACGGCTACGGCGACTGCTGGGAGCCGGACCCGACGAGCTGCTCGCCGAGCGGCAAGCCCTGGCCGACCGGCAACGTCGGCTCCGGGCACCTGTGGCCGGTGCTGTCCGGCGAGCGGGCCGAGCAGCAGCTGCAGACCGGTGACCGCACCGGCGCGGCCGCACTGCTGGCCGCGATGAACGCGCAGACCTCCGGCGTCGGGCTGGTCCCGGAGCAGGCCTGGGAGAACCCGGACCTGCCGGCGGCCCCGTTCGGCAGCGACCCGACGACCGCGTCGATCGGCTTCGTCAACGGCAAGCCCGCCGGCTCGTCCTCGCCGCTGACCTGGGCCCAGGCCCAGCAGGCGCGGCTGATCCTGGCGCTGGGCGCCGGCCGGCCGCTGGAGCAGCCCGCGATCGTCCGCGACCGGTACGTGCGGTCCGGGCCGCCGGGGACGCTGCCGGTGACCGTCACCGCGCCGGCCGACGGCACCACCGTCACCACGCCGACCGTCGGCGTGACCGGCACGACCACGCCGGGCGCGACCGTGGACGTCCAGTCGACGGCGACCGACACCGGCGGGGCCACCAGCGTCGTGACCGTCCGGGCGGACTCCTCCGGCGCGTTCTCGGCGACCGTGCCGACACCGTTCGGGACCTCGGTGATCACCGTGGCCGCGACCAAGGGCAACGCCACCGGCTACGCCCGCCGCACGGTGGTCAGCGAGTTCATCACCGGCACCACGGTGCTCGACGTCACCGATCCGGACGGCGACGACAACGGCCCGGGCACGTACGCGTACCCGACCTCGGCCGACTTCCACCCCGGCGCGTTCGACCTGCAGCGGTTCCAGGTGATCGTGGACGGCGCCAACGTCCTGCTGCGGGCGAAGGTGCGGGACCTGTCGCCCACGTTCGGCTCGTCGCTGGGCGCCCAGCTGCTCGACGTCTACGTGCACACGCCGACCGGCGCCACGTCCACGGCCGCGGCGTTCCCGTCCCGGAACTACTCGATCGCGGCGGACTCCGCCTGGACCCGGCGGATCGAGGTGCAGGGCTTCGCGGACCCGGTGTTCGTCGACGCGTCCGGCGCGCCGCTGGGCACCGTGTCGGTCCAGGCCAGCCAGACGTCCGGGTTCATCACGGTGATCGTCCCGGTCGCGGCGCTCGGCACCCCGGGCCCGGGCTGGACGTTCACCGTCGTGCTGCACGGACAGGACGGGTTCTCCGCCGACCAGGCGCGTGGGTTCGCGCCCACCCCGCAGCCGTTCCTGTTCGGCGTCTGCGCGCCGGGCGGGACCAGCCCGATCTGTGCGGTGGACCCGGGCTCGGTGCCGAAGGCGATGGACGTGCTGACCCCGGACGGCGTGTCCCAGGCCGTCGAGCTCGACCCCACGGCGCAGCCGGTCGAGATCACCGGCGTACCGGTCCCTAGTCCCTGATCACGATCCCGAGGCACATCTCGTCGGTGGTGCCGTCGCCCCAGACCACGTAGCGCGGCGGCACCCCGGGCAGCACGTGCGGGCGCAGGCTCGCGTCGTGGGTGCAGGTCACCCGCAGCACGTCGCCGGCCTTGATGGCGACCGGCCGGGGCAGCGGCACGCTGCGCTGGTCGTGGAAGTTGTACGGGTTCACGTCGAGCAGCGTGCGGGCGCCCGGCCGGCCCGGGTTCAGCCGCACGGTGATCCTGGTGCCGAGCAGGTGCATGTGCCCGGCCAGCGCGTACACCCGGCCGGGCTCGGTCACCCGGTGGTCGCAGCTCTGGGTGGGGCCGGGCGCCGGGTGGGCGTCCGGCCGGCAGAGCAGCGTGAGCCCGGCGACGGTCGCGCCGGCCGCCGGCCCGAACCGGCGGGCCACGTCGAGCACGGACACGGTCCGGTCGCACAGGCCGGCGGTGCTCCCGTCCGGGCAGGGCAGCTCGACCGGCGCGGGCAGCAACTCCGTCCGCAGCGGGGTCAGCGCCGCGGTGCCCGGCGCCAGCCGCAGCCGGATGCCCGGTCGGTCGCTCGACCCGGCCGGCCGGTTGAGCAGGTTGTAGTGGACCTGCAGGACCAGCTGAGCGCCGGGCCGCAACAGGTAGCCGGTGCGGGCCGGGCTGCGTTCCTCGCCGAGGCCGCCCGGCGCCCAGGCCGCCACCCAGTCGTCGCCCAGCGCGCGGGCCGGGTCGTCGCCGCCGATGCCGGTGCCGCCGAAACAGGTCCAGCCCTCGCCGGGGTCGTCCGCGTCCAGCTGCCGCGCGGCCGGGACCTCCGCCGCGGCGACCCGGAAGACGATGGCGTGGTGCACGATCTCGAGGTTGCCCGGCCGGAACTGGCTGCCGGTGAGGAACGCCGGCGCCCGCAGCCCGGGGTCGACCAGGAAGCAGCGGTACTCGTCGGTGCCCCCGTTCGGCGGCCGTGGCACGTACGCGGTCGGCACGGTGAGCGTGGTGAACCGCTCCCCCACGCCGAGCGGCGCGCTCGACCTCGTCGGCGCGGCGTGCCGGTGCGTGCTGCCGGCCGCCGCCGTGCTGCCGGCCGCCGGCGTGCCGGCGAGGGCGGTGGCGGGTGCGCCGGACCCGGCAGTGGCCGCCCCCGAGCAGCCGCTGGCCAGGACCGCCAGCGCCGCCGCGGTCGCCATCAGTCGCCGTCGCATGTGAGCAGTATGGGCGCCGGGTGGTCCGCCCTCGCCGCCCGCGTCAGTCGGCGCCGTACTCGTCGTGCCGGCGGAACCAGTTCAGCGGGCCGTCCGGAGTACGGGCCTCGTTGCGCCCGCCCGGTGCGCGGTCGAGCCACTGGTACATGCCCCAGAGGCCGTCGAGGCCGCGGGCGTAGGCGGAGTAGGTGTGGTAGACGACTCCGTCGTCGAGCGCGAACGCGCTCATCCCCGGAGCCTCCTGGCTGTAGGTCGCCCAGTCCGTGCCGGTCGTCGCCGCCCACTCGGCGAACGGAGCCTGGTTGCCGAGCTCGGCGGTCGACCTCAGGTCGGACGGGCGGAAGTTGTACTCGCCGACCCCGGACCGCAGCTGCTCGTCGCTGTAGCCGGCCTGGAAATCGGGGTTGAAGTCGCTGCCGTACGAGGACGCCCACGGGAACGTCCACCCCATCCGCTGCTTGTACGCCCGCAGTTTGGCCAGCGGAGCCCGCGACACCGCCCAGAGCATCACGTCATGGTTCGCCAGGTGGGCGACGAACCCGTTGAAGCCGTCCGCGATGGCCGAGCAGGCCGGGCAGCCGGCCGTGTAGTCCGGTCCGAACATGAAGTGGTAGACGAGCAGCTGGGAACGCCCGCGGAACAGGTCGGCGAGGGACGCCCGGCCCTCGTCGGTGTCGAAGACGTAGTCCTTCTCGACCCGCATCCAGGGCAGGTCCTGCCGCTGCCGGGCCAGCTCGTCGCCCCGCCGCGTCCATGCCTTCTCGGCCTCGAGCAGCTCGAGCCGGCCGGCGAGCCACTCCTCGCGCGTTCCGGTCTTGTGACTGGTCATCGTTTTTCTCCTTCTCTCACAGGGACTTCTCACATCGCCGGCATGAGGCCGGGCACCGACGAGGGCGCGAGAGCGATCCAGATGCCGAGGCCGACGACCGCCAGTGCCACCGGCACATCGACGGCGGCGGTCGCCGGAAGCAGCTTCTGGCCGAGGATGACGACGGCGATCACCGACATCCAGGCGAGGCTCATGACGCCCAGCGCCAGCAGCATCAGCATCAAGCCGGCGCTGGACCCGAGGCAGCAGAGCCCGAACTCGAGACCGGAGCCGACCCTGCGCCGGCAGCGCGTACGGAAGTGCTGCTTGATCGGCGTGAGCTCGTAGGCACCGGCCGCGACCACCGCCGCGGCGGCCGCGAGCGACCCGTGCGGCCGGTACACCACGTACGCCGCGAGGCCGACGAGGGCCCAGACGGCGAGGTACGACCCGACGAACAGCGGCAGGGCCAGCAGTCGACCGCTGGCACGGGCATGCCTGGCCGCCGCCGGAGCCGCGCCGGGCAGCATCATCGCCGCCATCATCGAGACCCACAGCACGGCGAACGACCCGAACGCACCGAGCTCGGTGGCCGGGCCCATGTCCATTCCGTCCATCTGCCGGATCGCGACGACCCAGGCCACGGCGGCGATCCCGAGCGTCGCGGCCAGCGCGGCCGCGGTCGTGCCGACGCCCCTGCCCGCGGTGGGCGCTGCCGCCGGGGCAGCGGTGGTTCGGTGGTCGGGCATGGTTCCTCAGTCCTCCTCGAGCGGGGTCGCGGCCGGCGCGCGGGCGGACCGGTCTAGGTGCGTCGTCAACGCCGCGAGCGACCGGTCCCAGTCACGGGCGAGCGCGGCCAGGAACTGCTGTGCCGCCTGCATGGGCGCGGATCGGAGCCGGTACCGCACCCGGCGCCGCTCGCCCGGCTCGGCCGTCACCAGGCCGGCCTCGGCCAGCAGGGCCAGGTGCTTGGCGATGGCCTGCCGGCTGATCGGCAGGCGACCGGCCAGGTCGGTGGCCGTCGCCGGACCGTCCGCGGCCAGCGCGGCCAGGATGCTGCGGCGGGTGGGGTCGGCCAGGGCAGTGAAGACCTGCTCGGCGATCGACTCGACGTCAGGCCGCATCGAGGTAGCTGACCAGCTCGGCCAGCTCGCTCGCCCAACCCTTGGTGTTGCCGTCGTACGCGGCGGCGTACGCGTCCGGGGGCAGCTGGGCGAACCCACTCTCGACGACCGTCAGCCGGGTGCCGGAACCGACCGGTTCGAGCGTGAACTCGACGTAGGTCCGGCGGGGATCGTCCTCCGGCAACCCGTAGATCTGCCAGGTGAACCCGAACACCGTCGGCTCCTCCACCCGTTCCACCCGCATGTCGACGGCGAACCCGTTCGTCCAGGTCATCCGGGCCGACCCGCCGGGGCGCAGTTCGATCGTCGCCTCGTTGCCGAACCAGGCGCCCAGCCCCTCGGCCGTGGTCAGCGCGGCCCACACCCTGGCCGGCGGGTGCGCGACCTCCACCGTGCGCTGGATGCGATCGGGAAATCCCATGACGACCTCCACTCGTAGTAGCAACCGAACGGTTGCTAAACTATGGCAACCAACTGGTTGCGTCAAGGGGATGCGGTCGTGCTCGCCGTGAACCGGAGCACACCGGCGCGGCTGATCGGCACCGGCGCCGGTTCGTCCGGTGGGAAGCGCCGGACGAAGGGAGGTGCCGGCGCCGGGTCCGTCCGCGGGACAAAGGAGGTGCCGGCGCCGGGTCCGTCCCCGGGACAAAGGAGGTGCCGGCGCCGGGTCCGTCCCCGGGACAAAGGAGGTGCCGG
>Ga0207643_10000193_pt1 | contig 42300 bp, 37 predicted proteins | sample KBSMisM62_FD_184313 | JGI IMG/M metagenome (GOLD analysis project Ga0207643, IMG submission 184313) | Miscanthus rhizosphere microbial communities from Kellogg Biological Station, Michigan, USA - KBS Miscanthus M6-2 (SPAdes) (version 2) | ecosystem: Host-associated > Plants > Roots >... | reverse complement strand
GTTGTCGTTGTTCATGCCAAGTCGATACGAGCCGCTGAACCGGTTGCCCCCCGACTTGGTGATCGCATTGACGAGACCGCCACCGAACCGTCCGTACTCCGCGGATATGCCCGAGGTCGAGACCGTCGTTTCCTGAAGCGCATCCTCGATGAAGAGCGTGAAAGGCTGGCCACGAATGTTCTCCGTGATGGCGACGCCGTTCAGCAGGAACACGCTGTCGTATGACATCGCGCCTGCCACCGTGAACGCTCCGTCGGTACCACCACTTCCCTGGCCAGGACCCGTCGGCTTGACGTTGGGAGCCATCGTGAGGACCGCCGTGATCGTCCTGCTGCTTGGGAGCGTCGCCATCAACGACTGCTGAACGTTGGTGCCTGTCTGCACCGTCCCAAGGAAACTCCTCGCCTCGCCGCGCACAGTGATCTGCTCACTGACTGTGCCGAGGCCGAGTTCGACGTCGAATGGCACGACTTCTGTGCTGGCTGCTTTCACCTCGGTCTTCGCCGTTTGAAATCCAGCCAGCGCGAACTCGAGCGAGTAGGTCCCAGGAGGAAGGAGCGCGAGCACGTAGTCACCCGAGGCCGATGTGACGACTTCTCGAGACCCCTGGAGATTGGGCGACGTCGCCGTCACCGTGACGCCGGGCAGGACTCCGCCAGACGAATCCGTCACGCGACCCGCGATGGTCCCCGTCGGGACCTGGGCGCTGGCCAACACGGCCGAGAGGGTCAGACAGACAAGAGCCAGGAACACCTTCAGTCGCATTCGCCACCCCTTTTGGCGCGTCTGCGAGGGCGACTTCGCGCAAATGTGTGCCCTCGCCCGTTTCGCGCGAAACATCGAAACACCGTATCGGCAGCACCACAATTGCCGCCGCACAGTTATTGAGGTTTGGTGTCAGTCAACGACTATTGATGACGAAGAGGGAGGTGAAATGGTCCGAGCGCGGAATATCGGTGACTGGACCTCTGGCTTTCGTCTCCTCGTACCAGCCTTCATCCCAGCTGATTCGAACGACGAGAGCGCGCGGCGGGCCTCAGCGATCGCTGGCGCGCCGTTGGTCGCGCCCGAGCAGTGCGCGCCACACGCGCACGTGGACGGGCGCTCGATCTTTCGGCGATGACAGCTGACGCCGCTTCCGCTGATCGATGTCAGACGAGTACACGCAGATTCCTGCAGGCGCTGGCTGCACCCGCAATTCGAACCATCGCGTGCTGCCATCGGGAAAGGTGAACTCGGCTTCGAAGACCTGCGGGACGCGTGCTTCCATCGAGTGCCGCAGCCGCTCGAAGATCAGCGTCTGATCGATCCCGGGATACTCCTCGAAGATGGAGTACCCGATCAGTTCTTCAGCAGGCCGGCGACCGTGACGTGCGGCGGCGGGGTTCACGTACACGTAGTGCCAGTCGTACCCGATGATCTGAAACCCTTCCTGGAGAGAATCGAGCGCACGGCGGACGGCGTCGTGGTTCAGCGAAGGCGGGAAGACACCAACGGGCTCTGACATGGCTGCGCCAGCGCCCCCGACTATAACCCGAGGTAACCTGTTGGGGATGAAACCTGCCGACGGCCTCCGAACCGAATCACAGCCGCAACCGCGCGAGGATAGCGACGACACGACGTGCCCGCGATGCGGTGAATCTCACGATCTGGCAAAGGTCAAAGGCTGCATCAAATGCCTGAAGTGCGGCTTCAAGTTCGATTGCAACGGATGGTAGGACTCGGGATTCGGGATTCGGGATTCGGGATTCGGGATCCGGGTTCGGAGCTCGGATTCGAATCGTTCGCTAAGCGCGCGAGAACGCTGAGTTGCGCGAGCGAACCAGGAATCGCGATTCCACCAGCGCCGTGAGCACCGCGCTGCACAGCGCCGAATCGAAACTCCACAACCGCGCCGCCTGCGCTTCCGTCAACTGCAGTCCCGGCATCTCCAGGAACTCCGCCTGTGCTCTCCTGAGAGCCGATGCAAACGCCTCGGCGGGTCCGTCGCCATCAATCGTGATCGTCGTGCTGGTTCTCAAATCCATGATCGACTCCCCTTGCGCATCCAGCGTAGCCAGGCCACGTGTCAACGTGCTCACGGCTCGGTAACCTTGTCATGTCGGCCGCTCTATAGAGATCGACGCACGACGTGGCTCCACGGCCGCCGTGTCACACAATCCTCACGTCTTGGGGAGATTCTCACGCTGCCCAGGAGCAACTACGGAAGAGCGTCAACGCGATGTCGACGTTGTCGCGCAGCGCACGGCTCACGGCCGGCCAGTTCTTCTCAGCGCGGACGAGCGTCTTCCACGAGTAGAGATGCTTTGGCTTGTGGAAGTCGCTGTTGGCGACATACGGGTAGTGCTTCAAGCTCGTGACGGAGAACAGATCGTCGCGGTTGGCCGCTTCCCACACGTCCACCAGCTCCGACAACTGCTCACGATGATCCCAGAGGTAGCACGTGCTGATTTCGATCCGCCGCGTCGTCCGATGATGCGGGTGGCACGCGATGCTCAACGCGTTCTGACGACGGATCTCGCGAGGGATGTCGTCGGCTGACTGATCGGCGCTGATGTAGCGCTGGATGTCGAGCGCGATGATGTGCGAGTTCTTGCGCCCGCGCAGCCGGTTCTGCGTGATCTCGGCGCCTGGCACTACGAGCATGCCGTATTGCTCGAGCGCGCGCCGTGCTTCACTACGCACGTTGTCGATGTAGTGCTCGAAGTCGTTCTCGCGCACGCCGAATGCGCGGCGTCCAAGCGTCGCCAGCCGGCCGGCGCGCGCCAGCAAATCCTTCTTCATCAGGATGTGATCGGTGATCGCGATGACATCGAACTTGCCGGTGGAACCATAGAGATCCACGACTTCGGAAACCGAGAGCTTGCCGTCACTCCACTGCGTGTGAACGTGGAAATCACACAGGAGAAATGGTTCATAGCCTGGCATGTGTTAACTCCCGATCCCCGACTGCCAACGTCCAAACACGCTCCAACCCCGGCATATGGGGAGTTGGGCGAGCGACAGACGTTGGGCGTTGGGAATTGACAAGCATCAAGTCCTCACATCTACGTGCGTGGTGTCCTTCGGCCGTCCACGCAGCAGTACCGAGGTGAAGTTGCGAACATAGAGCCGGAAGACGGCCCCCTTCCCCATCGCGTTGTAGCGGCGCGCCGAGGTGTAGAGGTAGCAGTCGTGAAAGAGGGAGACGCGCCCGACCGCGAACAACCGCCGTCCCACGTTGGTGTCCTCGCCGTGGAACTCGATTGAGGTGTCGAAGCCGCCGATGCGTTGCAGTGCAGACCGCCTGACGGCGAAGTTGCCGCCGTAGAAGATGGTCCCGATGCGCAGCAGGTACTTCACGAGGAACTGCGTCGCCGGCGCGAGCGTGTAGTCGTACGCACGAATCAGCAACCGCCCCCACCAGTCCCAGTCGTAGAACCGGTATGAGCCGGACATCGCGATGAGCACGGGATCGGCGGCGAACCGGCGCTCGATGCGCTCGAGCCACGTCAGCGGAGCGCGGCAGTCGGCATCCAGATAGACGAGGATGTCGCCCGTGGCGATGAGCCGGCCTGTCTCGCGCGCGACCACGAGGCCTTTGCGCGGCTCGTCCACCACGCGCACGTGCGGAATCGCGTCCGCCACGGCGCGCGTCGAATCGGTACTCGCGTTGTTGATGACAAGGATTTCGTCGGGAATGCGGGACTGGGCGAGAAGGGAATGGAGGCAGGCGGGCAAATACTGCGCTTCGTTATGGGCGCAGACAATGACGCTGATCCGAAACGTCATCGCTGCGCCTGCCTTACTCCATGAACTCGCTTGTGTCGGCGATTCCGCCAACGCTCGTCCCGGGTGAGACCGGCCGTATGGTCATCGGGATCATCGCCGGCGTCCCCCAACACAAGCGAGCCGCAGAGTAAGGTGCGCCCGCCGCACCCGCGTGTGCGGCGGCGCTCCGTCTGCCGTGGTATACCCACGTGCATACGACCTAAGCCTACGGACGGGACGTCACACAGGGATCACGATCGCGGAACGACTGTGTTAAAAACCAGCCGGCCCACTGCCTTGACCGCCACGTTCGTGGGAGATTCACGGGACTGCACATGCGACAGACGAGCGACACCGTAGCCATCATCCTCGGGGGCGGTCAGGGTTCTCGACTCTTCCCGTTAACTGCCACCAGATCCAAGCCAGCCGTTCCTATCGGCGGCAAATACCGCCTCATCGATATACCGATCAGCGGGTGCCTGCATGCCGACATCCGTCGCATCTTCGTCCTGACGCAATTCAATTCGGCGTCGCTCAATCGCCACATTTCCAACACCTATCGGCTCGACCGTTTTTCTGGCGGCTTCGTCGAAATCCTCGCCGCCGAGCAGACGCCCGACAACCCGAACTGGTACCAGGGCACCGCGGATGCCGTTCGTCAGGCGGCGCGTCACTTCAGTCAACATCCGGCCGACTACGATCTCATCCTCGCCGGCGACCATCTCTATCGGATGGACTACGCCGATCTCGTCGATGCGCACAAGCGGCTTGGCTCCGACATCACGATTGCGGCCCAGCCGGTCGATGCCGAGACGGCGACGCAGATGGGCATCTTCCGGTTCGACTCCGAAGGCAACATCATCGCCTTCGAGGAGAAGCCCAAGCCCGCGAGGCTCGAACAGATCGGCCGCAGCATCCCGGACGGATCGACATTCGCCGACCATAGCGTTGAGCAGCCGTTCATGGCGTCGATGGGCGTCTACGTCTTCACGCGACGCGTGCTGCTCAACATGCTCGAACACGAAGCGGGTCACGACTTCGGGCGCTCGCTGATCCCCAACGCGCTCGGACGCTACAAAGTGAAGTCGTACCTGTTCCGCGGCTACTGGGCTGATGTGGGGACGATCGAATCCTTCTATCAGGCCAACATCATGCTCGGTCGACTCGACTCGCCGTTTCATTTCTGGGATCGCGACCGGCCGATCTACACGCACCTTCGCCAGCTTCCCGGATCGCTAGTCCCGGAATCGCGCATTCGCGACTCCCTCGTGTCTGAAGGCTGTTACCTGGCAGGGTGCGAGATCGACAGGTCGGTCGTCGGCGTTCGAATGTCGATACGGGAAGGCTCGCGCGTCACTAGTTCGGTGCTGCTTGGTGCCGACTTCTACGAATACGGCATGCCAGCCAGCCATACGCCCGGCTTGGGTCTCGGACGCAACGTCGTCCTCGACCACGTGATCATCGACAAGAACGCGCGCATCGGCGACGGCGTGCGCCTGGTCAACGAACAGAACGTCGAACAAGCGGATGGCGACAACTACTACATCCGCGGCGGCATCATCGTCGTGCCGAAGGGCGGAGTGATCCGGCCGGGAATTGTGGTGTGATTCAGAACGAACCCGATCCACCGAGAGACGCCGCAATCTTGGCGCGCAATGATTTCAGCGTCTCGTCCGATCCCTCGAATAGTTCCTCAGGGTACTTGGCCTCGCGAATCATCGCTTTGTAGATCGCGTCGCTCTGATACAGGTTCAAGCCAAGACCTGCCAGGTACTGCAGCTTGAGATTCCGATCGGTGTTGATGATCGCGTCGCTCAGCCAGTTCTGCATGTCCGATCGGCGGCCGGCGTACGTGCCGAACAGTTCGACAGCGGACGAGATCCCGATCTCCCGCAGCGATTGAGCGATGGCCGCATTGGCCGGATCGTCGAGCCTCGCCTGCACCGCGTCGACGTTGATCTTGCCCGCCTCGAGCTGACCGAAGAGCACGAGATCATAGCCCTGTCCGTTCACCGTGTTGGCGAAGACCGCGCCATTGGGGAACGCCTCCAGGAAGGTTGCGATCTCGCTCTTCACCGCGGAATCGGTGCTCTCGTACAACTGCACGAACAGCGTCACGACGCCGCCAGGATTCAAGTGGTTCTTCACGACCTGGAAGAACTCCCGCGTGTAGAGCGTCGCAGCGCCCTTCACCCAGGGATCGAGCGGGTCGGATGTGATCGCGTCGAACTTCTCGTCGGTCGTCAACAGGTAGTGCCGCGCATCATCGAGATGCACCTTGACCTTGGGATTGGCGACGACGTTGAAGTTGTGTTCCGCGAAATGAGTCGACACCACGCGCGGCACCAGCGGCTCGATCTCGGCAATGGTCTGGTCTTTGACCATCGGGTCGATCGAAACGGCTCCGGCGGTCACGCCGGCACCGCAACCGATCACCAGCACCTTCGTCGGTGTCTTCGGCACGAGCGTCGTGATGTGGCCGAGCATGCGCTGGAGGCGCATGTCCTGCGGCTCGCTCGATGCCTGTACCTTGCCGGCATTGTGATAGTTCAACACGCCCGTCGGCGTGCGGGAGACGGCGACTGACGCGGTGACGCCTTCTCCGACATACACGATCTCGTTCTGCCCGACCCAGGTCGCAGCGTAGCGGCCGTACGCGACGAGAAGGCCCGGCAGCGGCGGCACCGTCCGCGCGAGGAGCCCGGCGGCGAGCGCAATTCCAATCACCACGACCGGTGTTGATGTCAGCGCAGGGCGTTTCTCACCGGTCGCAGGCATCAGCATCAACAGCCCGGACATCGCGGCGACCCCGATCAGGGCCTGTTGCGTGTGCTGGCTGCCAATGGTACCGACCATCCCCAGGCTGGTGACCAGTGCGCCAACGATCGCACCAACGGTGTTCGCCGCGTAGACACCTCCAACGAGTCGAGCTGAATCCTGTCCAGGCGCGGCCACGCCCGCCAGTGCCAATGGAAAGCTTGCGCCCCACAGCATCGCCCCTGGCAGCATTACCCAGATCGCGCGCATCAGATCGAGCTGGAAATTGAAGGATGGCGATGTCGAAATCGACGGGTTGATCGGCCAGTACGGCATCGACTCGGCGGTGGCGTACGCTGCCCACGCCAGGCACACGCACAAACCAAGCTGTACCCATCCGAGCGCCGCCTTGGGGTTCGAGACGCCACGCGCGAGTGCCGCCCCGAGGCTGCTGCCGATACCGAGCCCAGTCAGGAATACGGCCAGGATGAGCGAGAACGTGTACGCCGTCGCGCCAAAGATCAGCGAGAGCACTCGTGTCCACACCACCTCAGAGCCGAGGGCGGTGAGACCGGACAGCGCGATCGCGATGTACACGAGTCGCGCGCCCTCGGCCGAAAGCGGTTGCGGCCGAGGAGCGGAGTCGTCCGCCGTAATCACGGTGTGCGGCGTCCGTGCGGCGATGAGGACAGCGAGACCCGCCACGACGAAATTCAGCACGACGGCCACTGCCGTGGCCGTGGGCATGTCGTATACACGCAGCAGGTAGAAGCCGGCGATCAGGCTTCCCGCAACCGCGCCCGCGAGGTTGCCGCCGTAGAAAAAGCCGAGCCACGCGACGCCCCGCGGAGTGGTCTCCACCCAGCGTGCGATCGCCGGCAGCGTCGCGCCCATCAACAGCGTGGGTGGCAGCAGGCAGATACTGGCGACGAGGGCCCGCAGGATCAGGCTGACCTGGCCGGTGCCGGCGATCTGCGTATAGATCTGCCCAACGACCGGGACCGCAAACAGTACGATGACGCCGAAGACTCCGATTCCAGCCTCGAGTGCAGCGTAGACCTTCAACGGATGTCGCAACGAGCTGAGGTACCGCGGCACCAACAGGCTGCCGAGGCACATGCCCCCCATGTAGATCCCCAGGAGCACCCCGAGCGACACGGCTGAGGAGCCAATTGAGAGTTGGAGGAGCTGAAACCAGACGACTTCGTAAATGAGGGCCGCGCAGCCTGACCCGATAAACAGCAACAGAAGCGCTGGAAGCCAGCGCTGAGCAACCGCGGGGCCGGCTGCTGGCCCCGCAGTCTCACCGAGATTCGTCATCGTTCGCAATCCTACTTCATCAAGGGTTTCAACGCCTTAACCCAGATTTAACCCCAGCGTCACGCACCAGAAACCCGGGTTTCCTAACGTGACTCTGTAAAGCAGATGGAAATGGAGCACCAGTGCAATACAGCCCGGAGTCAGGCAGCGTTTCCGACCCACGCATGATCGCTCGTGGCACGACCCGCACTCACGTGCTGGTCGTCGACGATGAGCAGGACATCGCGGGGCTCATCAAGCACGGTCTCGAAAAGGGAGGCGACATCGAGGTCGAGATCGTCGGGACCGGAGACGGCGCTCTCAAAGCCGTTAACGAGCGCACCCCCGATCTCATCGTCCTCGATCTGAATCTACCCGTACTGAGCGGACTCGAAGTGTGCCGCATCCTGCGATCTCGTCCCAACACGGCAACCGTGCCGATCATCATGTTGACGGCGCGTACGAGCGAAAGCGATCGCGTCACCGGACTGGACGTGGGCGCCGACGACTACATCACCAAGCCGTTCAGCCTTCGAGAGCTCGCGGCTCGGGTACGCGCGGTCCTGCGCCGGGGACGAACCGAAGCGAGCAACGGCACGCGGACCGAAGCATTCGTGTACCGCGGCAAACACCTCGTTGCGGACTTCGATGCCGTCGCCATCAGCGTCAACGGCGAGTCGATACGACTCACCCGCCGTGAATTCGAGCTGCTGCGCTATCTCGTCGAAAACCGCAATCGCGTGCTTTCACGCGATCGTCTGCTCGAACGCGTGTGGGGATACGACCGTTTCGTGGAAACACGATCCGTCGATGTACACGTGGGTCGGCTGCGCGGAAAACTGCGCGAAGCCGGGCGGCAGATCGAAACGGTTGTGGGATTGGGCTATCGATTCGTGGAGTAGGGAGCCGTTTTGCCTGGCTCGATTCTCAATAAGTGGCGGCCAATTACCCCGGCAAGACCGCTCTGCCCCGCGAAGCGCAGTCAGAAGATACGGTGACCGGCGAGGCGCCGCCTCGCTAGGACTCCTGCCATCCCGCGCTGGCCAGGGCGGCGGCTTCCCGCGCGAAGGTCATTCGCGCTCGCTCGACACGATGCCAGTCTGTGTAGCGGATGCTCCAGACAATCTGGCTGTCCTGTTCTTCTCGCACTTCCCACCCCAGATTTCCTGCATCCGTGATGGTGAAGCGCCGGGTCTGACCTGCTTTCCTGAACATGCGAAGGTACATGGCTCCTTGATCTATACCTCTTTGAATGAATGTGCGGTTGTAAACGTTGTGTAAACTCGCGTTAATGACTGGATCGATTGGGCTTACGGCCAAGCACGGGTATTTGTTGGACGGGCTCGTGACGTGCCTGTGAACTGCGATCGCCAATCTAGCGAACCGCCGTCATCACGCGCAAAGCACGTGGATGTACGGAGGCCTTGACAAGGTGACCGCCGACATACGGCTCGCCATCGACGTGATACACGAGCGCCGCATCGGCTGAAATCGCGACGCTCGTGGCGCGGGTTGTGGAAACCCCCGGCACTTGCGCCACCGTCCCGGCGAACAGCTTCGGAGCCTGCATCAGCACTTGCCACACAGGCCGGTTATCGACCACGACGATGTCCAGCTTCCCGTCGTCGAGTTCAGCACCGGGCGCGATGAGCGCACCATTTCCGTACTGACGCGCGTTCGCGATCGCGATGAGGAGCGGGCGTACGACGAGGTGGTGGCCGTCTGCGCTGACCGCGTATTCGAGCGGAACGAACGACATGACCTCGCGTGCGGCAAGCTCGAGATAGCGCACGAAGCCACGACGCTGGAGGCCGCCTTCAGCGAATCGACGCGCGACCTGTGCGTCAAGTCCAAAACCCGCGATGTTAAAAAAGAGATGGCCGTCGAGTTCACCGGCGTCGATCAGGCGCGAGCGCCCCTCGAACATTGTCTGAAACGCTGCTGCCGGGTCGAGAGAGATGCCAAGCTCCCGTGCGAGCCCGTTACCCGATCCGGTTGGAACGATCGCAAGCGAGGCCTCCGATTCGATGAGCGCCGATCCGACTTCGTTGACGGTGCCGTCACCGCCCCATGCGACAAACAGCGTGGCACCGCGCCGGCGCGCCGCCTGTGCGAGCTCACGCGCGTGTCCCGGCCGCTCGGTGACGAAGACCTCCGCATTGAGCTGACGCTGCTCGACCAGTGCCGCCGCGTGTTCAGCGCGAAGACGCGCCAGGTCGCGCCGCCGGCCCGCTCCGGAAATGGGATTGATGATGACGACAACTTTCTGTCGCTGAGTGGAGCCCCTGTCGGTCACGTCTCGTGGACCTAGGTGCTCTGCTTACCCAAGTGCCGCAGCATCTTGGGCGTGACGAACCAGACGAGCGATCCCGGTCGGTTCTCGGTAAGTCCCTGGAGATCGATGCGGCAGACGCCGCCCTTGCGGAACTCGAGCGGGCGTTTCGTGCCGAGCAGGTGTGCGGCGAGTTCGCCAATCCCAGGCTCGTGACCGACGAGGGCAATCCGTCTGCGCTTGGCGACGCGCGCCAGTTGCTTTATCACGTCGTCGGGGCCTGGCCCCGGCGCAAGCGCTTCAAGAAGCTTCACGGACGGCTTGCCGGAGATCTCGGCGGCAAGCAGTTCGGCAGTCTGTTTGGCGCGGACAAGCGGGCTCGCGAAGATCTCGTCGATCTCGACGTCTAGAAACCGGAGACCGCGCAGCCCGTCTTTGAAGCGAACGATGCCCTTCTCGGTCAGCGGACGTTTGTCATCGTCGGGCCAGGCTTCGCCCCGTTCCGCCGCAATCGCGTGGCGCACGATGTAAAGCTCGCAGGGTGGTGGAGAGGTTTTTGGCATTTACGCAGCTGAGGCCGGCCGGTCAGCGGCAGACGTTACATAATCGCAGAGCTCGAGTAACTTCTTCTTGAATCCCATGTATCGAACATGTAACTGACGGCACTCCATCTCGAGACGACGAACAAGGCGATCGAGGTCGGCGGAGACCTTGAGCGTCGGCGCGCGATCGGACCCTTGCAACGCCCGAATCCGCATGATGAGCATCTCGAAATCGTGCATGCGGCCGAGGAGATCCTGCGCCGATTTCAGCATCCGGATACGTGCCGACGCCCGGGAGCGGCTCAAGTCCCGCGCAACCTCCAGAACATACCGGAGCTTCTTCACGGCAATCCGTACCTGGTGCAACCGATCCGGTAAATAGATTCCACCGGCGTTGTCGATCGCGACCTGCAATGCCAGCGCGCGACGGATAGCACGCTTGATCACTGTCCGCAGCCGCTTTGGATCCGAAAGCGCGGGCGCTCGCCTATTGACCAGGCAGTGCACGGCAGCCAATGCTTTGCGCTGGAGCTTCTCGAGATTGACGCGTTCGATTTCCAGTGCCATGTCCGCGAAGAGGCGGTCACGTTCCTCCATGAGGATCGTTCGGAGGAGGTCGATACTCTCCCTCGATACCGAGGCGTCGGAAGCCAACTCATCGAGGGTGAGCAGGGCGACGTCGTGTTCGCGGACGACTCCGAGCGCCCGCGTCAATCGCGAGACAACCTTGGTGAGCTTTCGACACTTGGAGCCACGGGTCACGATCGGCAAAGCCGCCCGCATGCGGCGCGTGGCCACGCGGGCCTGGTGGATCGCGGTGACATCGCCGTTCCGAGCCGAAGGCAACGTGCGCGTCAAGGCCAGCAAACGCTGCCGAATCAAAAGCTCCGACGGGTGGGACTCGTTCATGGAACAAAGCCGGACTCGGCTACTATATGTCCTCTTTTCTTTCAAACCATCCAGGGGAGCTCTGCCCGTCAATCCGGCAGAGCCTCCCGGCTGGTTTCAGTATCTCTTGGCGCGCGTCGCGCGCCTAGCCCGTTGTGCAGGAACATGACGGGTACGCGGTTTCGAGTGAAGGCCGCATAACGGGCTGAGCATGCGCATAGCCGCCATCGACATCGGAACCAATTCCGTCCACATGATCGTCGTCCGCGTCCGGCCCGATTTGTCGTTCGAGGTGATCGATCGCGAGAAAGCGATGGTACGTCTCGGCGCCGGTGGCCTCGATGGCAAGGCGCTGACGAGCGAGGCCATGAGCGCTGCTCTACAGGCGCTCTCGAAATTCAAGCGGCTGGCTGAGTCGCACAGCGTCGACAAGATTCTGGCGGCGGCGACCAGCGCCACGCGCGAGGCGCGCAACGGCGGCGAGTTCCTTGCGCGGATCGAAGCGGAAACCGGCATCCGGCCTCGCGTCATCACGGGCGCAGAAGAAGCACGGCTGATTCATCTGGCGGCCGTCTATGGAGTGGACGTCGGCAGCGCGCGCGCCGTCGTCATCGACATCGGTGGCGGCAGCACCGAGATCACACTCGGGACGGCAACCTCAACGCAGGCAGCAAAGAGTTTCAAGATCGGCGTCATCCGGCTGACCGAACGGTTCGTCAAAAGCGATCCGCTGTCGGGACGTGACGAACAGAAGCTCACGAAGCACGTACTCAGCGAAATCGATCGCCACTGTGAGCAGATCACGGCCTCAGGCTTCGATCGCGTGATCGGAACGTCCGGGACCATCCTGAGCCTGGGCACGGTGGCCACCGCCATGTCCGGAGGCGCGGTTCCAAGCGAATTGCGTAACCTTCGGGTCCCGGCGAAGCAGATTCGGCGGTTGCGCAAGGAAGTCGTGGCACTCTCGCTCGCGCAACGGCTGACCATTCCTGGTCTCGATCCGCGTCGCGCTGACCTGATCGTCGCCGGCGCGGTACTGCTCGACGCCATCCTGCGCCGGCTCGGGGCCGAGGACATCACGCTCTGCGACCTCGCGCTACGCGAGGGGCTGGTCCTCGATTACGTTCGTCGCAACAGCAAGCACATCGAGCACGTCGACAGCATTCCCGACGTGCGACGGCGCAGCGCTCTCGAACTCGGTGAGCGCTGCAATTTCTACGCTGAACATGCCCACCAAGTCGTGCGGCTCGCGCTTGCGATCTTCGATCAGACCCGCGCCGTCCACGGCCTGACCGATCGCGATCGCGAGTGGCTCGAATTCGCCGCCCTGCTCCACGACATCGGATCGCTGATCAGCTACGAGCGCCATCATCGGCATTCTTACTACCTGATCCGGAATGGTGACCTGCGTGGCTTCGATCCCGACGAGATCGAAGTCATTGCGCTGGTGGCTCGCTATCACCGGCGTGGCACGCCAAAGCGATCCCACGAAGAGTACTCGCGACTGCCAGCGCCGCTGCGCAAGACGGTCCGTACACTCGCCTCGATCCTGCGCGTTGCCGAGAGCCTGGATCGGAGCCACACCCAGACCATCTCGAGCCTCGATTTCCGTGACCGTGGAGAGGATGCCCTGCTGCAGGTTCACACCACAGGAGATGCCGAGCTCGAAGTATGGGCGACGAATAGACACCTGCGGCCATTCGAGCGCCTGCTCGGCAAACCTATCCGGCTCGAAGCGGCTGTCGTGCCGCCCGAGCGCCGCCCCGTGCCGAGTGAGAGACCCAAGGTTGAGAGCAACACCCGAGCCGTCACAACGCGGCGATCCACCGCCCGCACTCCGAAGCGAGCCCCACGCGCAATCGCCGAGTAGTGCGAGACGCCCCGCCTGCCAGCGGAGGCCGTAACACGGATTTAACATCGCAGAAACCAGTGTGAAATTCCCGTTGGATAGGGTCAGTTAATGTCCCGGTTTCGCGTGTCAGATCCGACTAAGGCCAGACACTATATGGCGTTCTCCGGATTGGGCTTAGCGGCAAGTCTGGCAATCGCCTGCGGCAGTGGGGGCGAAAAACCCGCGGCATCGAACGCCGCCCCGGCGCTCATTCGACTTGACGGGTCCAGTACGGTCTTCCCTATCAGCGAAGCGGTCGCAGAGGAGGTCCAGAAGGCTAACCACGACGTACGGGTGAATGTTGGCATCTCGGGCACCGGCGGCTTGTCGCGTCCCTTGTTCATCTACGTCGCGCGCAAATCCGCGGACCGTCCCGAGGTGCAGCGGTTCGTCGACGCGTACTTCAGTGCGTCCGCTTTGACTCGCGAAGTTGGATACGTCGAACTGACGCCGCAGATAAATGACCTCGCCAAGAAGCACTTCGCGGACCGTAAGGTTGGCACGGCCTTCGGAGCGGGCGGTTCCCAGGTTGGTTTGACACTCGAGCAGCTGTTGACGCGAGAGCAATGATCCTTCGAGATGCTCAGGGTGTTTCCGACGACTCGACACCACACGGGGTTGCCCTGACGATCCAGATCTTCAACTGGTTCTCCCAGAAACGAGGCCTCTCGTGAGCACGGCGTCCCGATCGCTGGCATCCCTCGGAGAACTGGCCACGACCAGAAAGAAGGCAGACGGCCCGGACGCCCCGAGCAAGATCCAGGTCGACTCGATGAATTTCTACTACGGCGAGAAGCGCGCGCTGCAGGACATTTCGATCCGCATCAAGCCGAACGTGGTGACCGCCTTCATCGGACCGTCGGGATGCGGCAAGAGCACGTTTCTCCGCACGTTGAACCGGATGAACGACATCATCCCTGGCACACGCGTCGAAGGCCAGATCCTTATCGACAACGTCGACATCTACAAGTCCGGGATGGACGTCGTGCACCTGCGCCGGCGCGTGGGCATGGTGTTCCAGAAGTCGAATCCGTTCCCGAAGTCGATTTACGAGAACATCGCGTACGGGCTGCGAATCAACGGCCTGGCGGCGAGCAAGGCGGAGCTCAGCGCCCGGGTCGAGGAGAGCCTCAAGCAGGCGGCGTTGTGGGATGAGGCCAAGGACCGGCTCCACGAGTCGGCGCTGGCGCTGTCGGGCGGACAGCAGCAGCGGCTGTGCATTGCCCGGGCCCTCGCGGTGCGCCCCGACATTATCCTGATGGACGAGCCCGCGTCGGCGCTCGATCCAATTGCCACGCAGCGAATCGAAGAACTCGTGTACGATCTGAAGAAGTCGTACACGATCGTGATCGTCACGCACAATATGCAGCAGGCGGCGCGAGTTTCGGATCACACGGCGTTCTTCTGGCTCGGACGCCTGGTCGAGTACGACCGGACCGAGAAGATTTTTACCGCTCCAGCCGAAAAGCTGACTGAGGACTATGTGACCGGGAGGTTCGGCTGATGGACCGGCAGGTCCCTCACTTCCGCGAGGAGCTCGAAGCGCTCCAGGGTCGATTGCTCGAAATGGGTGGGCTCGCCGAGGAACGCGTGCGCGCTGCCCTTCAGGGCCTGGTCTCCCGCGACGCAGCGCTGATCACCAAGGTGCTGTCCGGCGACGAGCCCATCAATCAGCTCCACATCGAGGTCGATAACCGCTGCTTCCGCCTCCTGGCGTTGCACCAGCCGATGGCGACCGACCTCAGGGCGGTCGTCGCAGCGGTGAAAATCAACACCGACCTCGAGCGGGTCGGCGATCTGGCCGTGAACATCGCCGAGGCCAGCAAACGTTATATCGGCCATGCTCCCGTGAAGCAGCTGATCGACATTCCCCTGATGGGTGACATCGCCCAGGCGATGCTGCGCGACGCCCTCGACTCCTTTGTGAAACGCGACACGGATCTCGCCCATCGCGTCCTCAACGAGGATGACCGGCTCGATAGCTTGAAGACACAGGTCTTCCGCGACCTGCTGACGCATATGCTGCGCGACCAGGCCACGGTCGAGCCTTCGCTCGACCTGATCCTCGTGTCACGGCATCTCGAGCGGATTGGCGATCATGCGACGAACATCGCCGAAGACGTGATCTTCATGGTGTCGGCGCTGGACGTCCGCCACCATCTCGCGGGCAGTTCTTAGGGAATTCCGTCAACTCTCAATCCCCAACTCCCAACTGTCAAATTTCGCAAGTCTCACACCCACCGTCCTAACAGAATTGTTTGGGGCTGGGTGTTGGGAGTTGGGATTTGAGCGGAGGGTATGACCAGTTGGGCTGTGTGCGAGTTGGGAGTTATGATTCCTCGGATGGGCGAGGCTCCGCTGTGCGTCCTGTGCCGCACCCGTCCGGTAGATGAACGCTGGCGACCGTTCTGCAGCGAGCGGTGCCGCAATGAAGACCTGGCACGGTGGGCGGAAGGGCGCTATCGAGTCGCCAGCGACCCCGCGCCGACGCCCGACACCGACACTGATTCAACGCCCGACTGACTGCTCGCATATGCCCGATACGCTCACTATTACCGACAATCGCACCGGCAAACTGTACGAAATTCCCATTACCGACGGCGCCATTCGTGCCACCGATCTCCGCCAGATCAAAATGGGCCAGGACGATCAGGGTTTGGGTACGTACGATCCGGCGTTCATGAACACGGCGTCATGTCGAAGCCGCATCACGTATATCGATGGCGACAAGGGCATCCTCGAGTATCGGGGCTATCCGATCGAGCAACTGGCCGAGCATTCGACATACCTCGAAACCGCATATCTCATCATCTTCGGGCAACTGCCGACCGACACGCAGCTCAAGGAGTGGACGAAGCAGATCACGCTTCACACGATGCTGCACGAGAACATCAAGAAGCTGATGGAGGGCTTTCAATACGACGCCCATCCGATGAGCGTGTTCCTGAGCACGGTGGGTGCCTTCTCGACGTTCTACGCGGACGCAAAGAAGATCTTCGATGAGGAATCACGCAAGAAGCAGATTCACCGGCTCATCGCCAAGGTGCCGACCATCGCCGCCTACGCCTATCGTCACAGCATCGGCCGCCCGTATATCTATCCCGATAACGACCTGAGTTTCACCGGCAACTTCCTGAACATGCTCTTCCGCATGACCGAGCTGAAGTACCAGGTCAGCCCGGTGCTCGAGCGCGCGCTCGACGTGTTGTTCATCCTGCACGCCGATCACGAGCAGAACTGCAGCACCAACGCGATGCGTGGCATCGGCAGTTCACACGTGGACCCGTATTCGGCGATGGCCGGCGCTGCCGCCGCGCTCTACGGTCCGCTGCATGGCGGTGCCAACGAAGCGGTGCTGCGCATGCTGTCCGAGATCGGCACCGTGCAGAACGTTCCAGGCTTCATCAAGCGTGTGAAAGCGGGCGAAGGACGCCTGATGGGATTCGGGCACCGCGTCTACAAGTCGTACGACCCAAGAGCCAAGATCATCAAGAAGACGGCTGACCAGGTGTTCGAGGTCACTGGCCGCAATCCGCTGCTCGACATCGCGCTCGAGCTCGAACGCATTGCGCTCGAGGACGAATACTTCGTCACGCGCCGGCTGTACCCGAATGTCGACTTCTATTCGGGCCTCATCTATCAGGCGATGGGTTTCCCGGTCACGATGTTTCCAGTGCTCTTCGCGATCCCGCGCACGTCGGGCTGGATCGCGCAGTGGGAAGAGATGCTGCTCGATCCGGAGCAGAAGATCGCCAGACCGCGCCAGGTCTACATCGGCCCGGCGCGGCGAGATTACGTTCCTCTCAGTAAAAGGACATAGTCGGTGCGAGTCGCATTGCTTGCCGGTGCGTCGACGTTGCTCCTCGGTTCATTCGTCTCTGGTTGCGCCGGGACACCGGAGGTGAGCGCGATGACGCCATCAGCAAGCCAGACTCAGCAGAGCGCAGCGAAAGTCGCCTTCGATGGTGCGAAGGCCTGGGATCATCTCCGCAAGCAGGTGAGCATCGGGCCCCGTCCCTCTGGAACCCCCGCGATTGTCGAGACCCGGAAATACATCATCGATCAGCTCAAGGCGTCTGGCATCGAGGCGAAGGAGCAGCCGTTCATCGGCATGACGCCGCTCGGCGAGGTGTCGATGGCAAACGTGATCGCGACGATCCCCGGCCGGAGTCCTGACCGCCTCGTGCTGGCCAGCCACTTCGACACGAAGCTCTATCGGGAGTTCAGATTCGTTGGCGCCAACGACGGCGCCTCGTCGACGGCGGTGCTCCTCGAGTTGGGCCGGGTCCTGAAAAGCCGGCAGAACGAATTGACCATTGAGCTTCTCTTCCTCGACGGTGAAGAGGCGCGGCGTCCCGAGTGGCAAGGCACCGACAACACCTACGGCAGCCGCCACTATGTCCAGGCTGCACAGAAGAGCGGTTCGCTGAAGACGCTGAAGGCGCTGGTGCTGCTCGACATGATTGGCGATCGCGATCTGGTCATCAAACGCGATGCGAACTCGACACCGTGGCTGGTCGACATTATCTGGAGCGCGGCGTCACGGATTGGCCATGGCTCGACGTTTTCCATGCAATTGACGACCATCGAGGACGACCATATTCCGTTCCTGCGCGCCGGCGTCGCTGCGGCCGACATCATCGACCTCGAGAACCCGACGTGGCATACGGCCCAGGATGACATCGACCACGTCAGTGCCAAGAGCCTGCAAGTTGTCGGCGACGTGGTTGTGGCGGCCATCCCTGAGATCGAAAAGCAGATTCTCAAGACGCGCTAGGACAGCGTAGGCCGAGCCCCGAGTCGGGTGTATCCTTCGAGCCATGAGCATCCTGACGCTGAAAGTAAACGGGCGCTCGCACGAGGTAGACGTCGACCCGTCCACGCCACTGCTCTACGTGCTCAGCGACGACCTGGAGCTTCGCGGCCCGAAGTTCGGCTGCGGCCTCGGTCAGTGTGGCGCCTGCACCGTCGTGATCAATGGTCAGGCAACGCGATCGTGCGTCACACCGGTCAGCGCGGTCGGCCAGAGCGAGGTCATCACGCTCGAAGGGCTCGGGACAGCCAATGCGCCCCACCCGATTCAACAGGCGTTCATCGACGAACAGGCTGCGCAGTGCGGCTTCTGTCTGAGCGGCGTCGTGCTGACAGCAAAGGCGTTCCTCGACCGGAATCCGCGTGCGACCGACGAGCAGATCCAGCAGGCGCTGTCCGGCGTGCTGTGCCGCTGCTTCGCCAACGTCCGCATGCTCAAGGCCATCCGCCGCTACGCCAATGCGAACGGGAGGACGGCATGACGCCTCATCTGACTCCCGACGCCCGCGTCGCTCTCGGCCGCGCCGGATTTTCGCGACGCAGTTTCCTCAAAGGCTCCGGCGCCATCGTCGTCGCGTTCTCGTCGGCCGGACTCGCGGACGGCCTGACCGACATGTTCGCGCAGGGCTTCAACGGAACTGGCAGCACGCAGCTTGATGCCTGGATCGCCATCGGCCGCGACGGTATCGTCACCGCTTATACCGGCAAATGCGACTTCGGCCAGGGTTTGTACACGGCGCAGATGCAGCTCGTTGCGGAAGAAGTGTGCGTCCCGTTGAGCCGCGTCCGACTAATCCAATGTGATACGTCGGTGACGCCAGACCAGGGTACGACGTCCGGACAGCAATCGCATCCGACGAATTTCAATCACACCAACCTGGCGCTTGCTGGCGCCACTGCGCGCCAGGCGTTGATCCGCCTGGCATCGGACAAGATCGGAGCGCCGGCATCCGACCTCGTGGCGCGCGACGGCGTCGTGGCGCTGAAGTCGGACGCTTCACGCAGCCTCGCGTACGGCGATTTGATCGGAGGCCAGCGCTTCAACCTTCAGCTCGATCGGGCAGCGGCACGAAAGCACCCGCGTGAATGGACCGTCCTCGGCACGCCGGTTCCGCGCGTCGACATGCGTGACATGGTCACCGGCCAATTCGAGTTCGTCCACAACGTCAAGGTTGCAGGGATGCTGCACGGCCGCGTCGTGCGCCCGCCCGAGGTGGGCGCAACCGTGGGAAGCGTGGACGAAGGATCGATTCGCGATCTTCCGGGCGTCGTGAAGGTCGTCGTCAAAGGAAACTTCGTCGGCGTGGTGGCGCAGAAGCCATGGCAGGCGATGCAAGCCGCCGAGCGCCTCAAGGTGACCTGGAATCGAGGCACCGGACTTCAGCCGCACGCGGATCTGTACGGGACACTGAGGCGGCAGCCTGCACGCGACACGCTGCTCGTCGATTCCGGCGACGTGGACGCCAACCTCAAAGCGGCCACCACTGTTCTCCGATCGACCTACCTCCATCCGTACCAGATGCATGGCTCGATGGGAAGCTCGTGCGCGGTGGCGGATGTCCAGGCCGACAAGGCGACGATCTGGTCGGCCACCCAGTCCGCGTACCCGACGCGCAATACGTCGGCGATGCTTCTCGGTCTCAAGCCGGAAAGCATTCGCGTCATCTACGTCCGCGGCGCGGGATGCTACGGCATCAACGGCGCCGATACGGTCAGCTACGATGCGGCGCTGCTCTCACAAGCCGTCGGAAAGCCCGTCCGCGTGCAGCTCTCGCGCAAGGACGAGATGGCGTGGGAGAACTACGGCAACGCGTTCGCGATCGATCAGCGCGTCGCGCTCGACGCGAGCGGCAACATCAGCGTGTGGGATTACGAGGCGTGGTCGGCTGCTCGCGGCGGTCGTCCGGGGTACAACACGCCGGGCAACGTCGTCACCGGAGTTCTCGTCGGCTCGAACCCTGCGCCATTTGCTCCACGCACGCCGGCGCCGGCGCCCGACACCCCGCTCAACAACGGATCGAACACTGCGCCGTCGTACATCGCCGGCCGCGTCCGTGACTCGGCCAACGGTGCGGGCGTCATCCGCAGCGAGCGTGTGCTGTCGCATCGCGTGCTCTCGCCGTTCTTCACCGGACCGTTGCGCGCGCCCGAGCGACTGCAGAACACCTTCGCGCACGAATGCTTCATGGACGAAGTGGCAACGCATGTGAAGGCCGACCCGGTCGAGTACCGGCTCAAACATCTGAGTCATGCGCGCCTGAGCGCCGCGGTCCGCGCCGCCGCCAAGGCCGCCAATTGGGAACGACGTCCGTCTCCACGACCCGGTCGCGCCGGAGGAGGCAAGGTCACTGGCCGAGGCATCGCCTGCGTCTGCTATGAGGGGGATAACGGGTACGTCGCGATGGTGGCGGATGTCACCGTCGATCAGAACACGGGACAGATCCAGGTCACTCGCCTCGTCGTGGCGCAGGACTGCGGTCCGATCTCCAATCCCGATGGCATGCGCAACCAGATCGAAGGCGGAGCGCTCCAGGGCATCAGCCGCGCACTCGGCGAAGAGGTCACGTGGGACGATCGCAAGATCACCTCGGTAGACTGGCGTTCATACCACTCGCTGACACTCGGCATCGCGCCGCCGGCGATGGAGATCGTTCTGCTCAACCAGACCGACGAGGAAGCATGCGGCTCGGGTGAAACCTCGATCACGGTGGTCGCGCCGGCGATCGGAAATGCCGTTTTCGACGCAACGGGAGTCCGGCTCAGGCAGGTTCCGTTTACTCCTGAACGAGTACTGGCTGCTATTCGCGCACGTACCTAGCGACTGCCGTCGGCATGTTCGCTCTGCTCGCGCTCGCTTCCGCTGTCTGTTACGGCGCGGCTGATTTTCTCGGCGGACTGACCTCTAAGAAAGCCAGCACTCTCGCGATCGTCGTCGTCTCACAGTTCGCGGGACTCCTGCTGCTCTTCCTCATGCTGCCACTGTTGCCGGCGGCGTCGCCGGTCAGAGCGGACTATCTCTGGGGCGGGCTCGCCGGGCTCACGGGCGGCATCGGCGTCGCGCTGCTCTACCGGGCGCTCGCGGTCGGCGTGATGGCCGTGGTTGCGCCGACCACGGCTGTGTGCGCCGTCATCATTCCCGTCGTCGCGGCAGTTGCCCTTGGCGATCGGCCGGGCTCGGTCACTATCGGAGGCATCGCGCTCGCGATCGTGGCCATCGCCCTCGTTTCTCAATCGACTCATCCTGATCCAACGGGTGACGACGCCGGCCAGAAGACCGGGGCGCGCCGATCGGCTTTTTCACTTGCGCTCTTATCTGGTGTGGTCATCGGATTCTTCTACCTGGCGCTTGCGCGGACCAGCAGCCAGGCCGGCTTGTGGCCGCTGGTCGCCGCGAGAAGCGTGTCGGTCGCTCTCTTCGCTGCGATCGCGCTGTTGACCTCGCAGTCTCTTCATGTGCCTTCAGGAATCCGCACAACCGTTGTCGCCGGCGGCACCTTGGACATGATCGCGAATCTCCTCTATCTGGTCGCGACGCGTTCCGGGCCTCTGAGCATAGTCGTCACGCTGGCGTCCCTATATCCTGCAAGCACCGTCCTGCTTGCACGTGTGGTATTGCACGAGCGGCTGAGCCGACTTCAATGGCTGGGGGTGATCTGCGCAATGGTGGCCGTCATAATGATCGTTCGCTGAAAGTTCGAAGTTTAAAGTTTGAAGTGCACACTTTTAACTGTCAGGCGCCCAGGTCGCCGGATCGAATTCAATGATTTCGGGTGGGTTCTTCTGGAAGTTGCTGTACCGAATCCATGTCGGTTTGACGCGCACGTAAATCAAATCCGGCCAGGAGCGGCGTTCCGGTCCCTCGGGGAATCGCGAATAGTACACTGCGAGAAGTCGCTCCAGTTCCGCACCGCTCGGTTCGTCCGCCGTTCCTTCGTACTGGACCGTGCGCTCGTCACCGTCGCGAGTGCCACCAATGACCAGCGCGATCGCCGGATTCGCGCGCAGGTTTGGCGCCTTGCGCGACGAGGCGAGCGTATCGAACACGATCTCGAGATCATCTGTCACCGCAATTCCGACGACAGCTGCCTGCGGAACTCCGCCCGCTGAGACCGAGGCTTGCACCGCGTATTTCTCTGATCGCATGAACTCGAGCAGCACCTCGCGAGTCATCGTCACCCCTGATTCGTCAACCGGTACTGGTAGCGAGCCACGTAGTACGCGCCTACCTGGCGGAAGCTGTGGAACTCGAAGCCGAATCGCTCGTACAACTCGCGCAGCTTTGGCCGCGATGCGTCGGTGTCGAGCCGCAGATAACTCTTGCCCATCGTCCGGGCACGTGAAACGGCCCACTCCATGAGCGCGGTCGAGACGCCCAGACCCTTGTAACGCCTTCGCACCACCAGGCGATGGATGAACGCTGAATCATCCTGCGTCAGATCCGGCCAGAAGAGTCGATCGTCGAGTTGAAACCTCACCACGCCCGCAGGATCGTTGTCGACGTCCGCGATAAAGAACAATCCGGCGGCAATCTCCTCGTCAACGCGACCGGGGACGAGCTCGCCCGCCTCCCACATGACGACTCCCATCGCGTCCACCCACCTCGCCGCCTCGTCGAGCATCTCCTGCACCATGGCGGCATCCGTCGCCTGTGCCTGTCGGATCGTGATCGCAGGCATCACCGGGCTCCCTGATCGGCGACCGCCCACGGCGACGAGCTGCGCAGCCGCATGCCGTCGACGGCGAAGACAACGAGACCAAGCCAGACAAGACCAAAGCCGGCCAGTTGTGCGCGCGTGAACGGTTCCTGGAACGCGAAGACACCGAGCAGGAACTGAATGGTTGGCGCAATGTACTGGAGGACACCAACCACGGAGAGCGGAATTCGTCGAACGGCAGTCGCGAACAGCAACAAGGGAACGATTGTCACGACGCCGCCGGCAACGAGGAGCATATCGGTGCCTGCACGCGAATGCAGGAATGCACCGGCTCCCCTCAGGTGCAGCGCGACGAGATACAGGCCGGCCGGCACGAGCAGCACGGCGGTCTCGAGCGCAAGGCCTTCGAGCGACGGCAGCGGCGCCGCCTTCTTCACGAGCCCGTAGCTGCCGAAGCTGGCCGCCAGCGCTACCCCGATCCAGGGCAGCGTCCCGTAGGCGATCGTCAGCCACACCACACCGGAGAATGCGAACGCCACCGCGACCCATTGCATCTGACGGAGGCGTTCACGGAACACGATCACGCCCATCAGCACGTTCACGAGCGGCGTGATGAAGTAACCGAGACTGCTTTCGACCACGAATCCGTTGTTTACCGAATAGACGTAGAGGAACCAGTTCACACCGATGAGCACCGCCGCGACCGCATACAGGCTGACCACTCGCGGCGTCACTGACTGCAGCACGGCGCGGCGCTCCGGCCATCTCGCCGCGATGATCGCCGCGAGCACGACGAACGACCAGACGATCCGATGACAGAGAACCTGAATGGCGGGAACGTTCGGAAACAGCCGCCAGTACAACGTCAGGAGGCCCCACAGAGTGTAAGCGGCGACGCCGTACCACATCTCAATTTCGAAGTTTAAAGTTTAAAGTTCAAAGTGATGGAAGTAAGTTTCAAAGTGCATCGGCGGCGCCGCGCGGCCGCAAGGATGCCGGTATCAGCTGACGGTACTTTCAACTTACTTTCTTACTTTGAACTTCTGACTTCGAACTTTCAGAGATCTCCCGGAGTATTTCCGCCTCGGTCAGGACCGTTGCCGACGCCTTTGCACGGCGGAAGATGCGATCGATGAGTTCGTCGTCCGCCGGAAGCCCATGCTGCTCCAGCCAGAACACGACGTTGGACTTTCCAGACATCGGTCCGATCTCGATCTGCTGGCGCCGTCCGACCAGGCGTGCTGGCACGCCTGAATACACGGTATCGGCGAGGTCGGGATCGTTCTTGCGGAAGGCCTTGACGACTGCCGCGGCGTGAACACCGGTTGCCGTCCGGAAGGCGTCGCGGCCGAAGACCGGATAGTTATCGGGAATCGGCTCACCGGTGGCGTCCGACACGGCGTGCACGAGGTCGTCGAGATGCGTGAGGTCACGCTCGATCCAGCCCATGAGCACTAGGTTCACCATCAACAGATCCATGGGCGTGTTGCCCACGCGCTCGCCAATCCCAAGCATGGTTCCATGCACGCGGGTGGCCCCCGCCTCGAGCGCCGCAAGGCTGTTGATGGTCCCCATGTCGCGATCGCGATGGCCGTGCCAATCGATGCCGATATCGGCGCCGCTCGCCTCCACGAGGCGTTTGACGAAGCCGACGACGGCGCGGGCACCGGCGGGCGTGGCGTGGCCGACAGTGTCAGCAATGCACAGGCGCGACGCGCCCGAGTCGATCGCGGTTCGAAACAGCCGGCGCAGCGTTTCGGGATCCGATCGCGTCGTGTCCTCGGTGACGTACATGACCTTCAAGCCGTGGCGTACGCCAAAGCTGATTGCCTCTTCCGTGCAGCGCTGCAAGTAATCAACAGACCAGTCTTCCGCATAGATGCGAATCGGGCTCGAGCCGATGAAGCAGCAGCACTCGATTGGCAGACCAGTCTTCTGCACGATGTCGGCGATCGGTTGAATGTCGGACAGGACCGTCCGCGCTGCGCAATTGGCCTGCACGCGAAGGCGACACTCGAGGATCTCGTAGGCCAGCCGTTGAACGTCGCGCGCCACATGAGGACCGGCGCCAGGCAGGCCGATGTCGGCGGTGTCGATGCCGATACGGTCGAGCAAATGCAGAATGCGGAGCTTCTGATCGATCGTCGGCGCGCGCACCGAGGGCGACTGCAATCCATCGCGAAGGGTTTCGTCGAGGAGCAGGATCTGGCTGGGCCGGGGCACCGGCGCATCGCGATTCCAGTCGAAGATCAGAGCATCATCCACATGTCTACCTGCTCGTGCAGGATCCGTACTTCAATTATAGGGGTCGCCTCTGCCGGCGACTCGATCATCGAGCGACCGACGCGGGACGGGGCCGGCCACAGGAACCAGGCCAGGAGCAGCACGACGAGCACCAGGATCACCGCCGCCACGATGAGCGGGGTGCGCGAGCGGCGTTTGTGTTCGAAGAGCGATCCGGTGGACGGCGGCGCAATTCGAGGCTCGGTTGTCGAGCGACCACAGCGGTAGCAGATGAGTGCTTTGTCGGCGATTTCGGTCTGGCAATACTTGCAGATCATGTGGTTCAGGCTACGGTTCCAGGAAAGGTCAGGGAGTTCGACGTTCGAAGTCGGGGCGCAACTGGTAATGTACTACCGACACGCCCGAACCTGAGGGCTGCAGCCCGAGATGATCCCGCTCCGCGACGTCATCCCATCCCGCACGACGCCGTACGTGACCATCTCGCTGGTCGCGATAAACGTTCTCGTCTTCCTGTATCAGTTTTCTCTCGGCCCGGACGTCAATCGCTTCGTGTTGACCTTTGCGCTCATTCCCGCCTACTTCTCGTGGATCAACGTCCTCACGTCGATGTTTCTGCACGGCGGGTTCCTGCACGTGGCGGGCAACATGCTCTACCTCTGGATCTTCGGCGACAACGTCGAGGACCGGATGGGGCACGGCCGATTCCTCGCGTTCTACTTACTATGCGGCGCCGCGGCGGCGGTAGGACAAACGTTTACGGTGCCCGATTCCATGGTGCCTATGGTCGGCGCCAGTGGCGCGGTCGCGGGAGTGATGGGCGCATACTTCATCCTCTATCCCCATTCGCGAATCGTCACACTGCTTCCGCTGTTCATCGTCTTCCCGATCGTGGAAGTGCCGGCGATCTTCTTCCTCGGGATCTGGTTCGTGATGCAGCTGTTGAGCGGCGTCGGCTCGATTGCGGCCGCTACTGCCGGCGAGCCGGCAGGTGGCGTCGCGTTCTGGGCGCACGTCGCTGGATTCGCAGCGGGCATCGTTGGCGTCTTCGCGTTTCGGCGTCCACAGCGCCAGCGCGTTGAATGGTGGAACGATCTGGACAGATCGTAGGCCGGGTCTTGTTCCTGAGACCCGGCTTCAGGGCTGGGCGATCTTCAGCAAGAGGTCCTGCGCCTTCTCGAACGAAGGCGCGATTTCGAGCGCCGCGAGAATCTCCTTCTTCGCCTCGGCAGCCTGACCGGCCGACACATATGCCTCGGCCAGATCGACGTGGGCCTGCGCGCGATCGGGCGGATTGCGCGCCAGCGCGGCGCGGAAGGCGCGCACAGCCGCGTCGTTGTCTTTCCGTTTCAGGGCAAGCCGGCCGTAGGCGGTCTGAGCATCGCGATCAAACGGATCGATGCCAATGACTCGACGGTAGGCTTCCTCGCTGCGCCGATCGTCCTTGACCGAGTCGAGCAGCTTGGCCAGCTGACGCGCGGATTCGACATCCGAGGCATCGACTTTCAGGAGGGCGTCGAGCGCTTGAATCTGTCGCGGCTCGTCCTTCATCTCACCGGCAATGGCCGCGATCATCTTGTTCGGGTTGTTGTCTCCGGTGGCCGTTGGTGCCAGTTTCGCGGCACGCTCGAGCGCTTGAATGGCGCCTTTCGGGTCCTTGGCCTGATGGAGTGCGACGGCCAACTGCATCTGCACGGCGAAGCTCTCCGGGTTGGTCTCGGCCAGCTTCTTCAGATCGTCCGGCGTCGGCTTGCTCTCGACCTTCGGCGTCTGGAGCGACTTCCGAAGGGTGGCGTACTGTTTCTCGAGCCGCGCATCAAAACCCTCCTGCAGTTGATCCAGGCTCACGCCGAGCGACTCCTTGACCGCGGCCTCGGTTTCCAGTCCCTCTCCATACGACCGGATCAAGTCCCGCAGCTTCGGTTCGCCGTATGTGTCGACGATGTGATCGACGACGAGGGAGGCCTGGTAGTACGAGAGCGAGATCAGGCGCGGGTCGCTGAATCCCTCGTTCAGCACCTTCAACTTGAGCACCTTGTCCTCGTTGATCGCCTGCGCGAACGACATGTCCATCTCGCGGCCCCACTCCGGCCGCGCACGGCGCTCCTCCCATACCGAGATGCCCTCGCTCAACCAGCGCGGCAGCCGGTTCTTGGACATCTGCAGCGTGATGACGTGGGCGATCTCGTGCCAGAGCGTTTCGCCCCAGTGGAACTCTCCGGGTTCGCGGGCGTTCGGCGAGTCGAGCGTCACGACCCGGCCGAAACAGGCGCCGAGCGCGCCGATGAAGCCGGGCAACCCGATCGTCCGGACGGCAAACTGATCGTGCTTGGGAAACATTTCGATCAGGATCGGCCCCGTCACCTTGAAGTCGTAGAGCTTCTGCAGCGTCCCCAACGCTTCCTTGGCGAGCGGCATCGCGTATTCGCGCATGACGCCGACCTCGGCGGGATCGAGGCGCATGATGATGTCGCCATCGGTGATCGTCACGAACTTGTCGATCGTGTCGAGCAGATCGAGCTGATTGAACGTCGTCTGATCGAAGGCGTCACCCTTGAAGGCGCGCTCCAGCGCCACGCGCGCACCCGGCTCGTCGCCGGTCCTCAACAAGTGAGTGCCCAGATCCGAGTACGCGCGAGTGTTGTCGGCATCCAGCGTCAGCGCGCGGCGAACGAGCGTCACCGCCTCGTCGAACCGGTAATTGCGCGCCAGGTGATCGCCGGCCACGCGATACACCTCGCCATAACCCGGGTTGATCTTGAGAACATCCTGCGCCAGGCGATCGAATTCAGCGGCCTGGTCCTCGAGCCGCGCGATCGCCGCGTCGAGTGAACGCGCCTCGAGACTGTTGGGATTGACTGCCAGCGCCTTCTTGATGCTCTCGCGCGCCCGATCCCGCTCGCGATCGTCGAGCGCGAGCTCGGCCTGCAACAGAAGCGCGGGCACTGAGTTCGCGTTGATCTTGAGCGCACGCTCGAGCGCAGCCCGCGCCGCCGGCGGATTCATTCCCGTATTGACCTCGGCCGCACCAATGAGCGCTCCGACATGACTGTCGTCGACGCGCAGCGCCTCCTGGAACGACTTCATCGCATCGGCGGGATTGTGCTTGTCGAGGAACAGTTCGCCCCACGCAGCGTTGATATCGGGGTCGTTCGGGGCCAGCTTGTTGGCGTCGCGGAAGTAGCTGTTGGCATCCTTGAACGCCTGAGCGTCCTGGAACGTGGCGAGGGCACTCGCGGCCTGTGCGAGGCGGAAGAAATCGCGCGCCGAGCGGGGCGACAGCCGCCCGGTGAGCACGCGCAGCCGCCTGATTCCGTCCGCGCGCTTACCGAGGTACAGCTCCAGCAACCCCAATTCGAGGGCTGCATCGCTATCGGGTTGCGCCGATGCTGCCGGCGTGAGCAGCGTCTGCGCTTCCTGGTAATGACCCTGCGCAATCTGCGCGCGGGCACGGAGCGCGATCGACGCCGGGTCGGTCGCACCTTTCAGGAGCCGCTCGACTTCCTCGAACTGACCCGCATTCAACGCGCGCGCCGCCGGACTGGATGTCGGGGCGGCCGGCTTTCCGCCCCCCTGCTGTGCCGACGGAACCGTACCGGCCGCGAGGAGCAGCACCCAAGCGATGCACGCACGCCTGACACTCAACAGTGCTCCCATGATTCCCCTACTCCTCGTTGAGGTCTTGCGATTCTTACTCCTCATCCGGATCTTGCGGCAGGCCTTCGAGTTCTTCCAGAAATATGAGTGCCCGGTGCGACGGAATCTCGAACCGTTTGCCGCACGTTTTACAGACGAGGTCGTCGTCTACCCGAATCAGGTGATCCTTTGATTTGCCGAAGAGGACGCGATCGTGCTCGTTAGCCCCTGATGGAATCTGAGCCTTCTTCGTCCGACGCAGCCACTTGATGGAGTAGTCATTGGTTCGACGGCAGCGCGGACACTGGAAGCGAGCCGGACGCTGCTCAGGCTTCTCCGTGAAAAACTGTCGTTCGTCCACGCGCGAAGCGTACCACACTGATAGACTGGACATGACGGCTCTCGGCTTTGCGCTCGCCTTGGCTAGGAAGATGGGCTGCCGGGAGCCAAGAGCCCTGAAGCCTGAAAGCCAAGCGCCAGAGCCCAAAGCCAGACATGGCCGACACCGAACCCCAACTGCCATCGGAGTTGCCCGTCCTGCCGCTGCGACGCACAGTGGCGCTGCCACTCACGCTGCAGCCGCTGGCCGTCAATCGTCCGGTCTCGATCGAAACAGTCAACCGGGCACTCGGTGTCGATCGTCTCGTGTTCCTCGTATTGCAGAAGAACGAGGCTGAAGATCCGGGACCCGACGATCTGCTTCAGGTCGGCACCGTCGGCGTCATTCGCCAGATGGCCAAGGTCCCGAGCGGGATCAACATCATCATCGAGGGACTGGCGCGTGCGCGTGCCACGCTGGTCACGCGCACCGGCACCAGCATGCGAGCGCAGATTACCCAGCAGCCCGAAACATTCGAACGCACGATCGACGTCGACGCGCACATCCGCCGCATCCAGGAACTGATCGAAAAAGCGCTCTCGCTTTCAACAGGTCTCTCCGAAGATTTGCGCGGCGTCGTCATGAACATCGACGACCCGTTGCGACTCGCGTACGTGTTGGCGAGCCTCATCGAGATGAAGCCCTCGGACCGGCAGGAGATGCTCGAGGCGAACGATCTCCTCAAGAAACTCGAGATCGTGTCGTCGTCGCTGACGCGTGAGGTGTCGCTGCTCGAAGTGAAGGGCAAGATCGAATCGGCCGCGCAGCAGGAGATGACCGACGCGCAGCGCCAGTACTACCTGCGTCAGCAGCTCAAAGCCATTCAGCAGGAACTCGGCGAGGGCGAAGGCAACGAGATCGCCGAACTGCGCAAGCGCGTCGAGGACGCCAAGCTGCCCGAGAGCGTGAACACAGTGGCGATGCGCGAAGTCGATCGTCTGGCGCGGATGACCGCAGCATCACCCGAGTATCAGATGCTGCGCACCTACATCGATTGGCTGCTCGATATTCCCTGGTCGGTGACAACCGAGGACCGCATCGATCCCATCGAGGGACGCCGCGTGCTCGACGAAGACCACTACGACCTCGACAAGGTCAAAGAGCGAATCATCGAGTATTTGTCGGTCCGCAAACTGAAGGGCGACATGAAGGGGCCGATCCTCTGTTTCGTCGGTCCTCCTGGAGTTGGCAAGACATCGCTCGGCCAGTCAATCGCCCGCGCGATGTCGCGAAAGTTCGTCCGCCTGTCACTCGGCGGTGTCCGCGACGAAGCCGAGATTCGCGGCCATCGGCGCACCTACATCGGTTCGATCCCCGGTCGCATCGTCCAGGCGCTCAAACAGGCTGGCTCGATGAACCCGGTCTTCATGCTCGACGAAATCGACAAGGTGACTGCCGGCGGCTTCTCCGGAGACCCGGCGGCGGCGCTGCTCGAGGTGCTCGACCCGGCGCAGAACCACTCGTTCCGCGATCACTACCTGGAGATCCCGGTCGATCTGTCGCGAACGCTGTTCATCGCGACGGCGAACCAGTTGGGCACGATTCACCCCGCCCTCCTGGACCGGATGGAGATCATCCAACTGGCAGGCTACAGCGAGGAAGAAAAGGTCCACATCGCCCGCAAGTACCTGCTGCCTCGTCAGATGAACGAACATGGGCTGCCCGCAGGAACGATGGAGATTCCTGACGAGACGCTGCGGCTGGTTATCAGCGAGTACACGCGTGAAGCCGGCGTTCGCAACCTCGAGCGTCAGCTCGGGACACTTGCGCGCAAGGTGGCGGCGCGGATCGCCACACGCGCACTGGGAAGCCCGGAACCGCCGCCCACGGTCGTCAATCCGTCCGATGTCGAAAGCTATCTCGGGCCCGCTCGCTTCAAGAAAGAGATGGCGTTTCGCACCTCACGGCCCGGTGTGGCCACGGGTTTGGCCTGGACGGAAACCGGCGGAGACGTGCTTTTTGTCGAAGCGACCTTGCTTCCGGGCGGGAACCAGAACATTATCTTGACGGGCCAGCTCGGGAATGTAATGCAGGAATCGGCTCGGGCAGCCCTGAGTCACATTCGGGCAAACGCCAGGGAGCTCGGAATTTCACCAGAATTCCTCGCGCAGCAGGATCTGCACGTTCACGTGCCGGCCGGGGCCATCCCGAAGGACGGCCCCTCGGCGGGCGTGACGATGGCGACGGCGATCCTGTCGGCGGTGCGAAAGGTACCGGTCAGGCGCGATATCGCCATGACGGGCGAGATCACGTTGAGTGGCTTGGTGCTGCCGGTCGGCGGCATTCGTGAGAAGTCGCTGGCGGCGCGTCGGTCGGGCATCAAGACCGTCATCCTGCCGGCCTTGAACGAGCCCGATCTGATGGAGTTGACCGAGGAAATTCGGAAGGATATGACATTTGTTCCGGTCGAAACGCTGGAACAGGTCGTCGCAGTTGCATTGTCGAACGGTCAGCCGCCGCAGTTGAGCGGATCGGATCACGTAGAGGCGGATCTTCAGACCCGCCAAGCGAGGTAGGCCAGTCTTTGGCACAAGCGATCGTCTTCTACATCTCTGGTCACGGGTTTGGGCACGCCTCGCGCTCCATCGAGGTCATCAACGCCATCCTGGCCCAGCGTCCCGAAACACGAGTCGGCGTCCGAACCTCCGCGCCCCGCTGGCTGTTCGACCTCACGGTCAAAGGGAAGGTCAGTTACAGCACCCTCGAGTGCGACACCGGCGTCGTGCAGTCAGACGCGTTGACGCTGGATGAAGCGGACAGCATCAGGCGCGCCGCAGCATTCCACAGCGATCTCGTCACACGCGCGGCCAGCGAGACGCGGTCGTTACGGGAGCTCGGTGCCGGATTGATCGTTGGGGACATCCCCCCGCTCGCGTTTGCCGTTGGCGCTTCGGCCGGCATTCCCTCAATCGGGCTCGGCAACTTCACCTGGGACTGGATTTACGCCGACTACCCTCGCGTACGCCTCGCGCCCTCGCTGTTACCGACGATTCGCGGCGCGTACGCCAAGGCGTCGATGGCACTGCGGCTGCCGATGTCCGGCGGATTCGAGAGCTTCTCCAACGTCAGGGACATCCCATTCATCGCCCGGCACGCCCATCGATCGCGAGAAGAGGTGTGCAAGCTGCTGAAGATCCCGGCGGACAAGCCGATCGTGTTGTCCTCCTTCGGTGGGTTCGGACTTGCCGGTATCGACACCGAGGTCTTGTCCAAGCTGAAGAAATACAGCGTCCTGATCACGGCGATGACTCCGCTGCAGCGCGTGAAGAAGGACACACCGCCCGCGGAGCGGAAAGGCTCCCTCGTCACGATCAACGAGGAGGCGATGTACAACCTCGGTGTTCGTTACGAGGATTTGGTTGGCGCTTCAGAGGCGGTCGTGACCAAGCCGGGGTACGGCATCATCTCCGAGTGCATCGCCAATGATGCCGCCGTACTCTACACACCGCGCGGACACTTCCCCGAATACGACGTCCTCGTCGACGAGATGCCGAAGTACCTCCGCTCGGCTTCGATCGGCCACGACGATCTGCTCGCGGGCAAGTGGGAATCAGCGTTGGACAAGCTGCTCGCGCAACCGAAGATCAAGAAGAAGCCAGAAACCAACGGCGCGGACGTGGCTGCAGAAGTCCTGCTGAAGGCGCTCGACAAGCCACCCAAGAAGCCGCGAGGACGCCCCAAGGTCAAGGTCTAGGCGGACGACTCAGAGGATGGCGTTGGCCTGATGACGGTCGTCGCGGCACGCCCGTCCGCGTTCGTCCACGATCGTGATCAGTCCCCGGGTCCAGGTTTCGTAGGTTCCTACCAGGCAACCGCACGGCAACACGGAGCCGGAGACAAGGTTTCTCAGGCCAGGTGTCCACCCAAGGATCGTGCGCGCTCTGGCGCGGACCCCCTGCGGTGTTAAGGACGTTAAGGATGTTAGGGGTGTTAACACAGCAGACGTACGTTGCAAGTGGAAGGCCAGGCACGCCTACATTGTTTTGGTCTTCAGCTTGCCACCACCATCCGCGCTCTGCTTGCCGGTGACGGTTGACTGTGTCAGCTGCGTGATGTCGCCGTAGGTGACGAGACGCGGCGGTGAATAGGGTTGTTTCGACGGTTTGCTCTCCGGTTCATTCATAAGGACTCCGGCGTCGCCTCCATCAGCTGTTTCTCAACGAGCCGCTGGCAATTCGTGAACAGTTGGTCGATATCATCCCCAAACGTCACAAGACGGACTGGGACGTCCTGCGCAATGCGACTCAGTACATCAAACTCCATCGCTCTCATAGTCCCGTCGAGCAAATAGTTGCCGTACGTATTTTTCACGAGGCACATCAGGGCAGCCTGCGGTCGCTGTGACCGAACCGTCACACCAGTAAGGGCTCGCTCGCGGCTTCCGAGAACGTAGATGGCGTTCAGGGGCAGCGGCGAGTCCTGGAATTGCTGTCCGCTTTGAAGGTCAAGGTAACGTTTGTCATATGTAGGTGTCAGTGCCGGCAGTTTGTCCTCCGATCCAAACAAGGCGGCTGCCGAATCCGGCCAGACGGTGAGTCTCGGATAGCTCGGATGAGCCAAGGCGCGGCCATCTTTCTCCACCAGAGGCAGGAGATCGTCGGACAGCACGCGGTAACCGAGCGCAGCAAACGCTCCAGCCGTTGTCGATTTACCAGCTCCGGCTTCTCCTACAAAGGCAACCGCTCCCGACCCGATCATTACGGCGCTCGCATGAAAAGGCACAATGCCACGGAGCCGCATGACGAAACCGAGTACGGGCCCGAGCAGGTAGACGACGGCATCCTCGAGTGTTAGAGGATCGACCCAGCGAACCACGACGCGGGTTGCGTGCTCGTTGATGAGGAACTCGGTCCCGTCGCGATACAGGAAGCGGTGTCCTCCCGATCCCGTCCACACGGTCAGTTGTGGAGTGCCGTCCTCGTGGCGTTCCCGACTGACATATCGGACGCGCGCTTCGCCAGGCATCCCTCGATCCGAGCCCCGAGCAATCTCGATGCTGAGGTCAGCCGGCTTCGCATGGCGGGCGGAGCGCAATCCGGGCATTCGCACGTCCGACGTGATCGCGAGCCCGCACGCTGTGTAATGGAATCTGCCGTTCATCTACACCGTCCCGCTCGGGGCACCGGCCAACGCGTCACATCGCAGCCACATCGCGAGGCTGATTGCAGCCCAGGCGCTGAGAGTTTCGTTGGTCAGGAGCGAATCACCGTTGACCATCGCGCGGAACTTGCCGACATCTACGAAAGTCTCCATCTCGGATGTCGTCTCGAGAAGATCGAGGGCACGGTGAGACGACCATTGCCCCGCCGCTCCCCATGAGTTACCGACAAACGGCGTCTTCGATCGTACTCGAACCGCTTCAGGCAAACGGCCCCTCGCTGCCTCCCGTAGAACGTGTTTGTTGAGGCACCACGGAAAAGATGGCAAGCGAAGGACGAACGATGCCAGCCGCACGTCGAAGAACGGGTATCGCAGCTCGACCGGCCGTCTGGCCACGCCGGGGTCGAAACTCTCGAAGGTGGACGTCCACCAGGGATCGGTGACTTCGTTTCGTGCGGCGCGGCGTGCGGTACGATCGGCGTTCCGATTGTTCTGAATCTCGTGCCGCCGTCCCCGTGCATCGAACACCTTGACGAGATCGCTGCCCAGCCAGCCTGGAACCTCCTCGGATTCACCGAACCAATCGACAAGCCGCGAGCGAATACCGAAAGGCGGACGCATCCCAAGGCGCCACGCACGAACGATATCGGTCACGAGGGCCGAAGCCGGTACCCGCCCGATCTGATCGCTCACCGACGCCGGCAGCAGCAACGGATCGCCGCCGTCCCCGGTGAGAAGAGCGCTCCCATGTCGAGCCGCCAGGTCAAGAACGTCGAACATGATCGCCGTCAACGCCTCGAGCGATGGCTCCGGTGGCAAGCCGTCGCCCTCCCACCGTTCGAACGGCAGATACCGATCTGCCGGCACGTGCGAAATCGGAATACCAAGGGTCTCTGCGACGAGAGATGAATAGTGGCGCTCCTCGTCCTTGTCGTGCGTGTCGTAGACCACCGTGAAGGCGTGCAGGCAGTTCGCCGCGGCACCGCCCATGATCTCCGCGGCGCACGTTGCCACGCTCGACGAGTCGAGGCCGCCGCTCATGAGCACACCAACCGCTCCCGTGTGCACGCGGTCAGCGACCGCGAGGCGGAACAGGTCAGAGAACTGATCGACGTAGTCCCGTGGATCGGAATACCGGAGCAACTCGCCGGGCTCCAGCGTCCAGTAGCGGCTCACGCGCAGATCGTCCCGCTGCAACGAATAGACCAGACGATGGGCGGGCGGCACACGGGCGACATCAAGAAATGCAGTCTGCGACGGCTCCGCGCAGACTCCGAAGAGCAGAAAGTCGCCAATCGCCTCATGGCGCAAGTTGCGGGAGATGGCTGGATGCTGCCGGACGCAACGAAGCACACTCGACACGACGAGGGCGCTGCCGACACGCGCGTAATACAGCGGTTTCACGCCAAAGTGATCCCGGGCACACAGCAGCCTTCTGTTCGCGGCGTCCCACAGACAGCATGAGAAATCTCCGATCAGACGCGCGGCACAATCGTCGCCCCAGGCCGAATAGGCGCGTACGAGCAACGCGGAATCGGACAGCTGCCCGACGCCGGACTGCCCATCAGCGCGGGCGAGATCAGCAACGAGTCGTTCGCGATCGTCGAGTCGGCCATCGAGGACAGCCCACACGCTGGCGGCGGGGCCACCTACGGCAACGTCGATATCGGGAGCGTGAGACGCAATGGCCAGCCCGACGCAACCCTCGACGCGGAGGCGAGTGTTGAGCGGCTGACACGTTGACGCGCTCATGATCGCCTGCACGAGCGACGCGTCGAGAGGGGCCTCGTTCGTGTTGATGAGTGCTGCGATGGCCGCCATTCAGCAGATGCAGCCTATGCGATTCGCTACGGGCTCGTCCATCCAGTCGATCGCTCTCCCACCGTTTGTGCGAGGATGTGGGAGCTGATGTCCCATCTCGACCTGCTGCAGTATCACGCATTCTGCCTGACCAACACCGGGACACGATTGACTCAGTACGAGCGGGCGATCGCCGCCGTCGTGCGTCAAGGCGACGTCGTCCTCGATCTGGGAACCGGATCGGGACTGCTGGCGGTCCTGGCATGCCGGGCCGGAGCGCGGCGCGTCTACGCCATCGAAGCGAGCGACGCCGTTCAGATGGGCACACTCCTCACCTCGACGACGGAATTCGCGGAGCGCATCGAGTTCGTTCACGCCACGTCCCAGAAGGTCGCGCTCAGCGAACAGGTCGATGTGATCGTTGGCGACATTCACGATACGTTCGGCTTTCAACCTGGTGGTCTCGCTTCGATCATGGACGTTCGCGATCGACTGCTGAAGCCGGGCGGAACGCTGATTCCACAGGCAACCGAGCTGATGATCGCGCCGCTCGAGGCGGCGGCTTTGTACGCGCGCGAAATCGATGTCTGGAACGGCTGCGTGCACGGCGTCGGCCTCTCTTCGATCAGGCCGTTCGCCGTCAGCCATGTACACCCGGGCCGTTTCGACTCGGATCAGCTGCTGTCACCGGCGGCGGCAATCGGCACGCTTGATCTGGCCCGTGCGACCTCACTTCATTTCAGTGGTTCGGCAGTGACGACGATCCATCGCGACGGAATCGCGCATGGCTTGTGCGGGTGCTTCGTGACGACGCTTGCTGGCGATATCCGCATGGGCAACGTCCCCGGCGACAGCAGCACCACAAACTTTGCCCAGGCGTTCTTTCCGTTCGACCAATCGGTTCCGGTTGCCGCTGGCGATGAAGTCTCGATCAGCATCGACAGCCACGACGGTCACATCGCGCGATGGCGCGCCGCGATCTCCAGAGGCGGACAACGGCATGCTCAGTTCGATCATTCGACGCTCAACGGACTACTCGTATCACCCGCCTCCGCCGCATCGCGGCTTCGGCGCGGCAAGCCTTCGCAACTTCGGACCCTCGGACCTTCGCGTCCTGGGACCGTCGAACCGTCGCACCGCCTGACCATCGCACCGTCGAACCCTCGCCCCCTCGAACCGTTGCCGTCTGTGCTACCGTCTTCCGCGATGCCAGACGTATCCGGCCGCCTTCGTGTTCACCGGTCCGTGCTCTCGCGCGAGCTTGCCGGTGAAACCGTGCTTCTGAATCTCGAGTCGGGCGTGTACTACGGCCTGGACGCGGTTGGAACCCGAGCGTGGAATTTGCTCGCGGAAGAGCGGACGTTGGCCGACGTCTGCACAATCATGCTGGAGGAGTTCGAGGTCACTCACGACACGCTCCAGCAGGATCTCACGACGCTTGTTCGTGAGCTCTGCGAGAAGCAGCTGCTCGTCCCGGTGTCCTCCGAGTTGTCGTGATGAGGGTGCGAGGGCATCGCCGCGCCGATTACGCGACGATGGCGGAGACGATGCTTCTGGCAATTGCGATCGAGATCGGAGTGCGGCTGCAGCCGATCTCGAATGTGATGGGCTGGCTCGACCGACTGCGGCCGAGCGCGAGCCGGAAGGCGTCGACTCCGTCGTACGGGCTCGATCGCTTTGCCGCGGCCGCGTATCGACTGCTCCCACTCGCCGGGACGTGCCTTCGCGAGAGCCTCGTGCTGTATGCCTTGCTACGGCGTCGTGGCGCGACCCCCAGACTCTGTCTCGGCGTGAAGAAAGAGGGCGGCACCCTGACCGCTCATTCGTGGATTGAGTGCGGTGCTTTGACGACGAGAGCCGAGCACTCTGCTTTTGTACAGTTGACTACTTCGAGGTGATGTTACGGACGAAGGCGCCCTCGTAGTCAGGCATTTCGCGCAGCCTGTCGCGCACGTCATCGGCTTCTCTGGCAGTTCGGAAAGGCCCCACGCGCACAACCGTCAGTCCGCTCGTCGTGTCTTCCGGGGCAACTTCATACGCCGGCAGACCCTGGTCGGTCAGCTGTTCCACCGTCGCTGTCGATCGAGCCTGGCTGGCGAATGCGGCAACTTGCACGATCCACGTTTGCTCCGGCGAGGGCTCTCCAACGGTGCTCGCCAGCTCCACAGGATTAACCGGTATCTCTCGCTGGGTCGGCGTCAGCGCGACTGGCCGTGAGTCCGATGACGCAGACAACAGCGGCGATAACGGAAGGGACGGGCGCTCCGCGCGGAGAGTACCCTTGCCGGCGCTCGTGACCGCAATCCCTCCAGCAAACAGCATCACGCCCATTCCAAGCGCCGGGAGCAACAGCGACTTGAATACGGCCCGCCACCACACATTGCGTTGGCGTGAACGCCGACCCGCTGCAGTTGGCCGGTCGCTTCTTGCGGAGTGACTCACGTCAGTCGACCGTCGTGGAACGGCCGGAAGGTTGAGCAGTGCCGTAAGGTCCATTGCCGAGGGTGCGGCCGCTTGATCGGTGGTCTTGACGAACAGGCTACCAGGTGACTCCACGGCTGGCGCAACGGCCGGCTCTGGTGTGGCAATCGGCGCGGCAAACTGAAGCGGCGCTATCTCCAGATCATGCAGCGCTCGACCGACGTGCGTCTCACCAATCTGAGGGGTCCGCTCGAGGTACCCGTAAAGCAGCGCGCGATCGCAGATGCGGTTCACGAGCCGGGCAATACCGGCAGAGCCGCTGAAGACGAGATCGAGCGCCTGCGAGGAGAACTCCACCCGATCGCGCGCGCCGCCGACCGCCGCCAGTCGATGAGCGACGTAGCCGCCAACACCTTCGCGGTTCAGGGGCCGAAGCTCGCACACCGTCGTGACCCGTTGCGCGATCTTCTGCATTTCAGGAGCCCGCAGCCGCGATCGCAACTCGGGCTGCCCGACGAGCACGATCTGCAGCAACCGCCGCCCTGCCTCCATCTCCGACAGCGCCCGGATCTCGTCGAGCAGCGGCGCCGAGAGATTCTGCGCCTCGTCGATCACCAGCGTGGCGAACGCATCGACCGACTCGAGCGAGGTGAGAAATGTATAGAGCTGAATTCCGAGGTCGGCTCGTGGCACCCCCTTCAAGCGGCCTTGTTTCAAGTCGTGAATCGAGACCTCGCCGAACCCGACCAGCAGCATTCGAAGGAGATCCTCGCGAGAGAGGTAAGGATCAGGAACAAATGTCGTGAACGTCTTTTGATCGAGCTGATAGATCGCAGCGCGGCAGAGCGTCGTCTTGCCCGTTCCCATGTCGCCGGTCAGGACGATGAGACCCTCGCGTCGACGGATGGCCCCCAGGAGATCTTCGAAGACCGGTGCATGGGACGAACTCTTGTAGAGCGTGCGCGGATCCGTAGTCAGGCTGAACGGCTTTGCCTTCAAGCCGTAGTACGGCTCGTAGGTCAGGACGCCCGTCGTCGGGCTCTGCAACAACGACGATGACGGCGTTGCGGCGGTGACGCCGACATCGGTACGCGCATTGCCGGGACCGACGCTTTTCCAGGGTTTCATCGAGTCGCTCAACACTCCTCGTAAACGTCTTTATCGGCAGCTAGGGGACTGGCTTGACAGACGCTCACCACGGCATTGCACGCACGGGCAATTCTGCGTCCTACTCACGCCTCTGCGGGGGACCGATACACGGTCATCGGGGCGCGGACTCCCCTGCGCTTCCGTGTCTGCAATGCCGACGAACGATTCGCTGACGCCGACGCGGTACGAGCCACGGTCGCTCACGACGGTGAAACCGGCCGAAGTCCATCTTCTCGATCGAGCGCAGGCGATCTATCGCTATCGCTACATCGCCGCCGCGGCGTTTGTGGCGGTGCTGGTGGGTTCCACCCTCTACACCTACTGGCAGACACCGCTGTATCGCGCCAGCGTCAGGCTGCTGATCGAACTGGAGGACGAGCGATCGCTGGCGGTGGAAGGCGTGGGGCCGACGCGAGCACTCGAGTACTACCAGGACCCGGAGCCCTACTTTCAGACTCAGTACCGGATCCTGACCGGGCGTGAGCTCGCACAGCGTGTGGCAGGTCGACTCGCGAAGACCCGGCCCGACGTCACCGCTGATGCGGTGTTGTCTCGCGTCTCGGTCGAGCCTGTTCGCGCCAGCCATCTCGTGGATGTCTCGTTCGTCGCTGCCGCTCCCGACATCGCCGCGGAGACCGCCAACGCGTTGGTCGAAGAGTACGTCGCGCAGAATCTCGATCTGCGTCGGCAGAATATGGCGCACAGCCTCGCGTGGCTGACTGACGAGCTCGCGCGGCAGAAGCGGCTGGTCGAATCGAGTGAACGAGCGATGGCGCAGTACCGCGAAGATCAGAATGCGCTCTCCCTCGAAGACCGTCAGAACATCGTGATCGCACGGCTGAATCAGCTCAACGAGGCGGCGACGCGCGCGCGCACCAATCGCGCCCAGAAGGAATCGCTATACAGGCGCCTCGACTCGCTCGGACCATCAGCGGCTCCAGATACCGTTCCCGGCATCCTGCAGAACTCGTACATCCAGACGCTGAAGGCGCAGGTCGCGGAGCTCGAGCGCCGCAGGGCGCTGCTGTCCGAGAGATACGGCGACAAGCATCCAGAGATCCTCACGATCAATGCGTCGCTTGACGATGCCAATCGCACGCTGCGGCTGGAATTGGCGAAGGCCGTGGATGCGATCCGACACGATTACGAGTCGGCGATGCTCGAGGAGCGGACGCTCGCGAGCGCGCTGGACGAGCAGAAGGATCTCGCTACAGATCTCGATCGCAAGAGCGTGGCCTACACCGTACTCCAGCGCGATGCCGAGAGTAATCGCGAGTTGTACCTGACGCTCCTTCGTCGAGAAAAAGAACTGCAGGTACTTGCCAACAGCCGCGGCAACAACGTTCGCATCGTCGAGCGCGCCACGATTCCCCGAGCGCCGTTCAGCCCGAACCTTCGACGGGCAGTGGTCCTCGGTGGGATGGTGGGATTGCTGATGGCGCTCGGTCTGGCACTCGGCCTCGACCACATCAACGACACGATCCGGACACCGGATGATGTCTCACGGCGACTGGGATTGCCGTTCCTGGGCCTGATCCCGGCGGTCAGGGGGAACCAGGATCGCCCCGTGCTCTCGGGTTCGAGCGATTTCAGCGAAGCCATCCGTGCGTTGCGCACGTCTCTTGCGCTGAGTCACAGGTCCACGGGCAGCGCCATTGTCGTCGTGACGAGCGCGCAGCCGCTCGAAGGTAAGACGACGACGGCTTGCAACCTGGCGCTGGCGCTCGCGTACGGCGGCGCCCGTGTTCTGCTGATCGACGCCGACATGCGACGCCCGGGCATTCACACCGGGCTGGGGCTCGACAACGTGCATGGCCTCGCCGATCTGCTGAGCGATCAGGCGACGCTGACCGCGAGCGTGCAGCGTCTTGCCGAGCCCAATCTCTGGGTCATGACGGCGGGGACCACGCCGTCGAATCCATCGGAGCTGCTGGCCTCGGGCAAGATGGATGCCTTGATGAGTCAGGTCGAGACTGGCCCATTCGATTGGGTCGTCATCGACACGCCACCGGTCCTCGCGGTGACCGATGCTTCGATCGTCACGCGCTGGGCGTCAGGTGTCGCGTTCGTGGTGGGTTCCGAGATGACGCGAAGCCGGCTGGCCGAGCGCGCGATCGAGACGCTGTCAGCGGCACGACCGAGCTTCATTGGTGCTGTGTTGAATCGCGTCGACGTCAGCAGCAACCGCTATTACTACACGCAGCACTACGGCTCTCGATATCTCGAGGTAGCTGGGTAGCTGGGTAGCTGGGTAGCTGGGTAGCTAGGTAAACAGGTAGAGGCGGGTCTTCAGACCCGCCTGACATCAGACTCGCCTCAAGAATCGAGGCAACCCTTCCGCGAGACGACGCAGATACGACAACGGCAACAACACACCTGGCTGCACGCCGTACTTCTGACTGACGTAACCAACGGGCGGAATCAGATGCTCGGTCAGCAAGCGAACGCGGGCTCGAGTGTTGAGCGCGCGCAGGTCGAGCATCAACCGACCAAGACGTGTCAGGTTCTTTCGCAGATACACCGCTGAGCGCTCGAGTCTTTCGTCGCTGACCAGATGCGACCTGACGTCGGACGGAATCGATGCGTGAAAGCAGGCGTGCGCCGAACGCAGACCATCGCTACAGAGCGCGCGAACCCGATGAGCGGAGGCGAGTGAAGCGAACTCACTCCAGTCTGCTGCCGTGAAACGCGCGGCGAGCAGATGGATG